>SXGQ01198926.1_pt1 | contig 33088 bp, 22 predicted proteins | sample 3178371 | NCBI WGS metagenome assembly SXGQ01 (sample SAMN11356859, study PRJNA531348) | freshwater metagenome | isolation source: freshwater sample F1-20 | place: China: Fuxian Lake, Yuxi | collected 2017-12-25 | reverse complement strand
GATCGGCACAATCTTGAGCGGACTGTCTTCACGCACGACGAGCGTCGAGAGCCGCACGGCATCTTCGATCACCGCTGGAAAACGGCCGGAAAAACTTACGATCTGCACCCGGCCAAAACTGCCGCCGACGTCGATGACGCCCCCGAGGGGGTCCTCCCCGTCGGGTTCCCGCAATTCCGCATCAAACCCAGCCTCGTGCAGCGATCTGACCACGGCGCGCAGTGCGGGGACGTCGGCGTTGACGCCCAGATCGAGATCCTCGGTCTGACGCACATAATGGTGGGCCGCGAGCGCCACCGCCCCGATCACGACCGCGTCGATGTGGTTTTGCGCCAGAACGGCGAGAATTTTTTCCGCGGCCTGAAGCAGATCATCGGGCTGATTCATACCGGCGTCTTAGCCGGCTTGGGTTTGAGCCACGAAAACCGGTCGCCCATCGTCAGCGCAGCCGCAATCCGCTGCTGCACGGACAGGCTTCTAATCCGTTCCTGTTCCCGCTCGCGGGCGTGGGCCGCACACGCGCTCCGGCGGGGCCCGCGACTCGGGATTGCAGCAGGAGTTTTCGGTGCGGATGCCATAGTGGTTGCGGTCGCCCGATTGTCCCGGAGCCCACGGACCGCTCAAGGAGATTCCTCGGCGGCGGGGACATTTCATGATTTTGCCGCACCAAGAGCTCGTCGCCCAGCTCATCTGCGCGACTGCACTCGGGCCCGAGCTCCCGCGGATTCATCTGCTGGGGCGGCGTGTTCATCAGGTGGTGGCAACCGTCTTGCCTCACTCGCAGCGCACGGGCCAAATTCGCGTTCTTCGCATCGATTTCCTGACTTCTCGTTTCTCATGAAATTCCCTCGTGCTTCACTCACCGCACTAACCTTCCTCGGCGCGACCCTTGCCGCTCCGGCCGCCACACCCACCGACCGCGTCGCCACCGTCACCGGCACGGCCGGCTGCGTTGCCTTCTGGGATTTCGTGCATCGTGAGCCCGCCGCCCCGCACCGCTTCACCGCCCATGTGCCATCCGGCGCGACCAACCGCTTCCCCCTCGATGCCGGGAACTACATCCACGATTACTGGGGCGAGGGCCGCACCGCCACCTACGCCGATTTCCCGCTCCTCGGCCGCGGTCCCTTTGGCGAAGCGATCGGCATCCGTCAGGAAACCGACGCCACCTTCCGCCCGTTCCTCTTCGTCCCGCGCGCCCGCCTGCACGATTCGCCGATCGATCTGAAGGGGCCCAACCAATCCGTCACGGTCGTCGTCTGGGCCATCCGCGAGAGCGGCAACCACGCCCTCGCCGGCATCTGGCACGAGGGCACGGATCTGAAACGGGCCGAGACCGCCACCGTCAAGAAGGTCGAGCGCGGCCAGCGCCAATACGCGCTCTTCGCCGGCCTCAACAAGGAAGGCTCTGCCTGCGGCCACGTCTCTGAAAACGGCGCCAGTTCTTTCCTCAACCGCTACGCGTTGCACAAAAGCAACTCGGCCAACCAGTCACCCAAGGTTCCCGCCGATTCCCCCGCCGCCGTGCTCGACGCCTCGTGGCAGTGCTTCGCGATGACCTACAACCACGCGACGCAGGAACTCACCGGCTGGCTCAACGGCGTCGCGGGCGACCGTTGGCTGGAGAACCCCAAGAGCGACCGACTCATCTTATCCGCCTACAACGCGTGGCTCCAAGGCCGTCTCCACCGCGAGCCCGGACTCCAGCCCGGCGAGGACCCCGCGTTTCCGCCCGACCAGCTCTACAACCCGCCCGAGGATCGGCTCGTCTCGACCAAAGTCCTCCGCGAATCCGCCGACGAACGCGTCGAGCTCCGCGAGTTCCGCTACACCCGCATTCAGATCACGCTCCGCCGCGGCGCCGACGGCACCTTCACCGAGACCGCCCGCGACCTCGTCGCCCTGCGCCTGAACCCGTGGTGGTTTTCCCACGACCGCCTCTACACTCCCGCCAACGACGGCACCGGCGGCCCCTTCACCATCGGCCGCGTGATCCACAGCGGACGCACCGTCGGCTTCACCGGTTGGATCGGCGGCGTCGCCGTCTTCAACCGCGCCCTCACCGCCGCCGAGCTGGGCGCCCTCCACGCCGCCACCGCCGTCACCACGCCACGTTGATTTCTTTCGTGGCCCCTGCACCCGAAGACCCTCAAGCCCGCGCCTCCGCCGCCGAGCGCAACCCCTTCCGCCACCCTTTCCGCCCGACCCTCGACGCGCCCGGTTGGCCCGACATTCGTCCGGTCGATCCGTCTGTCCGCTTCGAGCCGTTGCGTCGCCGGGCTTGTGCCGTCACCGCCGTTTACCCACCGTCGTCTTCGCCCCTCCCGATACCTCCCATAATGAATCCACCCCGCTCCCGCCCCGCCATGGTCACGCTCTCTTTCTCCCCCTCTCTCCTTCTCGCCCTCTTTCTCTCCCTCCTTCTTCCGCTCTCCGCTTTCGCCGCGACTTCGGCGGTCCCCGCGGCGCCCGCGCCCGCCACGGCCGCGACTCCGCCCAACATCCTCTTCGTCATCGCCGACGACTGGGGCCCGCACGCCGGCGCTTATGGCACGCCCTGGGTCAAGACGCCCGCCTTCGACCGCGTCGCCCGTGACGGCATTCTGTTTCAAAACGCCTACACGCCCAACGCCAAGTGCGCCCCTTCCCGCGCCGCCATCCTCACCGGCCGCAATTCCTGGCAACTTAAGGAAGCCGCCAACCACCTCTGTTTTTTCCCTGTCGAATTCAAGGGCTGGGGCGAGGCTCTCGCCGAAAACGGCTGGACCGTCGGCCACACCGGCAAGGGCTGGGGCCCCGGCGTCGCCAAAGACTTCAAAGGCCAAGCCCGCGAGCTCACCGGTAAAACCTTCAACGCCCGCAAACAAAAATCCGCCACCGCCGAGATCAGCGAAAACAACTACTCCGCCAACTTCGACGACTTCCTCGCCGCCGCTCCCACCGGCAAACCGTGGGCCTTTTGGGCCGGCTCCCTCGAACCGCACCGCGCGTATGAATTCGGCTCCGGCCTTAAAAAGGGCGGCAAGAAACTCTCCGATATCGACCGCGTCCCCGCCTTCTGGCCCGACCACCCCACCGTCCGCACCGACATCCTCGACTACGCCTACGAGGTCGAGAGCCTAGATGCCCACCTCGGCCGCATGTTGGCCTTGCTCGAGCAACGCGGCCTCCTCGCCAACACGCTCATCGTCGTCACTTCCGATCACGGCCCGCCCTTCCCCCGCGGCAAAGGCGGCGCGTACGCGTTCTCCAACCACGTCCCGTTCGCCGTCATGTGGCCCGCCGGCATCGCCGGCCACGGCCGCACCGTCACCGATTTCGTGAGCTTCGTCGACCTCGCGCCCACCTTCTTCGATGTCGCCGGCCTCCCTTGGGAAAAAACCGGCCTCGCCCCATCCCCCGGCCGCAGCCTCACTCCGATCTTTCGCACCCCGCGCTCGGGCCAGATCGACCCGGCCCGCGACCACGTCCTCATCGGCATGGAGCGCCACGACATCGGCCGCCCCGGCGATGTCGGTTATCCCATCCGCGGCATCGTGACCGCCGACTCGCTCTACCTCGAAAACTACGAGCCCATGCGCTGGCCCGCGTGCAATCCCGAGACAGGCTACCTCAACGTCGACGGCAGCCCGACCAAGACGCTCATCCTCGAATCCCGCCGCCAGAATCCCGCCGACCCGTTTTGGGCGCTCTGTTTCGGCCGCCGGCCCGCGATCGAGTTCTACAATCTCATGACCGACCGCGACTGCGTAAAAAACCTCGCCACCGCGACCGAGACCGCCACCCGCCGCCTCGTGCTGAAGACCCGGATGGAAGCCGAACTCAAGGCCCAGGGCGATCCGCGCATGTCCGGCCAAGGCTCCGTCTTCGACCGCTACCCGCACTCCAACGCCGCCAACGTAAACTTCTACGAACGCTTCATGCGCGGCGAAAAAGTCAAAGCCGGCTGGGTCAACCCCACCGATTTCGAACCCGCCCCGCTCGACTAGTAGCCCCGAAAGTAGGGCGGGGTCTCCGACCCGCCCCCGCGCCACGCCCAAGCGGACTCCCTGTTGAGGTTCGAGTCTCCCCCGGAAAAATCGCTCCGCCCCCTCTCCCTCTCCCCGTCTCTCGTTCTCTCCGCCTATCCTTCTCCGGCGCCTCCGCCGCCCGCTCACCTTACCCCGCCCATGGACCCATTTCTTCTGCTATCGATCGGCATCGTCATCGTCGTCGGCGGCATCGTTTTTCTAAAACTCCACGCGTTCGTCGCCCTGTTCGCCGCCGCCATTGTCGTCTCGTCGCTGACCCCGCGCGCCACGATCGAACAGGCCGTGCTTGCCCAAAAACGCCCCGCCGCCGAGGCGAAAGCCCGCGCCGACGAATCCCTCGGTGCAAAAATCGCCCATAAATTCGGCGGCACGTGCACCAATCTCGGCGTCCTCATAGCCATGGCTTCCATCGTCGGCGTCTGCCTGCTGCACAGCGGCGGCGCCGACCGCATCGTGCGCTCGACGCTCGGTCTGTTCGGCGAGAAACGGTCGCCGTTTGTCTTCGCCACCAGCGGGCTCGTGCTCGGCGTGCCGGTGTTCTTCGACACCGTGTTTCTCCTGCTCATCCCGCTTGCGCGCGCCATGGCCACGCGCACCGGCAAAGACTATCTGCTCTACGTGCTCGCCATCGCCGTCGGCACCACGATGACCCACTCCCTCGTGCCGCCAACGCCCGGTCCGCTCTTCGCCGCCAACGCCCTCGGCATCGACATCGGCACCATGATTCTCGCCGGCCTGCTGCTCAGCACGTTCACCGCGAGTGTGGGTCTCATGTATGCCTTTTGGTCCAACCGCCGCTGGCCCATCGCCGTCCGCGCCCCGTCCGACCAAGGCGTCGCGGCTCCGGTCGCAGAGCGGCCCGACCACGAATTGCCCCCGCTCTGGCTCGCGCTCGCCCCCATCGTGCTCCCGGTGATTTTGATTTCCGGCTCAACGATCGCCGACCTCTACAAACTGCCGCCACAACTGAACCACCTGATCGACACCTTCGGTCACCCCAACATCGCGCTCGCCCTCGCCGCCGCCATCGGCCTCATCACCGTCGCCACGCGTCCCGGCCGCGACCCCAAAGCCGTAAAGGACACCGTCCAATCCTCCCTCGCCGATGCGGGCATGATCATCCTCATCACCGCCGCCGGCGGTGTCTTCGGCGGCGTGCTCCAAGAAACGGGCGTCGGCGAACGCATCCAGGGCCTCGCCCGCGAATATCGCATCGGCGTGTTGCCGCTCGCGTTTCTCGTCACCGCGCTCATCCGCACCGCCCAAGGTTCCGCCACGGTCGCGATGGTCACGAGCGTCGGCATCGTCGGCGCGTTTGCCACGCCGGAGACCCTCGGCTGTCACCCGGTCTACCTCGCGCTCACGATCGGCTGCGCCTCCAAACTCGTGCCGTGGATGAACGACAGCGGTTTCTGGGTTGTTTCGAAAACCGCCGGTCTCACCGAACGCGAAACGCTGCGCACGATGTCCGTGATGTTTTCAATCATGGGCACCGTCGGCTTTCTCGCCGTGATGGTGGCTGCGAAGTTTTTCCCGTTCGTCTGACCGCGAGCGCGGCCGCTCGGGCCGCAACAGCGCGCCCTCAATCGGAAATTTTCCTTGGCCTCGCCCGACTGCCGCTGCCAGCGTCCACCCTTTCCTCCACTCCATTCCCCAATGAAAAACCTCGTCCGCTCTCTCGTCTCCCTCGCCCTCCTCGGCTCCGCCCTCGTCGCCGCGCCCGCCGCCCAGCCGGCGTGGAAGTCCCTCTTCAACGGCAAAAACCTCGACGGTTGGCGCAACCCTTACACTTGGGGTGAATCCAAAGTCGTCGGTGACGAGGTTCACCTCATCGCCGACAAGAAATTTTTCCTCGTCACCGAGAAGTCTTATTCCGACTTCGTGTTCGAGGTGGAAATCCTCCTTCCGGCCGGCAAGGCCAACAGCGGCGTGATGTTCCGCGCGCAAGTTCAGCCCAATAAAGTCACCGGCTATCAAGCCGAGGTCGACGGCGACCCGGTCCGCCTCTGGTCCGGCGGCCTCTACGACGAGGGTCGCCGCATGTGGTTCGCCAGCCCGATCAAGGGCGACGCCGCCAGCGAGAAAGCCTTCCGCGACCGCGCCGGCTCCTCGTTCAAGCGCGACGGCTGGAACACCTACCGCATCACCTGCCAGGGCCAAAGTCTCAAGATCGAGGTCAACGGCGTCGTCACCACCGACATCAAGGACTCCATGGACGCCAGCGGCCCCATCGGCCTCCAGCACCACGGCGAAAAAGGCCAGACCTACAAGTTCCGCAACGCGCGCATCCGCGAGCTCTGAGCCTCGGTCATTTTCCAGTAGGGACGGCTCTCCGAACCGTCCGCTGCGATCTGTATTTTCTCAGGGCGGGGTCGCCGAACCCCGCCCTTTTTTGCGCCCGCCGCCGACCGGCGATCCATCGGAAAACGTTCGGAGCAGCCGGCTCGGCGTCTTGGTTGTTTCCCGCGTCTCCCGCGCGATGCCGGGCGCTGTTTTTTCCTTCAGGTCAGCGCTTCAGCTCCCATTGTCCGATTCTCCTCCGAACGTTTTCCATCCCGCGCCGCTTCTTTCACCCGATCGCCAATCGCCCGTAGCCCTCAGCCCGATGCCGCACCCCGCTTTTCTCGATTCCGCCGATCCCTCGATCTACACCCTGCGCACCACCGCGCCCGGCCCCGCCGGCAAACTCCCGCTCACCGCACAGATGCTGCGCAACGCCACCAGCGGGCACATCTTCGGCCAGACGCAGAACGCCGGCATGGGCTGGGACCCGCGCAAACTGCTCGGCAAAGAATTTCTCATTCTCAGCACCCAAGGCGGCATCCGCGCCCCCGACGGCACGCCCGTCGCCCTTGGTTACCACACCGGTCACTGGGAAGTCGGCCTGCTCATGGAGGAAGCCGCGCGCACGTTCTCCGCCCACGGTGCGACTCCGTTTGCCGGCTACGTCAGCGATCCGTGCGACGGTCGTTCCAACGGCACGCCCGCGATGCTCGACAGCCTGCCCTACCGCAACGATGCCGCCACCGTCTTCCGCCGTCTCATCCGTTCGCTCCCCACCTGTCGCGGCGTCGTCGGCGTCGCCACCTGCGACAAGGGTCTGCCCGCGATGATGATGGCCCTCGCCGGCACGAAACATCTCGCGAGCGTCCTCGTCCCCGGGGGCACCACCCTCCGCTCCGAAGAGGGCGAAGACACCGCGAAGGTCCAAACCCTCGCCGTCCGTTTCGCCCAAGAGGAAATCACGCTCGATTACGCCGCCGAGATGGGCTGCCGCGCCTGCGGTTCCCCCGGCGGCGGCTGCCAGTTCATGGGCACCGCCGCGACGTCCCAAGTCGTCGGCGAGGCCCTAGGCATGTCGCTCCCCCACTCCGCGCTCAGTCCCTCCGGCGCCCCGATCTGGCGCGACATGGCCCGCCGCTCCGCTCTCGCCGTCATGGCCATGGAGCAAAAGGGCCTCACCCTCGCCTCGATTCTCACCGAGGATTCATTGCACAACGCCATGGTTGCCCACGCCGCCGTCGGCGGCTCGACCAACCTCGTCGTCCACGTCCCCGCCATCGCCCACGCCGCCGGCCTGCGCCGCCCCACCGTCGACGACTGGACGCGCATCAACGCCCTCGTCCCCCGCCTCGTCGACGTCCTCCCCAACGGCCCGACGCACTTCGCCACCGTGCAGGTCTTCCTCGCCGGCGGCGTCCCGGAGTTGATGCTCCACCTGCGCAACCTCGGCCTGCTCAAACTCGACGCCCTCACCGTCACCGGCCAATCCCTCGGCGAAAATCTCGCGTGGTGGGAAAAATCCGAGCGCCGCGCCCGTCTCCGCGAAAAACTCCGCGAACTCGACCGCGTCGATCCCGACCGCGTGATCCTCGCGCCGCCCGCCGCCCGCGCCATCGGCATGACCAGCACCGTTTCGTTCCTCCGCGGCAACCTCGCGCCCGAGGGCGCACTCGTGAAGAGCACCGCCATCGACCCCACACTCCTCGATGCCGACGGCGTTTTTGCGCACGAAGGCCCCGCCCGCGTCTTCGGCTCCGAGGCCGCCGCGATGGTCGCGATCAAATCCCGCGGCCCCGACGCCCTACGCCAAGGCGAGATCGTCGTCCTCATCGGGCTCGGTCCCACTGCCGGCATGCCCGAGACTTACCAAGTCACCTCCGCGCTCAAATATCTGCCGAAGGCCAAGGGTGTCGTGCTCCTCACCGACGGTCGTTTCTCCGGCGTCTCCACCGGTCCGTGCATCGGCCACATGAGTCCTGAGTCCGCCGCCGGCGGCCCCCTCGGCAAACTCCGCGACGGCGACGTTCTCCGCGTGCGCATCGACACCCGCAAACTCGAGGGCTCGGTCAACTACATCGGCGCGCACGCCACACCCGAACTTGCCGCCGCCGAGCTCGCCGCGCGCCCGGTAAGCGAAAAACTCGTCCCCAATCCCGCCGTGCCCGCCGACACCGATCTCTGGGCCGCCCTCCAGAGCGTGAGCGGCGGCAGCTGGGGCGGCTGCGTCTATGACGCTCCCCGCATCAAAGAACTCCTCGCCGTCGGTCTCGCCCACACTTCCACTCAAAAAAAATGATCCTCCTCCACGCCGCTTCCGATCACCTCGTCGCCGTCTCCGCCGGCCGCACCGTCCGCCTCGATCTCACGCTCGACGCGCTCTTCGTCGCCGCCGATCCCGCCGCACTCCTGCGCTCGCTGATCGCCGCCGCGCCCACGGCCACGTTGCCCGCGCACCCGCGCGCGCCCTTGCAATCCCAGGAAGTTTGGGCCGCCGGCGTCACGTATTTCCGCAGCATGACGGCCCGCAAAGAGGAATCCAAAGACTCCGGCGGCGGCACGTTCTACGACCGCGTCTACCACGCCGACCGCCCCGAAATCTTTTTCAAATCCACGCCGCACCGTGTCGCCGCCCCCGGCACACCCGTCCGCATCCGCGCCGATTCCAAGTGGAACGTCCCCGAGCCTGAGCTCACCCTCGCGATCAACTCCGCCGGAAAAATCTTCGGTTATACCATCGGCAACGACATGAGTTCGCGCGACATCGAGGGCGAAAACCCCCTCTACCTTCCCCAGGCCAAAGTCTACGATCGCTCCGCCGCTCTCGGCCCCGCCCTCCTCATCACCGACGAACCGCTCCCGCCCACCACCGAAATCTCCATCGAGATCCGCCGCGCCGGCGCCGCCGTTTTCGCCGGCGCGACGACGATCAGCCAGATCAAGCGCACCTTCGTCTCGCTCGCGGAGTTCCTCTTTCGCGACAACTCCTTCCCTCAGGGCTGCTACCTCATGACCGGCACCGGCGTCGTCCCGCCCGACAATTTTACCCTGCACTCCGGTGACGAGGTCCGCATCACCATCGCGCCCATCGGCACGCTCATCAACTCCATCGCCTAGTCCTCCCCCTCCGCCTCTCCTTCTCTCCCTCTCCTCTTCTCTAACTCTTCCATGTCCTCCTCTCTCCTCGGCCTCAGCCTTCTCGCCGGCCAAACCGGTGCCACCGGCGGCACCGTCTTCCATGCCGTCAATCCCACCACCGGCGAAAACCTCGCGCCCGATTTCCACGAGGCCTCTCTCGCCGAGGTCAACTCCGCCCTTAACGCCGCGGCCGCTGCCTTCGAAATCTACCGCGCCGTCCCCGCCGAGACTCGCGCCCGCTTGCTCGACACCATCGCCGCGGAGATCGAAGCCCTCGGCGACGCTCTCCTCACGCGCGCAAATCTCGAGACCGGCCTACCGCTCCCGCGCCTCACCGGCGAGCGCGCCCGCACCTGCGGCCAGCTCCGGCTCTTCGCCGCCGTCGTGCGCGAGGGTTCGTGGGTCGACGCCCGCATCGACTCCGCCTTGCCCGATCGTCAACCGCTCCCGCGGCCCGATTTGCGCCGCATGTTGATCGCCCTCGGCCCCGTCGTCGTTTTCGGCTCCAGCAATTTTCCTTTCGCGTTCTCCGTCGCCGGCGGCGACACCGCTTCGGCCCTCGCCGCCGGCTGTCCCGTCGTCGTGAAGGCCCACCGCGCCCACGCCGGCACCGCCGAGCTGGTCGGCCACGCCGTCGTCCGCGCCGTCGCCGCCTGCGGCCTACCCGCCGGCCTGTTTTCCCTCGTGCACGGCGGCGGCTCCACCGTCGGCATTGCGATGGTCAAGCATCCCGCCGTCACCGCCGTCGGCTTCACCGGCTCGCACGCCGCCGGCCGCGCGCTCTGCGACGCTGCCGCCTCGCGCCCGCATCCGATCCCCGTCTTCGCCGAGATGAGCAGCCTCAACCCCGTCTTCCTCCTGCCCGGCGCCCTCCGCGATCGCGGCCCCGCCATCGCCACCGGCCTGTGCGGTTCGTTCACGCTCGGCGTCGGCCAGTTCTGCACGAAGCCCGGTCTCGTCTTCGCTCTCCGCGGCGCCGACACCTCAGCCTTTCTCGAAAAACTTTCCGCCGCCGTCCAGGGCGCCGCCTGCGCCACGATGCTTACGCCCGGCATTCGCTCCGCGTTTTTGGAGAACCGCGCCGCCGTCACCGGGCTCGCCGGCGTCACGTTGCTCGCCGCCGCGTCCGCCGCGCCCGACGCGAAAAAAACCGAAGCCCAGCCCAGCGTCGCCGTCACCACCGCGCAAAATTTCCTCGCTCACCCCGCGCTCGCCACCGAGGCGTTCGGCCCGTTCACCCTCGTCGTCACCGCGGAAACCGCCGCCGAGCTCACCGCCTGCGCGCGCGCCCTCGAGGGCCAGCTCACGGCCACGCTCCACGGCAACACCGATGACCTCGCCTCCGCCGCGCCGCTCGTGGCCCTGCTCGAACAAAAGGCCGGCCGTCTCGTCCTCAACGCGTTTCCCACCGGCGTCGAAGTCAGCCCGGCGATGAACCACGGCGGCCCGTCGCCCGCCGCGAGCGACACCCGCTTCACCTCCGTTGGCACCGCCGCGCTCCTGCGTTTCGCGCGCCCGATCTGCTACCAGAGCTTCCCCGCCGCGCTGCTCCCCGCGGCGTTGCAGGACGCCAACCCTCTCGGCCTCATGCGCCTCGTCGACGGTCAGCGCACCACGGCGGCCCGATAGCCTTTGCCAAAATGTTGCGCCGCTCCCTCGCCCTCGTTCTCGCCTTTTCCGCCACCGCAATCGCTGCCGAACCCGCCCCGCGCTCACCCGAAACCATCGTCGCCACCTTCTGTACCGCCTGCCACGGCGCGCAGCTCACCGGCGAACGCGCCCCCAGCCTGCTCGACGACCGCTGGCTCCACGGCAGTGACGACGCCTCCGTGCTGCGCAGCATCGCCGAGGGCTTTCCGCTCCTCGGGATGCCCGGTTACGGCGCCATCCTTTCCACCACCGAGCAACGCGATCTCCTCGCCTACCTCCGCCGTCAGGCCGCCGAGTTCGCCGCCGGTCGCATCGCCCCGCCACCCCCGCCGCCCGCCGAGCCAGTCGAGAGTCAGCTTCACTCGTTTCGCATCGAAACCCTCGTCGAGGGTCTCGAACGCCCGTGGGGTTTCGCCTTTCTCCCCGACGGCCGCGTCCTCGTCACCGAGCGCCCCGGGCGCCTCCGCATCATTGAAAACGGCCGGCTCCTCCCCGCGCCGGTCGCCGGACTCCCCGAGATCTTCGTCAAACAGGACGGCGGCCTGCTCGACCTTATCGCCCACCCCGATTTCGCGAACAACGGCTGGATCTATCTCGCCTACACCGAAGCCGGCCCGGTCGAGCGCACCTCCATGGCCGTCGTCGTCCGCGGCCGCATCTGGGAAAACCGCTGGACCGATCAGGAAACTATTTTCCGCGCCGACCCCAAATTTTACACCACCGACACCTCGCACTACGGTTGCCGCTTTCTCTTCGATCCCACCGGCCATCTCTTTTTCACCATCGGCGACCGCGGCGACGCCGCCCAGGCCCAAGACCTCTCCAGCCCTTTCGGCAAAATCCTCCGCGTCACCGCCGATGGCCGCATCCCGCCCGACAACCCGTTCGTCAACCGCCCCGATGCCCTCGGCTCGGTTTGGAGTTACGGCCATCGCCACGTGCAGGGGCTGAGTTATCACCCCGTCACCGGGAAACTCTGGACCACCGAGCACGGCCCCGTCGGCGGCGACGAACTCAATTTCATCGAGCCCGGCCGCAACTACGGCTGGCCCTTGATCTCCACCGGTGTCGATCCCACCCGCGTCTACACCGACGCCCGCCCCGGCCTCACCGCGCCCGCCGCGCAATGGACGCCCAGTATCGCGCCTTCCGGCATCGCCTTCTACACCGGCGACAAATTTCCCTCGTGGAAAAACCAATTGCTCGTCGCCGGTCTCGCCGGCCAACAGCTCCGCCGCGTCGAGACCGAGGGCGACCGCGTCGTCCGCCAAGAAGTTCTGTTCAAAGGCTTCGGCCGCATCCGCACCGTCACCATCCGACCCGACGGCCTGCCTTACGTGCTCTTCGACGGCACACCCGGCCGCTTCGCCCGGCTCGTCCCCGTCGCCACCGACCCTGCGCTCGCCGCCGCCCGGCCCGCCGTCCGCCGCGGCATCTTCGGCCGCACCGCCGACGGCATCGAAGTCGAGAGCTACACCCTCACCAACCGCGCCGGCGCCACCGCGCAGATCATCACCCTCGGCGCCATCATCGCCGATCTCCGCGTCCCCGATCGGTCCGGCGTGATGTCCGGCGTCGTCGAAAAAATCACCCCCAGCGCCGAGGGCTTTGCGAAAGGTTTCAAAAGCCCGGCCGCCGTCATCGGCCGTGTCGCCAACCGGATCGCCAACGCCCGCTTTACCCTCGACGGCCGCACCGTCGAGGTCACCCCCAACGCCGGCATCCATCACATCCACGGCGGCCGCCGCGGCTTCGACAAAAAAATCTGGCTCGCCGAGCCGCCCGCCCCCAACGGGCCTGCGCGCGTGCGCCTCTCGCTCGTCAGCCCTGCCGGCGAGGAAGGCTACCCCGGCACCCTCAACGTCTCGGTCACTTACACGCTCACCGAGGACAACACCCTCCGCCTCGATTACGAGGCGACGACCGATGCGCCCACGCCGGTCAACCTCACCAACCACGCCTTCTTCCATCTGGGCAGCGGCGGCGACGTCACGGACTATGAGCTCACTCTCGCCGCCGCCCACTATACCGTCGCCGACGACCGCCGCTTTCCCACCGGCGAAATCGCGCCCGTGCGCGGCACGCCCCTCGATTTCACCACGCCCACCCGCCTCGCGGCCCGCGCCGCCCAGCTCGGCCCCCGCCCGATCTACGATCACAACTTCGTGATCGACCGTCCCGCCGGCGACGCCTCGCTCCGTTTTGCCGCGCGGGTCTACGACGCCGCGAGCGGCCGCCAAATGGAGACGTGGACCACCGAACCCGGCCTGCAACTTTACACCAGCGTGCTCAGCCTCACGCCCGTGATCGGCCGCGTCGGCTTCTTCTGCCTTGAGACCCAGCACTTCCCCGACTCCGTCAACCACCCCCACTTCCCCTCGACGATCCTCCGCCCCGGGGACACGTTCCGCTCCACCACCGAGTATCGCTTTACGACGCGCTGATTTCTCCATCCGAACGTCCTCTTTGCCGCCAGCGGCCCTTCTGCTCGCTTCATCGATTATGGACACTCTCGTGATCGAATCATTTCCCTAATCACTCCACGCCCGGCTGGAACAAACGGCCGCCGCTCACCGCCGCTCCGTGCCCCAAGAGACCATTCATCTTTTAGAGCGAGCTCTGGCGATTACGCCCCCAAACCCACCCGTGCGCTCCGGCCCCTCCTATTGGGGCTCGCGCCGCGTTCTGCCCTAGCTTGAGGCAGCTCTCCGTTCGACCCCGTCGGATCACTCCATCGACTCCACCCGTATGATTTCCGACGAACGTGATGCCCGATGATCGGTGCTTACTACGATTCCAGTTACCTCCTGTAGCTTCAATGCCCGGAGCTTGGCAGCACTGACTCATTTTCCAGCCCGACTCACTGCGAAAGCCCGGCATTTGCGCTTGAACCTCGTCGCCGCTTTTCCGCACTCTGCGGCGTTCCCCCGGTTTCCCCCGATCAGTCGTCGTCCGGGAAGTTACCCCCACCCATGACAACCCGCTCATCTCCCATCTGCACTGCAATCGCCTGCCTTGCCCTCGTCTTCACGTCCACCGTCTGCTCCGCTGCGGCTGCCACGACTGCATTGGCGGCGCAGGCTACCGGCGCGATCTCCGGCCGGGTCCAAAATGTCGCCACCGGCCAGTATCTGAACAACGCCCGTGTCACCGTGAAAGGCACCGAAAGCGTCGCCTTCACCGACCAAACCGGCAGCTATCGCCTGACCGGTTTGCCCGCCGGCTCGACCGTTCTCGAGGTGTTCTTCACCGGCCTCGATCCACTTCAACTTCCGGTGACGATCCGCGCCGGCGAAGTCATCGAGCAAGACGTCAGCCTGACGAGCGCCACGCGCTACGGCACGGACGCTTCCGGCACGGTCAAACTCGACTCGTTCGTCGTCACCACCGGCCGTGAGACCGACGGCGCCGCCATCGCCATCAACGAGCAGCGCTTCGCCCCGAACATCAAGAACGTCGTCGCGGCCGATGCGCTCGGCGATGTCATGGACGGGAATGTTGGCGAGTTCCTCAAATTCATGCCCGGTGTCACCGCCGAGTATGACCGCGAATCCGGCGGCTCCGTCGCCTCGGTGTCTGTGCGCGGCTTTCCCACCGCGCAGGCCGTGGTCTCAGGCGACGGCCTCCAGATGGCCAATACCGGCAACCCCCAAGGCTCGTCGCGCGTCTTCCAGTTCACCCAGGTTTCCATCAACAACATCTCGCGCATCGAAGTGACCAAGGTGCCGACACCCTCGACCCCCGCCGACTCCATGGCCGGCTCGATCGACATGGTGAGCAAGAGCGCCTTCGAGCGCAAAGACGCCCAGCTCCGCTACAGCGTGGGGATTTCGGGCAATCACCGCACGGCTAGCGTCCAAAAAGTCCCGCACACCACCGACGAGCGCGTCTACAAGGTGCTACCGAGTTTCACCTTCGACTACACTCTGCCCGTCACCAAAAACTTCGGCCTCGTCGTCACGGGTCAGAGCCAGAATCGCTTCATCGAGATGCAGTGGGTGCCGCGCGGATTTGGTACCACCGCGACCGGCGTTTCCGGCGCCTCGATCAGCCGGCCCTACCTGCAATCCTTTCAGCTGAACAGCGTCCCGCGCGCCAACACCCGCAACGCCGTCGGTCTGAAAGCGGATTGGCGCGCCACGCCCAATGGCGTCCTCTCGCTCAATCTGGAACGCAGCCGCTTCGTCTCGGACCGCTCCAACGCCTCCATTTTGCTCTCTACCGGCACCAACGGCGTGCCCACTCCCGCCACCGGCTTGCCGCTCACCTTCGGCGATAACTTCACGTCCGGCGCCACCGGGCGCGGGGCCATCACAATCGGCAATGGCGGTGCCGGCGTCCGCCAGCAACTCGACACCGAAGCCGTCGGCCTGCGCTACCGTTTCGACGATGGCAACTGGCGCGTCGTCGCCGCCCTCGGCCAGTCGAATTCCTCCGGCGGCTACCAAGACACCATCCACGGCCGCTTCCGCGCCCTCGTGATCACCAACCGCATCCCCGTCCGCGTGAGTTTCGCCCAGATCGACGACGTCCGCCCGCAATCGATCCAGGTCTTCGACAACTCCGACCGCTCCTTCGACATCACCAATCTCGACAACTACCAGGTGAACTCCGCCACCTCCACCCCGCGCGTCATCCGCGACAGTCTTGCCAATGGGAAACTGGATGTGCGCAAGACCTTGCCGATGTTTTCGTTTCCCGCCGCGATTCAGGTCGGCGGACTCCGCCGCGTGCAGGTCCGCGACGTGCGCCGCGAGAGCATCAACTGGAACTACAACGGCCCCGACGGAAATCCCGCGACGCCCGATTCGCCGTCGCTCTTCCGCAATACCGTCTACGTGAACCAGAGCGAAAACTTCGGTTTCAAAAACTTGCCGTTCGTCTCCACGGCCAACGCCCTCCGCGCGTTCCAATCCAACCCGACGCTCTTCAGCAAGACCACGGCGCAGACGACCGCCGAGGAACTTTTCCGCCTGAATAATTCCGAGCGGCTCCAAGAAGCCGTGACCGCCGGCTACGTCCAAGCCGAGCTCGGCTTGTTCCAAAACCGCCTCAAAGTCCTAACCGGCGTGCGCTACGAACGGACCGACGCCGACGGCCAAGGCATCCGCACCGACGCCAACGCGGTCTGGCTCCGCAACGCCGACGGTTCCTTCGCTCGCACCGCCGACGGCGCCCGTATCCGCCGCCCCGAGGCCGGCGCCGTCGGCTCGTTGCAAGAGCTCGCCGTCACCCGCCGGGAGCGCGGCACCAAAGCCTCACGCACCTACGACGGCTATTACCCGAGCCTGCACCTCACCTACCAGATCCGCGAAAATCTCCTCGTTCGTTTGGCCTACGCCAAGACCTACGGCCGCCCCGATTTCGCCTCCATCGTCCCGAATACCACCGTCGACGAAACCGATTTCGGCAACGCCACGCCCGACCCCAACCAAATCCCCGGCCGCATCACGACGCGCAATACCGGCCTGCGCCCATGGACCGGCGATAACTACGATCTGTCCGTCGAATACTACACGCCTCAAGGCGGCGTTTTCAGCGCCGGTGCCTTTCGCAAGGAGATCAGCAACTTCTTCGGCAACGCCGTGAAGGTCGCCACCGCCGCCGATCTTGAGCTGCTCGAACTCGACCCCCGCTACGTTGGCTGGCAGATCACGACCGCCTTCAACGTTCCCGGCACCGCCCGCGTCGATGGCGTGGAGTTCAACGCCCGCCACTCGCTCCGGGCCCTCGGTTCGTGGGGTCGCCATTTCAGCGCCTTCGCCAACGGCACAAAACTCAGACTGCAGGGCGGCACCGACTCCGACTTCAGCGGCTTTATCCCGGAGAGCGCCAACTGGGGCCTCGATTTCAAAAGCAAGCGTTTCAGCGTAATGGCCAATTGGAACCACCGCGGCCAGCAACGCCTCGGCCGCATCGCCGCCCTCGGTACCGATGCCTACGAATACGCCAAGGCGCGCACCCGCCTCGACCTCAACGTCGACTACCAGCTACGTTCCAATTTCTTTCTCTACGCGAGCGCCCAAAACATCTTCGACGTGCCGGAGACCCTCCTGCGCTTCGGTTCGCAAACCCCCGGCTACGCCCGCGGCTACCAAGTCCTGACCACCGGCGTCCAACTCACGCTCGGCGTGAAGGGCACATTCTGAGCCGCGCCCCCACTGGCCCGCTCTGGGCCTCAAGAAAGTGTCAGGACTTGCACTTTTCGATTTACGCCAAAAGAGCGGCGAGCGGCCGCGCGATTCCGCGAGGACCGTATCGCGTCGCCGCCGGAGGTATTCGACCCCGCGCGTTCAACGACCACAGACAGCGTGGCCCTATCACTTTTCTGGGGGTTCCGCCGCACAGGGCTTCTGCGAAATCCGCTCAAGCGACGGGTACTTTTTGCTGGCCTCCACTCATTTCGGTTTGCGCGGCATGAACGCTATTCCTTAAACGACCACGCCGCTTTCCTCGTCCCGCACTCCGCAATCGAGCTGCCGAGCTCAGCGAGCGTCAGGATCGAAAATCCAAAATCAAGAATCCCCCATCCCATGCTCACCCGCCGCCACTTCCTCGCCGGTCTCTCCACCGCCGCCGCCGCCACCTGGCTCCAACCGCTCCGCGCCGCCGCCGGCGATCCCGCCAAAGACCCTCTCCTCGGCCACGGTCGTTTCCGCTACCGCGCCAACAAAAACTGGGTCCCCCCCGGCCAGGGCCGTAATCACCCGATCCTAAACTGCCACGAAATGGTCCAGGTCCGCGACGGTCGCCTCTTCATGGTCGGCGATCATCCCGACCATCAGATGCTCGTCTTCAAGCCCGACGGCACCATCCTCGAATCGTGGGGCAGCGTCTGGCCCGGCGGCCATGGCCTCACGCTCGCCGACGAAAACGGCGCCGAGTTCCTCTTCGTCACGGATTGCGGCCTGTGGAAAACCGGCACCGGTGCTTATCGCCAAACGGGCCGCGTCACCAAGATCGACCTCACCGGTCGTGAGATTTTCTCCCTCAGCCACCCCGCCACCGTCGGCGCGTATGAGCCGAAGATGCCTTTCAATCCCACCGAGACCGCCGTCGCGCCCAACGGCGACATCTACATCGCCGACGGCTACGGTTCCAACTTCGTCCTGCGCTACGACCGCAACGGAAAGTTCATCGCCCGCTTCGGCGGCAAAACCGGCGTGCCCGCCGAGCAACGGCTCGACTCCGCCCACGGCATCGCCGTCGATCTCCGCGCCGGCGCCGACAAAGCCACCCTCCTCGTCACTTCACGCAACGATCTTTGCTTCCGCCGCTTCTCCCTCGACGGTCGCTACCTCGAAACGCTCCCCGTCCCCGGTTGCAACGTCTGTCGCCCCGTCATCTCCGGCCAAGAACTCTACGCCGGTGTCTGCTGGTCCAAAGATCCCGTCGCCAGCAAACTCCCCGGCAACCCCTCCGGTTTCACCGTCATCCTCGACGCGGCTGGCAAAGTTATCAGCGCTCCCGGCGGCACGGAGCCCGTTTACACGGACGGCAAACTCACACCGCTCACGCGCGCCCAACCGATCATCGACCACGGCCACGATGTCTGCGTCCTCACCAACGGCGACATGATCGTCTGCCAATGGAACGCCTTCCAGACCTACCCGATCTACCTCGAGCGCGTCGTCTGATTCCGCCCCACGCGCCGCAGACGACCCACCGAAGTTCGGATCATCCTCTCGCCCCGTAGGAGCCCGCTCGCGGGCGATTCCGAACGGTCGCCGCCGGCCGTGCGGGCTCCTACAAGGGTCGCCGGATGTTCCCGATCTCGCCGACCCGACCACCGCTCACCCTCGCGCCGATTTCTTCCAATCGTCGCGCTGCGGCCGCGAGCGCAATGCATTCGCCGCGGCGTCATCAAATTTTTCCGTTACCGGGTCCCACTTCAACGGCCGCTCCAGCTCCATCGCGATCGCACCCACGTGCAGCGCCGTGCTCAGCCGTTGCAACGCCTCCGCCGTATACATCGGCTCCCCGCCACCCTTGATCACATCGAGAAAATCCCGCTGCTCCCGCGGGCGCCGCGGCCAAAGCTTGTTCGTCGCCGGATCGTAAACCTTGCGAAACACGTTCATATCGCTGCCCGCCACCGGACCGGCCCAACCCTTGTTGCCGACCCAACCGGTGCTGCCTTCGAAACGCAACGCGACTTCTCCTGCCGTAACTTCCAGTTCCACGCCGTTCGCATACGTGTAGGTGAGATCGTAAGTCTGCGGCACCGAGTTGACCGAGTTCGGCGGAATGAACCCCTTGCCCCGCACCGCCACCGGCCCGGAGTTTTCGGAGAAATTCGCCACCTGCGCCGTATCCACCAGATGCGCGCCCCAATCCGTCAGCGAACCGCCGGAAAAATCCCGGATCTGCCGCCACACCTGCGGATCCGTCAGCGTCGGCGTGTAGGGTCGGAACGGCGCCGGCCCCAACCACATCTCGTAGTCCAGATCGTCCGGCACCTTCACCGGCTCTTCGCGCGCGAAGATCGGTTTGATCGGCAAACTCACCTTCATGCGCTCCAGTTTCCCGATCGCGCCGTTGCGCACCGCCTCCGCGAGTTTGTGATAATAAATCACCGCGCGGTCCTCGAGGCCGACGGCAAACAACGCCTTTCGCGCCGCCACGTCGTCCGCCAGCTCGCGCCCCTCGGCGATCGTGAGCGTGGGCTTCTCGCAGAACACTTTTTTTCCCGCCGCCAACGCCATCCGCGCCATCGGCACATGCCAATAATCGGGCGTCGTGATCACCACCGCGTCGATGTCGGGCCGCGCCAGCAGCGCCCGAAAATCCGCGATCATCGCGCAGCCCGTCGCGCCGTAGTGCTCGTCCACGAGCTTCCGCGCCTCCTCGCGCCGCTTGCCCCACACATCGCATACCGCGACCACCCGGCAGTCGTCCTGCTGCAAAAACGACTTCAAATTCACCCCGACCCCGTGCGCGCCCAGGCCGATGCAGCCGAGCGTCACCTGCTTTGAAGGCGCGTTGGCCCCGAGCAACCGGGCCGAGATCAACTGCGGCCCGACCCCGGCGGCAACGATTCCGGCGATTCCGGTTTTGATGAAGTTACGACGCGAGTGAACGGGAGGTTTCATGGGTAAAACGGGGCTTAACCTCAAAGCTTGAAAGCCACCCCGTTCACGTCGAGGCGCAATCGCGGGTATCTCGCCGAGCATGGGCTTCCTTCTCCTTCGAATCGGCACTCCTCACCTCGCCTACGAAGCTCAAATCCCAAGTTGTCGAAACGTGCCGCCCGGCCGCGTTCCCACCCTCGTCGAAACCCACCGGCGCGACACGGTGGCTGTCCTCACCCGGCTTTCGAGCTGAACTTCACGCAGTGCGGGTCGCCTGGCTTCTCTTGCCGTCCTCGATCCGGCGATTCGCCTCTCAAAACACAACCTTGCATTTCTTCCATCGTAAGGAATAATCGCAATATGATCGCTCGTCTCGCCGAAGCTCGAATCCGCGACCTGCTCGCGCGTTTTCCCGCCGTCGCCGTCTTGGGTCCGCGTCAGGTCGGCAAGACGACGCTGGCGCTCCGCCTCGCCGGGGCAACCGACGCCACGTTTGCTTACTTGGATCTGGAGCTACCCTCGCACCGGGCCAAACTTTCCGACCCGGAACTCTACTTCAAAACGCAGGAAGACCGCTTGGTCATTCTGGATGAAATCCAACGCGTGCCGGGGCTTTTCGAGATTCTGCGGGGCGTCATCGATGAGCGACGCAGAAAGGGCCGCCGCAACGGTCATTTTCTGCTGCTCGGATCGGCGTCGATCGAACTGCTCAAGCAGTCGTCCGAGACCCTGGCCGGGCGCATCGCCTATTCCGAACTCACGCCGCTGCTGGTGGAGGAAGCCGCCGCCAAAAAACGGACCGACCGGGATCGGCTGTGGTTGCGCGGCGGCTTCCCCGACAGCTTTCTGGCGCGGGACGATGCCGCGAGCGTCGAGTGGCGCGAGGAGTTCATCGGCACCTATCTCGAGCGGGACATTCCTCTGCTCGGCCCGAAAATTCCGGCCGAAACGTTGCGCCGCTTCTGGACCATGCTGGCCCACGAACAAGGCACGCTGCTCAACGCGGCCGCCGTCGCCGGCGCCATCGGCGTTAGCGGCCAGACCGTGGGACGCTATCTCGACCTCATGGTCGACCTGCTCCTCGTGCGCCGTTTGCAGCCTTGGGCAAAGAATGCCGGCAAGCGCTTGGTCCGTTCGCCCAAAATCTATGTGCGCGACAGCGGTTTGGTGCATGCCCTGCTCGGGCTCCGCGACCTTGACGCTGTGCTCGGTCATCCCGTGACCGGCGGAAGCTGGGAGGGCTTTGTGATCGAAAACCTGCTCGCCGCTGCGCCCGCCGGCACGCAAGCTTGGTTCTACCGGACCGCGGTCGGCGCCGAGATCGATCTCGTGCTGGAGATTCCGCCGAAGGGACGCTGGGCCATTGAAATCAAACGCTCCTCCGCGCCGGTGTTGGCCAAGGGATTTTATTTCGGCTGCGACGACATCAAGGCGACCAGACGAATCGTCGTCCACGCCGGCGAAGACTCGTATGGACTCGGTGACGGCGTCGAAGCGGTCTCGCTACCCGCGGCGCTGGCGACGTTGCGGGAGTGTTCTGAATAAGTTCTTACCACGCCGAATTCCCCCATGAACCGTCGCTCCTTCCTCTCCCACCTCGGCACCGCCGCCGTCGCCACTCCCCTCCTCGCGCAACTTCGCGACGCCGAAAAATCCCCGGCACCTGCGTCCCCCTTTTTCATTTCCCGCCTGCAACCCGCCGTCGTCGGCGGTGGTTTCGAGTTGCCCGACCACTGGGTCTGGTGCGGCGCGCCGATCCGCGGCCAGGACGGCAACTACCACCTCTTCGCCTCGCGCATTCCAAAAACGGTGCTCTTCCATCCGCACTGGTTGTTCATGTCGGAGATCGTGCGCGCCGAGTCCCCCACGCCCGTCGGCCCCTACAAGTTTGCCGAGGTCGCCCTCGCCCCACGCGGCGGCGATTTCTTCGACGGCCGCACCACGCACAATCCCCACATCCGCAAAGTCGGCGACACCTACCTCCTCCTCTACATGGGCTCGACCTACGACGGCCCGACACCCACGCACGACAACCAGGAGATCTGGCGCTCCCCGCGTTACCTCGCCACCTGGGCCCGCAAACGCATCGGCCTCGCCACCAGCAAGAGCGTGAAGGGTCCGTGGAAACGCCTCGACACTCCCCTCCTCGAACCGCGCCCCGGCGAGTGGGACTCCATCGCCACGACCAACCCGTCGCTCTGCCCGCTGCCCGACGGCGGCTTCCTCCTCGCCTACAAGTCCCGCAAAGAAAATCTCGGCAACCTCCAGGTCGGCGTCGCCCACGCCCCGCATTACCTCGGCCCGTGGACGCGCCAGCCCACGCCGTGGCTCTTCAAGGGTAAACCCGCCCACGTCGAAGATCCGTTTCTCTGGTATGAAAACGGCCGCGTGAACGCCCTCATGAAGGACATGACGGGCGACATCTGCGGCGAAAAATTCGGCGGCATTTACGTCACGAGTCCCGACGGGTTCAACTGGGACTTCGACCGCGCCTCCCTCGCCTACAGCCGCAAACTTCGCTGGAGCGACGGACGCACCACCCGCCAGGGTTTCCTCGAGCGCCCGCAACTCCTGATCGAAAACGGCACGCCGACCCACCTCTTCTGCGCCACCGCCGAAGGTCCCGGCCTCGACCTCAAAGACGCCACCCGCACGTGGAATACCGTCATCCCGCTCTCCCGTTGATCAACCTTCCCCTTACCCCAAAATGAAAAACCCCGTTCGCGCCTTCGCGCTTCTTATCGCCACCTTCGTGCTTAGTCTCCCGCTCGGCTCCGCCGCAGCCCCGACGCCATCCCTCACTCCCGAGGAAAAAGCCGCCGGCTGGCGTCCGCTCTTCGACGGTCAGTCGCTCGCCGGTTGGCGTCTCTACGGCAAACCCGCCGGCACCACCATCGGCCCCGGCTGGCGCGTCGAAAACGGCATCATCAAAAAAATCGCCGGCATCAAAACCGGCGACCTCATCACCGAGCAGACCTTCGACAATTTCGAGCTGAGCTGGGACTGGCGCATCGAAAAAGACGGCAACAACGGGATAAAATATCTCGTCACCGAAAAACGCCCGGGCGCTCCCGGCCACGAATATCAGATGATCGACGACGACTCCCCGAAATGGGCCTCGCTCCACGCCGAGTCCAAGACCGCTTCCTTCTACGAGGTCCTCCCGCCCGCCGCCGATCGCCCGCTGAAGCCCGCCGGCGAGTGGAACCGCTCCCGCGTCGTGATTCGCGGTGTTCTCGTCGAGCACTGGCTCAACGATCGTCGGGTCCTCACCTACGAACTCGGCAGCGCGCCCGTCCAAGCGGCCATCGCCGACAGTAAGTTCAAAAAATTCCCCGACTTCGGCCAAAAGCTCCGCGGCCACATCATGCTCACCGATCACGGCGACGCCGCCGAGTTCCGCGCCATCAAGCTCCGCGAACTGTCCACCCCTTAAACCGACAACACCCCTCTCCTTCGATGTTCCTCCGCCCCCTCGCTCTCGCCTTCCTGCTCTCCGCCTCTCCGTCTCTCCTTCTCCCCCTCGCCGCCGCTCAAGCTCCCGCCCGCACTCCCGCCGACGGCCCGTTTCTGCCCGCCGCCGCGCTACCTGGCGGGATCGTGCTCGCGCTCTACCCACCCGATTCCCCGCTCCTGAAACGCGAGCGGCTCCACGAGGCCGAAGCCTACAACACCACCTCCGGCGGCGTCGCTCCCGGCGGCAAAGTTCAAAGCACGCTCAACGTCCACAACCCCAGCATCGAGGTTCACCTCGCCCCCGACCGCGCCAACAACGGCGCCGCCATCATCGTCATCGCCGGCGGCGGACACAAAATCCTGTGGATCGGACCCGAGGGCCACGATTGCGTCCCGCTCTTCGCCCGCTACGGCGTCTCGACCATTGTCCTCCGCCACCGCCTGCGCGTTGACGGCTACGACGCCAAAGTCGACGCCGTGAACGATGCCTTCCAAGCCGTCCGCCTCGTCCGCGCCAACGCCGCGAAATGGAAACTCGACCCCGCCAAGATCGGACTGCTCGGTTTCTCCGCGGGCGCCGAACTCTCCGCGCCCGCCGCGATTTTCTTCGCCGACTTCGCCGCGAAAAACAACGCCCCCGCCGATCCCCTTGCCGCGATTTCCCCGCGCCCCGATTTCGTCGGCCTCATTTACCCCGGCCCCACGCCGTTCGCCAAGGGCGCGACGCCCGCGATCCCGGGCAACGTGCCGCCAAGCTTCATCGCCTCACCCGGTTCCGGTGACCGCGTCCATGCGCTGTGGGCCACCGAGTATTTCACCGCGATGCTTCAGCGAGGCGTGCCCAATCTTGAAATGCACATCTACGGCCGCGGCACCCACGGCGGCGGCCTGAAGGCCCGCGGCGGCATCCCGCTCGGCACCTGGCCCGATCGCTTCATCGACTGGTTCCGCGACCTCGGCTTCCTCGAAAAACCCGGCGTCGAAACCAAAGCCGCCGCCGAATCCGCCGCCTTCGCCGCCAAACCGGCGTCCTGATTTTTCAAGCCCCGGGGCGAGGTTTTTTGGGTCCACTCCCACTTCGCGTTTGCACCGGCGTCGGAGCCGCAAACTCTGAACTCGAGCGCGAGGTTTCCCCCTCCCGCGCCCTTCTTCTCCGATGCCCTCCCTGACCGCTGCCTTCTGCCTGTCTGCCCTGTTCCTGGTCACGTCCGTCCGCGCGGCGGACACGCCGGAGAAAATCCAGTTCAACCGCGACATCCGCCCCATCCTCTCGGAGAACTGTTTCTACTGCCACGGTCAGGATGCGAGTCACCGCGAGGCCAAGCTCCGCCTCGACGAACGCGACGATGCCACCCGCGACCGCGACGGCTTTTTCGTCATCGCACCCGGCAAACCCGAGGAGAGCGAATTGATCGCCCGTCTCCTGTCGAAAGATCCCGAGGAGCAGATGCCCCCGCCCAACGCCAACAAACACGTCACGCCCGAGCAGACCGCGCTGCTCCGCCGCTGGATCGCCGAGGGCGCAACCTACGAAAAGCACTGGTCCTTCGTCGCACCCGTCCGCGCCCCGTTGCCCGGTCCGGTCGCTCAACCCTCAGCTCTCAACGCTCAACTCTCCCGCAACCCCATCGACGCCTTCGTCCTGGCCCGCCTCGCCCGCGAGAATCTTTCCCCGTCCCCTCCCGCCGCCCCCGAGACATGGCTGCGCCGCGCCAGCTTCGATCTCATCGGCCTGCCACCGACTCCCGCTGAACTCGACGCCTTTGCCCGCGCCGTAATCGAAAATCCAAAATCCGCCTACGAAAACGCCGTCGACCGCCTGCTCGCCTCGCCCCACTACGGCGAACGGCAGGCCATCGAGTGGCTCGACGCCGCCCGCTACGCCGACACCCACGGCTTCAACAACGACTCGACGCGCACGATGTGGCGCTGGCGCGACTGGGTGATCGACGCCTTCAACGCCAATCTCCCCTACGATCGCTTCATCACCGAGCAGATCGCAGGCGATCTTCTGCCGCAGCCCACCCTCGAGCAGCGCATCGCCACCGGCTTCGCCCGCAACCACGTCATCAATTCCGAGGGCGGCATCATCGAGGAAGAATACCGCGTCGAATACGTCGCCGACCGCGTCCGCACCCTCAGCACCGCGTGGCTCGGCCTCACCATGGAGTGCGCGAAATGCCACGACCATAAATTTGATCCGGTCACCCAACGCGATTACTACCGCCTGTTCGCTTTTTTCAACCAGACCTCCGAGCGCGGGGAAGACGGCCGCGTCGCCAACGCGGTCCCGATGATCCCGGCTCCGACCCGCGCTCAACAAGCCGCTCTCGCCGAGCAGACCCGCGAGCTGGCCGCCCTCGACGCCCAACTCGCGCCCGCCCGCTCCGCCTGGCAATGGCGCCCCGCCGATCAGGCCCGCCTTGAACCGGCGCTCGCCGCCGCCCGCGCCAAAATCACCGCGGACCCCGGCGTCGCGCTCCTCCCCACCGAGACCGATCCCACGGGCATCGTCGGTTCTGGGTGGCGCCCCGATCTCGCCCAGCCCGCCCCGAAAGTTGCGGCCACCGCGTTTGATTTCCGCGCGAAGTCCGGCCTCACCCTCGCTTTTTGGCTCAACCCGGACGCCGACAATCCCCGCGATGTCGCCCTGTTTTCCGCGATCAATTACGTCGGCTCCGCCGACGATTCCACCTACGGCCGCGGCCGCGAACTGCGCCTCATCGACGGCGAGATCGAACTCCGCCTGAGCGAGCGCTACCCCGCTTATGCGGTCGTCGTCCGCACCGTCGGAGCCGCGATCCGTCCCGGCCAGTGGCGCCACGTCGCCGTGGTTTACTCGGGCGGCGCCAACGCCGCCGGCGTACGCTACTTTATCGACGGGCAGGAACAACCGGTCCACGTCCACTTCGACGGGCTGCCGGGCGAGCCCAAGCAGGCGGAGTTTCTCCTCGGAGCGGACAACGCCCCGGCCGGCGCCCGCTGGCGCGGCGCGCTCGACGAAGCCCGCAGTTTCCCGCGCGCGCTGGACGCCGCGGCCGTCCGCGCCCGCTTTCAAGCCGAAGCTCTGCCCTATGCCGCCGCCCGCGCCGCCGCCGGCACCGCCAATGCCGTGACGCTCGGTTGGCTGCGCGACACCGTGCTCGCCGACGCCGATCCGGCCCGCGCCCTCTTCGCGCGCCGCACCGCTTTGCACGAAGCCCACCTCGCCCTCCACCGCAGCCTGCCCACGGCCATGATCATGGACGAACTGCCCGAGCCCCGCCCCACCTTCGTGTTGGACCGCGGCAACTACAACGCACCCGGCGAACCCGTCACCGCCGGCGTACCCGAGGCGTTGCTCTCGACCCCGTGGCCCGCCGGCGCGCCCCACAACCGCCTCGGCCTCGCCCGCTGGCTCACCCAGCCCGATCACCCGCTTACCGCCCGCGTAGTCGTGAATCGTTTCTGGGCACAACTCTTCGGCACCGGCCTCGTGAAAACCCTCGAGGATTTTGGTTACCAAAGCGAATGGCCGAGCCATACCGAGCTGCTCGACACGCTCGCCCGCGACTTCATCGACGGCGGCTGGAACACCAAAGAACTGCTCAAGACGATCGTCCTCTCCGCCACCTACCGCCAGTCCAGCGCCACCACGCCCGCTCTTACTGCCCGCGATCCCGAGAACCGGCTGCTCGCCCGCGGCCCCCGCGGACGCCTGCCCGCCGAGTTGATCCGCGACCAAGCGCTTGCTGTCTCCGGCCTGCTCGCCCCGCAACTCGGCGGCCCGAGCGTCTATCCTTACCAACCCGAGAAACTCTACGTCGGCATCGTCGTCGACGCGCCCTACCCGAGCACCAAGTGGGGCGTGAGCACCGGCGCCGACCTTCACCGCCGCAGCCTCTACACGTTTTGGAAACGCACCATCCCCCATCCGGCGATGACGACCTTCGACGCGCCCGACCGTGAATTCTGCACCGTCCGCCGGGCCCGCACCAACACGCCCCTGCAAGCCCTCGCCCTTTGGAACGAGCCCGGCGCGCTCGAGGCCGCGCGCAATCTCGGCACCCGCATGGTGCGCGAAGGCGGCGCCAATGATGACGCCCGCGTCGCCTTTGCCTTCCGCCTCGCCACCGGTCGCCGCCCGCACGCCAACGAGACCGCCGTACTCACCAAAACCCTTGCCCAGCTCCGCCACGAGTTCACCGCCCACGGCGCCGATGCCTACGCCTTCGTCACGACCGGCGCCTCGCCCATCGACGCATTGCTCGCGCCCGCCGAACTCGCCGCCCACGCCGCCGTCGCCAACATGATCCTAAGCCTCGACGAAACGATCTCGAAGAACTGACCCCACATGTCCTGCCACAACTACCAATCATTCCACTCCCGGCGCGACTTCCTCACCAAGACCGGCCTCGGCCTCGGCACTGCCGCCCTTGCCCAACTCCTCGGCCGCGACGCCTTCGCCGCATCATCTCCGGCCTCTCCGCTCTCAGCTCTCAACTCTCAACTTTCCTCCGGCGTCACCGGCGCACTCCCCGGCCTGCCCCACTTCGCCCCGAAAGCCAAACGCGTCATCTGTCTCTTCCAATCCGGCGGTCCGTCCCACCTCGACCTCCTCGACGACAAACCCGTCCTCCGCCAGCGCTTCAACGAAGACCTCCCCGACTCCGTCCGCCGGGGTCAACGCATCACCGGCATGGTCGCCTCGCAATCGCGCCTCGCCGTCCAGCCCAGCAAGTGGGACTTCAAGCCCGGAGGCAAAAGCGGCACCGTCATCAGCGACCTCCTCCCCCGCATCCGCGACATCGCCGACGAGATCTGCGTCATCCGCTCGATGCACACGGAGGCCATCAACCACGATCCCGCCATCACGTTTTTCCAGAGCGGCAGCCAACTGCCCGGCCGCCCCAGCATGGGCGCATGGACCGACTACGGACTCGGCAAGATCAACGAGAATCTCCCGTCCTTCGTCGTGCTGTTGTCGGTCAACAAAGCCCGCTCCGGCCAAGGCCTGCTCGCCCGCCTCTGGGGTAGCGGCTTCCTCCCGAGCCAGCATCAGGGCGTGCAATTCCGCAGCGCCGGCGAACCCGTCCTCTACCTCAACGACCCACCCGGCCTCACCCGCGAACGCCGCCGCCTCATGCTCGACGGCATCGCCGATTTGAACCGCCAGCAACTTGCCACCAGCGGCGACCCCGAGATCGAAACGCGGATCAGCCAGTTCGAACTGGCCTACCGGATGCAGACCAGCGCGCCCGAGCTCATGAACCTCGCCGGCGAATCCGCCGCCACGATCGAAAGCTACGGGGCCGATGTGAACGAGCCCGGCTCCTTCGCCCGCAATTGCCTCGTCGCCCGCCGCCTCGCCGAGCGCGGCGTGCGGTTCATCCAACTCTACCACCGCGACTGGGACCACCACGGCGGCCTCCAAGACCACCTCCCGCGCCTCGCGACCGACGTCGATCAAGCCAGCGCCGCCCTCGTGAAAGACCTCAAGCAACGCGGCCTCCTCGACGAGACCCTCGTCATCTGGGGCGGCGAATTCGGCCGCACGCCCTACGCGCAGGGCGACGCCAACCGCGACAAATACGGCCGCGACCACCACGGCAAAGCCTTCTCGATCTGGATGGCCGGCGGCGGCATCAAGGGCGGCATGACCCACGGCACCACCGACGATTTCGGCTTCAACGTCGTCGAAAATCCCGTCCACATCCACGACCTCCAGGCGACGATCATGCACTGCCTCGGCATCGACCACACGCGTCTCACGTTTAAGTTTCAAGGCCGCCAATACCGCCTCACCGACGTCCACGGCGAAGTCGTCAAAGCCATCCTCGCCTAATCCCGAAGTGGCACGGGCATCCTGCCCGTGTTTTGGTCCAGCTGCCGCGCCTTCCGTCCCGCGTTTTGCCGTTTGACCACTGCGTCAGTCACCGTTGACTGCCACATATGAAGACCAACATCCGCGCCTTCCAACGCGACTTCCCCCGGATGCGACGACTCGCGGCCGCCGGCACCGTCATCATTGTAGAAGCCGATGACCAAGCCTTTGAGTTCCGCGCCCGTCGCCGCGGGCCCGGCGTGCTGGGTTGCATGACCGGCCGCGCCAAGCTCGAAAAATTGCGCGAGGGTCCCGTCATCCCGCTTGAAGAATGGGGCCCTCTCGCCTGATGAAGTATTTGCTCGATACCCACGCGGTGTTGTGGATCACCGAATCTTCGCCCCGCCTGTCGTCCAAAGTTCGCGTGCTGGCCAGTCGCTCGGATTCGGACGACTTTGCCGTTGCAGCCATCAGCCTCCTCGAAATCGCCCGCAAAGCCCACACCGGTGAAATCGACCTGCAACCCGATGCCTCCACGTGGCTCGACGATCTCGCCCATCGTTTCCGCATTTTGCCCCTCACATCCCAAGTCGCCTGGCGCTCCGTTCAACTCGACTGGGAGCACAGAGATCCGGCGGACCGCCTGATCTGCGCCACCGCCCTCGAGCACAATCTGACCCTTGTCACTCAGGACAAGGAGATCACTCGATGGCGGGGGGTCTCCGTCTTCTGGTGAACCTAGGCTTCACCATCTCCGTCCAATGAAATCCGCCTTCATCTTAACCCCACTGCTCCTTCTCCTCGCCCTCGCTTCGTCCGCCTTCGCCGCCAATCCCTTCTTCGCGATGGACAACATCGCCCGCGGCGGCCCCGACGTCGCCCCCGCGATGCTCAAGGAACTCGGCTACGACGGCTTCGGCGGTCGCGTGCCCGACGAGACCATGCTCCCCGCGATCAAAGCCCGCGGCCTGAAATTCTTCAACGGCTACCATGTCCTCGACCTCAACCCCGCCCAACCCGCGCCCAACGCAGCCCTCACCCGCTGGCTCGTCGCGATGCGCGGCCAAGACGTCGCCCTCTGGCTCGCCATCAACAAGGTCGCCCGCGCCGACGGCACGCTCTACCCCATCTCCTCGACCGAGGCCGACGCCTACGTGCTCACGCAGCTCCGCGCCATCGCCGACGTCGCCTATGCCAACGGCGTCCGCGTCGCGCTCTACCCGCACACCGCCTTCTGGTTGGCCCGAGTCGACGACGCGCAACGGATCGCCGACCAACTCAATCGCCCCGATGTCGGCGTGACCTTCAACCTCTGTCACTGGCTCAAAGTTGAAGGCGCCGAGCGCGACCCCGTGCCGGTTCTCCGCGCCGCCCTGCCACGGCTGATGTTCGTCACGATCAGCGGCGCCGACACGGGCGACACGAAGGCGATGGGCTGGGACCGCCTCATCCAACCCCTCGACGCCGGCACCTACGATCTCGCCGCCATCATGCGCACGCTCCGCACCGTCGGCTACACCGGCCCCGTCGGCTTCCAAGGTTTCAACATCAAGCTCGAGCCCCGCGAAGCCCTCGCCCGCAGCGTGGCTGCGTGGCGGAAGTTCAACACGGCGCCTTGAGCGATGGAGTTTCTCGTCGAACTGGTCCTCCAACTACTGGTCTAACTTTTGACCAATCTGGCCGGGCGGCCGTTTCGCTCGCGATCATCGCCGCCAATTTTGATCGCCTTCGGCTACGGCACTCTCGGTGCCGCGGTCGGCCTAGTGAGCGTGATTTTTTGGCCGACGTCGGCCTCGTCTCCTTTGGCGCTGCGACTCCTTACGCTCATCCTCGTGCCGTTGCTCACCGGCCTAGCGTTTGCCGCACTCGGTGCATGGCGTCGCCGGCGCGGCCACGAGCCGGACCGGCTCGAGCGATTTTTTTACGCCTGGCTCTTCGCCGTAGCCATCGCCCTCGTCCGCTTCATCTGGGCGAAATGACAACCGTCGGAAGCACGACCAAACCGGCCGCTTGCTCCCACCACCGTTTCATGCGACCCGCCCCTCTCCAGCGCGCCGCCGGCTCGGCCTTCCTTCGAAAACCTCACGCACACCTATGCGCTGGCAATGGCCTCGGCGACAAATTGATTGAGGCTTTCCCCGCGGGCTTGGGCCTTGAGCGCCGCTTTTTGGTGAATCTCCGGCGACACCCGCACCAAAAACTTACCGCTGTAGCTTTTGCCGGCGGACGGTGCCGGCAACGGCTTCCCCTCCCGCAAAAACACCTCAACCCATTCGTCGACGATCACCGCCAATTCCGCCAGCACCTCGGCTTCGGTCGCGCCGTGGCAGCACTGCCCGATGATCGGCGGTGCACTGCCCACATAGGCTCCATCTTCTTCGCTCCACTCGACCACCTTGAGATAACGGCGGGCGTGAATTTTGATTTGGCCGGGGGTTGGTTTCATTTTTGAGCTTCTCCGATACGCTGACGAATTTGTTTTTCCTGATAATGATAGGCGTCGTCCCCGGGTTTTCCTGAAACGGTAACTCGCGGACCTTTGGGATGAACATAGTTGCGATGACTGCCTTTGCCGCCGCGATCGACAAACCCGGCGCGCTCCAAGTCTGCGATCAATTGGCGAACCTTCCGAGGCATAAGCAGTATCGTGATGATACCACAGATCGAGTCAAGGCGGTGTTCGGTTTCCACGGCCAAAACGACTCCGCTCCACCCTTGCTCCATCACCGAGCTTTGGGCCGCCCGGCTTTGCGTCCGTCGTAAAGAGCAAACGGGCTGCTTTCCAGTCGAAGTGATTGCGCGCCCGCGCTAATAGTCCCACCCTCATTTCCCCAACCCATGCGCTCCTTTCGCCGCCTCCGCACCGCTCTCATTATCCTGATTGCCCCAATCGCATTCGCCCAAGCGGCGGCCCCCGAGCTCCCGCCCAAGGAAAACTTCCACCTCTTCCTCCTCGTCGGCCAGTCCAACATGGCCGGCCGTGGTGTCGTCGCCGACTCCGACAAAGTCCCCCGCCCTCGTGTCCTCATGCTCGACAAATCCGGAGCGTGGGTCCCCGCCGTCGATCCGCTCCACTTCGACAAACCCGCCGCCGGCGTCGGCCTCGGTCGCTCGTTTGCCGAGGCCATCGCCGCCGCAACCCCCGGCGTCACCATCGGCCTGATCCCCTGCGCCGTCGGCGGCTCGCCCATCAACGCATGGACTCCCGGCTACTACTATCAGCCCACCCAGAGCCACCCGTGGGACGACGCTCTCCGCCGCGCGCAACTCGCGCTCCCCGCCGGCACGCTCAAGGGCATCCTCTGGCACCAAGGCGAGTCCGACTCCAACCGCGAACTCGCTCCCGCCTACGCCACCAAACTCCATGCTCTGATCGCCCGCTTCCGCGCCGAACTCAGCGCGCCCACCGTCCCGTTTATCGTCGGCCAACTTGGCCGCTTCGCCGGTGCCCCGTGGAACGAGTTCAAAACCGATGTCGATCGCGCGCACCGTGAACTGCCCGCCAAGATTCCCCGCACCGCTTTCGTGAGCGCCGAGGGCCTGACCGACAAAGGCGACAAGACCCACTTCGATTCCGAGTCCTGCCGCGAGTTCGGCCGCCGTTACGCCAAGGCCTACCTGAAGCTCGCCCGCTAGCGCCATCGCGCGCGCCCGCTCGT
>SXGQ01199564.1_pt1 | contig 33093 bp, 21 predicted proteins | sample 3178371 | NCBI WGS metagenome assembly SXGQ01 (sample SAMN11356859, study PRJNA531348) | freshwater metagenome | isolation source: freshwater sample F1-20 | place: China: Fuxian Lake, Yuxi | collected 2017-12-25 | reverse complement strand
GATTCTTGTTAGCCCCACGGTGAAAATGCTGAGACGAGCCATAGCGGCACTTTCTCTTGCCTGTCTCTTTGCGGCCGGGCTACGACTTCGCGGTCGTGGAGGAATCCCACCTGAACGTGGTGGCTGGCGCGAACTCACACGTCCCCCTTCGTGACTGGAAATGTGATGTCCCCATCAGCGTCGGTTGCAATCATCGGTGTTGGTGTTGTTGGCGCTCGAGTGGCGCGACAACTCACATCAAGCGGAATTTCAGTTCTTCTGCATGATGAACGTCGGGACGTCCAAGCGTCATTAGCTCGGTCAATACGCGCTAGCGAACTTGTTGATCTGACCAAACTTGATCCAGCAACAACTCCAATCGTGGTGATCGCAACATCAAGTCCGCAAGCCCCGCTCGCCAAACTTTTACTTGAACTTGGCCATCACGTGGTCTGCACAAGCGACGATGTCGAAGACACCCGAGAATTACTTGAACTTAACGACACCGCTCGACTCGAAAAAAGAATTCTCGTTGTTGGCGCAGCCGCCTGCCCCGGGTTAAGCGGACTTCTGATTGCTGAGTTGACACCCCGTGTTGACACCATTGACGAAATTCATGTGGCCTTCCACGGAACTGGAGGACCAGGTTGCGCACGTCAACATCATCGGGCTCTTGCTGGTGACGCAATTGGTTGGCACGACGGTGAATGGATTGATCGCCCGGGCGGCAGTGGGCGCGAGTTGTTGTGGTTCCCTGAACCTTTAGGCGGCAAAGACTGTTATCGCGCTGAACTGCCCGAGCCACTGTTGCTGCATCGATCATTTCCTAACGTCGGTCGTATCAGTGCACGTATGTCGGCGACACGACGCGACCGACTCACAGCTCGCTTACCGATGATGTCGCCTCCTCATGCCGAAGGCGGGGTTGGAGGAGTGCGCGTCGAAGTGCGTGGCTCGTTGAATGGTGAACGTTGCACCGAAGTTGTAGGCGTCGCTGAGCGCACCGGAATTATTGCTGGTGCGGTTGCAGCATCTGTAGCGATGAAGCTCCTCGAAGTCACCGACTCGATTTCTGGCGTCGTCACTCTCGGAGATGGTCGATTGAATGATCGTGCACTCCTTGACGACGTGATTCGTCGCGGCATTACCGTTTTTGAATACATCGGCTCTGGGGCGTAGTGACATCATGGTACGCGGCGATATTCACGACATAGCAGAACGCAAACTTGCAACAATTAATCAGCGTTACTCGTCGCGTCGTCGGCGATTGGTTGAAGCACTTGATCGGGCCGACCATCCACTCATTGCGACAGACATTGTTGCTGTTGATGATGATCTGCCACAGAGCAGTGTGTATCGAAATCTTGCGGTGCTTGAAGCTGCAGGCGTAGTAGTCAAGGTATTGACCAATGGCGACCGGGCTGCGTTCGAATTAGCCGAAGAACTCAAAGGCCACCATCATCACTTGGTGTGTGTGCAGTGTGGCCTTGTTCTAGATATTGATGTGCCGAACGAAGTTGAACAAATGTTGGACACAGGCGTGGCTGATCTTGTGAGTCGAGCCGGATTTGTCTTGGTTGGTCATCGACTTGACTTAATGGGTCGATGCAAAAACTGCGTGTAGTTTTATCTAGCGATTTTCGATGCGCTCAATACGCGCTGACAAATCTTCAACAACATCAGCCAAACGAGTGAGAGCTGCTGTGATTTCTTCGGCATCAAGGTGATCACGAAGATCTTGTGTGGTGACCATGTCGGTGAGCGACACGCGAACACTTGCGATTTCGCGTGCAAGGAATTCGGTATCGGCTTGTGTGCGTTCGGCAACACGTCGATCAACTTCGGCTTGTGTGCGGTCGCGACCTTCTTGTCGATTTTGGGCCAACAAGATCAATGGGGCTGCGTACGAGGCTTGCAATGAAAGCACCAAGGTGAGCAATACGAGTCCACGACCCCAGGGGTCAAACTGCCACGATTCGGGCAACACGAAGTTGTAAATGATCCAGGCAATGATGACAAATGATTGCCACACCAAGAATCGAGCAGTGCCGAGCGTGCGGGCAATCGATTCAGAGAACTGACCGAAGGCGTCGTCGTCGTAGTGAACACCGATGCGACGTCGCTGACGAGGAATAGCCAAGTCTTCTTTACGCTTCATGGCGACTCCTTTCTGAGACAACGACTTACGGTGGGAGGTTCATGTGGGGATCAGTATGCCTGATGAGATCGCATTAGCGAACAGGCGTGGCCTGTCTTCTTCGTTGTCGCCAACCAGCAGGCAAGGTACGGTCAAGAACATCGTCGACAGTGATCGCACCAAGTAAGCGGCCACCTTCATCGCAGACACCAATCGCCAGCATGTTGTACGAGGCAAGCCGCTCAGCAACTTCACGGTCGCTGATGTCTGGCGTAATGGTGGGTTCAGTTTCGAGGCAGTTACCGAGTTCCATGCTGGGGGGTTCGCGCAAGAGGCGCTGGAAATGAACGACGCCTAGATATTTTCCGGTGGGAGACTTGTACGGCGGGCGACAAATGAACACTTGCGCCGCGATCGAAACCATCCACTCGGGGTCACGAATTTGCGCAAGCGCTTCAGCAACAGTGTCGGTCGGACCAAGAATGATGATCTCTGGTGTCATCAGACCACCAGCAGTACCTTCTTCATATGACAACAAGCGACGCATCATGGCGGCGTCTTCATCATCCATGGCTTCAAGAATTCGAGTGCGTTGTTCGCCGGGCATTTCGGCGAGCAAGTCAGCTAAGTCGTCAACTTCCATTTCGTCAAGCACGTCAAGAAGTCGTTCCATGTCGAGGCCCTCAATGAGGCCAACTTGTTCTGACTCGGGAAGTTCTTCAAGTACGTCAGCCAAACGATCGTCGTCCATTGCTTCTGCTAACTGCCGCCGTTGAGCGATCGGAAGCGAACGAACTACTGCAGCCACATCGGTGGGGTGCATATCGTGCAAGCGAGCAGCTTCGGCAGCCATCTCGGTGGTCGCAGCAAAGAGATGGGCAACTTCGCGCCAATCAACTAAGCGATGACTTGGTCGACGACGCAGAGCAGTGCGCTTAGCGAGTCGAACTTGGGCAACTTCCCAGCCACCTGATCGCGAGTCGCTGCGTTCGCGTAGTGCGACATCGCTGACAAACTCGACACCAACTTTGCGATCAATGACATCGCGACCAAGAAGTCGTTCGCCCTTTTTCACTTTGAAGGGGTTGAGGTCGATATCCCAAGAACGTAAACGAGCGCCATCAATTCCGAGTTCGGCCACACGTCCAGCATTCACAAAAATGCGGCGACGTTGACTGGTGGCGGTGAAGCCCACGACTCGCGGTGCACTTCCAGCATGACCAGGCACAACCACAATGTCATCAAGTCGTCCGATGTTGGCCCCGCCGGCATCAAGCAACGGCAGGCGAGTAATGCGGAAAGCGTAGATCAGGTCACCGGCCATAACCGCAGGCTACCCCCGAGCCCAACACGTACGCAGGGACTATTCGTCTTCGAGAGTTATGGGTTTAACTCCGGCAGTTAGACAGGAACAACCCGATTGATGGTTTTCACTCGATCAAGTCCTTGGTCAAATGACACGACTTTGTTTACCCCGGTCGATTCAGCCGATGCAACGAGATACGCATCAACGAAATGGAGTCGATGATTCACGAAGATTTCAAGTGCTCGCAGCACCGTTGGTTCGTCAACGACCTGGATTGATGGGAAAGCGATGAGAGATTTCATAACGTCTGAAATTGTTGGCCGATCAACCGAATAGACCTTTTGTAGGACATAAATAGCCTCGGCTATAACAATGTCGGACAGGAGCAGAGTCTCGTGCGATGACAATGTTCGAGTTGCCTGTTTTGCCTGATCAACTGGTTCACCGATGAGATGTCTGATCAAGACATTCGTATCGATAAAAGCTGTCATTGATCGTTTTCGCTTGAATAGGCACGAGTGACGATTTCGTCCCACGTCAGATTTCGAAGATGGGCGGGAACTTCAATCGTGCCTGCTAAGTCAAGGAAGTTTTTAGGTTTTTCGATAACGACATGATCAATCTCAATACGGAAGAAAATTCGATCGCCCTCCCCAATTTGCAAGGCATCCCGGAGGGCCTTGGGCAACGTGACTTGCCCTTTTGATGAAACAACTGCACCTACAACCATGGCTCTCCTTACTTAATCTGGAAAGTAAGGATAACAAAGGATTACGAGGTTCGTTGGATGATCTGTTGGGCGACTTGGCCGTAACGATCGAAACGGTCGAGGTTGCGACCAGCGTTATAGAGAACTAGGCGCGAAGCAATGTCGCCGTACCGAGCGATCAACTCATCGGCCAACCCATCCCACGAAGCCTCGGCCGTAAAGACCTGCAGATGTTCATCGGTGATTTGCGCGGCCATCCCCGCAAAGTCACCGGCCTTCTGCTTTTCGCGGATGCGCGCCGTGGTTCCTTCGAAGCCAGCCTCATCCCAGATGAATGCGTAGTTGGGGGTGCTTCCGTAGAAACTGAGCATGGCGCGAGCATGTTCGCGTTCGGCATGACGCTCTTCGTCGGTGTCGCCAACAATGGTCATCACCGGAATGATCAGATCAATGTCACTCGCTGCCCGACCAGCTTTGGCAGCACCCGCGGAAACTTGTGGAACAACATGTCGTTTCAAGTAGCCCGGTTCACCAATGGGATGCACATGCACACCATCGGCAACTTCGCCGGCCATATGCAACATCCATGGATTTACCGCGGCGATATCAACTTTGGGATCGGGTGCATCGATCTTGCCGGGACTCCATTGCGGTGTAATGAAGGTGAGTTCATAAAACTCACCATGGTGTTCAAGCGGTGCTCCGCGAAATGCCGCGAAACAGGCCTTGACCGCCAACACATAATCGCGAAGACGTGGGCCAGGACGATCGAATGCCACTCCATACCGACGAACAACATGGGTCTTGACCTGAGTTCCGAGGCCTAAACGAAAACGACCGCCACTTGCTTCTTGAAGTTCCCACGCAGTTGAAGCCGTAATGAAAGGGCTACGCGGAAATGCAACGGCGACTCCGGTTGACAGATCAATCCCGGGTGCCGCAATCGCTGCTGCAGCAACATTGAGATAGGCAGTTCGGCCCGCCTCTGTAAATAGCAGTCCCGAAAACCCTGCGGCTTGGGTTTGGCGAGCGTGAGCCCCGGTCTTTTGCAGGGGCATTGGGGTGGTCATCACATCAACATGCACAATTCGCACAGTAGATCGTCGCAGGTACTAGACATAGTCATACACACGTACTTGGGGGTACATCATGACCATGTCAGCAATTGAAGCCTTGAAAAGCGAACAGGCGTTAGCCATCGAGTTAATGAACTCGCTGAGTGCCGACGAGTGGAACACTCAGTCGGGATGCACCGGTTGGCGAGTACAAGAAGTGTTTTGCCATATGGCCAGTGTCTTTCACTCAATCGCCGACCCGACCACTATTGAGGGTGGCACCAGCGAAGACGTCGAACAGAACGCTGAAGTTCCGGTGCAGGCTCGCAAATCGTGGACACGCGATCAAGTCATTGCTGAATATATGGAGTGGAGCGAAAAAGGAATCGGCGCGTTGTCATTTATGAATACGCCCGAAATGGCCGACACCGTGATTCCGTTAGCCAATCTTGGTTCACACCCCATGCATCTGTTGGCCAATGCAATTGTGTTTGACCACTATTGCCACCTTCGTCACGATGTTGGTCATGCCATTGCCAAAGCAGCAGCGTTACCGCGTGAACCGCAGGCGTTGACGGCAACTCTTGAATGGATGCTCGCCGGTATTCCACAAATGTGTCAGCCCGCTCTATCGGTTGCGCCAAAGCAAAAAGTGAACTTGGTTTTTGAAGGCCCAGGTGGTGGTTCGTGGACGCTCGCTCCCGGTGCTGATCTCTGGACGATTACCCCTGGACGTGATGCAAGCGCGCCATCGGCAATCAGTAATGCTCACGATTTCATTTCGTGGGGCACCAAGCGGGCCGATTGGAAAGCCAGCACTCGGCTCGAAAATGGAAACTCCGACGCAGAAGCTGTTCTGAATGCCATCAACGTCATTTGATGTTGAACTGATACTCAACGTTCATACATGAGCGTGGAACGATAGAGACATGAGTGACGCACTGCCTTTGACCCTTGCTGCAACATCTTCGATTTGTCCTCGTTGCAATACATTGCACAACGGTCGTTTTTACGGACCGTGCGAAGAGTGTCGCGTTCAGTTGAAGTCAACAATGGGTAATGAGGCTCGTGATGTTGAAGTTGCTGAGTATGTTCCAAAAATGAACGTCACACCAAACGCTGTGGCAACAAAAGACGACTGATTACTTGCTGTTAGGTAATTGATCTTCCCGTACTCCGCCACCGGGACGGAAAGTAGCTCCACGATCATCTTTTCCTGATTGCATTTGCTTCATCATCACACCGAGTTCGGCCGAAGCACGTTCGTCACCAAGAATTTTTTGCATCACTGCCGCACCGGCACCGGCCATCAATGTTGCTTGATTATCATTCAAGAACTTCATTGACGCGCGCTGACCAACTGTGGTGCGATTGATTTCAGGAACAACGTAACGTGCAACAAGATCCCACGAACGCAATGTGTTCTCGCGATTTGCCCAGTCGTGCGCAAAACCTAAGGCAACACCAAACCCTCCGGTGATTTCTTGCAAGTGTTGAATTGTTGCGACGAGATCATCAGGCGTGCCAATGATCGCAGTTCCACCAGCAGTGATTTGTTCAAGCAAATCCCACTTGTTTTCAACGTGAACGGCGCCTGGTCGACCAAGTGTCCACACGTTGTACTCGTTATGCCAACGCTGCAATCCATCAACAGCTTGATTGCGCGCTTCTTCGCGTGATTCAGCGATGTGGAAACTCAACATGACGCGCCAATTTTTGCGATCAACAGTTTGTCCGTGCTTCAGTGCAGATTCTTGAGCGAATGACCATTGTGTAGGAAGCGCAGCGAGACCAGCGGTGCTGTTGGAGGCGATGGATAAAACACCGCAACCAAACTTGCCAGCCATCTGCATACCTGACGGCGACAATGTTGATGCGGTAACAACCGGCATGTTGTCTTGCACAGGCAGCAATTGCAGTTGTGCATCTTTGAGCGTGAACCAGTCACTCTCATGTGAGAAGCGATCTTCGCCGCGCAGCAATCGCAAGATGACACCAAGCGCTTCGTCTTGGCGATCACGTTGCACTAACGGATCAATACCCAGAGTCCACGCGTCGCTTGGCAGCGCGCCTGGCCCAGTACCAAACATGGCGCGACCCTTGGTCATGTGATCGAGTTGCACGATTCGTTGGGCCACATTGAATGGGTGGTGATAAGGAAGTGAGATCACGCCAGTTCCGAGACCAATGGTGTGCGTACGTTGGCCCGCAGCCGCCAAGAACATTTCTGGCGAGGCGATCATTTCCCAACCACTTGAGTGGTGTTCTCCACACCAGAACTCATCAAACCCCAACCGATCAAGGTGGGCTGCAAAGTCGAGGTCGCTTTGAAACTGCAGAACTGGGTTCTCGCCGACGGGGTGGTGCGGGGCCAAGAAGGTGCCGAATTTCAAACGGTCGGGTCGACCACCGGGGTTTGATTGTTGAGCCATGAACCCACAGTAGGTTGCGACACCAGAATTGCTGACAGTTCACCGATACAAAGGGCGGATTTTTCGGGTTTTCGGCTAACCTGTCAGAGCCGTAACGGGGACGTAGCTCAGTTGGCAGAGCGCTACCTTTGCAAGGTAGATGTCAGGGGTTCGATTCCCCTCGTCTCCACTCGTTGCTTCGTTCTTGAACCAGTGGTGAACCCTGGATTTCGTTAGGTGAGACCGCATATGAGCTGCGGATTACTCCTTGTACATTTTGTAAGCACGTATTGCATCAAACCCGAACCTAGTAATAGTTTGTGTGTGGGAGATTTATATCCCATATAACTAATACGGCTTTTGGCGGGGGTTAACGGCATGTCTGCACGTTCAATTTTAACTTCTTCGATTTCCACACCTTCCCACCTTGTGTCCTCGTGGTGGAGTCGTCGATCGACCGCAACTGGACTCGCGATTGCACTCATCGCTTCATCAGTTGGTGTTGCGGTGATCGGAAATAGTTCGGCGACATTCGCGGTGCCGCCGGCCGAAGTGTCGCAACTTGCCAATGTCACCAACGACAACAACGGTAGTGATCCAGCAGAAATGACATTGCTCGGAAACAAGATCATTTATCGCGCCTGCGATGACGATCGTGGTTGTGAGTTGTGGGTGTCGAACTCTGATGGAACTGATCCAAAAATTCTGAAAGATATCAATCCCGACGGCAGCTCAAGCCCATACGGATTTACTGTGGTCGGCGACATCGCCTACTTCAGCGCCGATAACGGCGTCAACGGACAAGAGCTTTGGAAAACCAACGGTACGGCCGACGGCACGACTTTGATTCATGATATTTATCCCGGTGGTGACAGCAGTTCTCCAAACACATTCAAGTCATCGGGCTCATTGGTGTTCTTTTTTGCAGCTGACGCCAGCGGCAATTCGGTGTGGGTAACGAGCGGAACGGCTCAATCAACGCGCAAAGTTGGCGGAATCGACATTGCAACGCAAGCAAGTAATCCGTCCAACATTGTTCAACTAAATGGTCTCACATATTTTCGTGCCGACAATGGTGTGAGCGGTCATGAACTTTGGGTGAGTGATGGGACCCCACAAGGTTCACGAATGATTAAGGATGTGAGTCCAGGTAGCGGTCAGGGAGTCGACACCATTTACTCCTTAGGTGGACGCATTTTCTTCCGCGGAAATGACGGAGTGCGCGGTTGGGAATTGTGGACATCTGACGGAACCGAAGTTGGAACCAAGATGTTGAAAAACATCAACCCAAATGGGGACGCCGGCGTTGACTATCTCACCTACGCCGGAGACAAGTGGTTCTTTAGAGCGCAAGACGTCAACTGTTGTGATGCGTTGTCGAATGGCAAAACAGGTTCAGAACTTTACGTAACCGATGGTACGACCACCGGAACTCGTCTTGTTAAGGACATCAGTACAAACACTCCAACAAATAACTGTTGGTGGTGTTACGGACCGACCAATTTCAAAGCACTCTCCAACGGAATCATCTTTCAACAAGACGACGGTGTGCATGGAAACGTTTGGTATCGATCAGACGGAACAACTGCAGGCACGACATCTCTTGATCCCGACCTCAATGATCTCTTGAGCAATAACAGCGAGCCGATCATTATTGATAACAAGGCCTACTTCTTAGCTGGCGATGCGACAAACGGTCTTGAACCTTGGGTGACGGACGGTTCGCCGACAGGCACGCGCATGTTGGCAAACATCAACACCAACAATCAGTCAAGTGGTATCGCGAATATGACACGTATTGGTACCACTGCGAACTACGTCTTTAGTAGCAACGACGGTGTTTATGGTGAAGAACTCTGGGTTACTGACTTTACAACTGCGGGTACGCGCATGGTACGCGAGTTACAAACCGGAACTGAAAATAGTGCGCAAAGTTCCCCACATCAGTTTTATGCCGCTGGCGACAAAGTTTTCTTCCGTGCATTCAGCGATGCGACTGGTTGGGAAATGTGGGTCACCGACGGGACTTCAGTTGGTACGAGAGCGCTTGATCTGAATCCTGGTCGCCCAGATTCAAGTTGGGACCAGATTTATGGCCTCAACAGCAAGATTGTTTTCCGTCGACACACCGAAGCGACAGGTCACGAGCCGTGGATTTCTGATGGAACTATTGCAGGTACCCGAATGATCCAAGAATTCAATCCGTCTGGTGACAGCACTTTGGAATTGGCTGCCGAGTCGAACGGCAAGATCTATCTGAAGATCAATGACCAAACAGAACCCGGCTATACCGCAGTGTGGGTCACTGATGGAACTTCGGCGAACACCATCAAACTCACGTCGCGTTGTGCGAATAATGGCAATCCCGACCCACAAGGTTTTACTCCGGTTGCTGGCGGTTTGTTATTTAGACTCAGTGATTGTCTGTATAGCCATAAGTGGTGGCGTACCGACGGAACTGTTGCTGGCACAGCTCGACTTGATGTCACATACGATCCGCTCACAACGACCTACGGCGACGTGAGCCCTGTGGCGATCGGCGACAAGTACTACTACACGATGACGACTCCAGAAACCGGTACAGAAATCTGGATCACCGATGGTTCACCGAGTGGTACTCGTGTTTTGAAAGACATCAATACTGTTCAAAGTGGCTCGGCTTCGGGTGTTGGTGTGAAGCTAGGTAATAAGTGGATCTTTAACGCTAACGATGGAATTAACGGTGATGAACTGTGGGTGAGTGATGGCACCGTTTCTGGGACGCGCATGGTTCGTGAATTGCAAACAGGCAGCGAGAACGGCAAGCAAAGTTCGCCACATCAGTTTTATGCTGCTGGCGACAAAGTTTTCTTCCGTGCTTTTAGCGATGCGACTGGTTGGGACCTTTGGGTCACTGACGGAACGTCAGCCGGCACTCGAGCACTCAATTTGAACCCCGGTCGACCTGATTCATATTTCGATCAGGTGTATGCACTGAACGGCCAATTGGTTTTCCGTAATCACAATTACGATTACGGTTTTGGTGTTGAGCCGTGGATTTCTGACGGCACAATTGCTGGTACCCGGATGATCAAGGACTTCAATCCGTCTGGTGACAGCAGTTTGGATTTTGCTGCCGAGTCGAATGGCAAGATCTATCTGAAGATCAATGATCAATCAGCACCTGGTTACACCGCAGTGTGGGTCACCGATGGCACGTCAGTGAATACCACCAGGCTCACGTCGCGTTGTACGAATAATGGCAATCCCGATCCACACGGATTTACTCCGGTTGCTGGCGGTTTGTTATTTAAACTCAATGATTGCCTGTACAACCACAAGTGGTGGCGAACCGATGGAACGGTTGCTGGTACAGCCCGACTTGACCCGTCCTACGACCCAGCGACAACAACATATGGAGATGTCAGCCCATTTTTGATTGGCGGGAAGTACTACTTCACCGCAACGTCTCCAGAAACTGGGATCGAACTATGGACTACCGATGGTTCGCCGAGTGGGACTCGTGTTTTGAAAGACATAAATACTGCGCAAAGTGGCTCAGGTTCGGGCACCGGTGTGAAGCTTGGTAACAAGTGGATCTTTAACGCTAATGACGGAATTCACGGTGATGAACTGTGGGTGAGTGATGGCACTGAAGCGGGAACATTTATGTTGCTCGACATCAACACTGGATCAGAAAGTAGTGGTAACGGTTCGCCTCAAAGATTTGTTCTGGCTGGTAACAAAGTTTTCTTCAGAGCATTTGATGAAACAGCAGGATGGGAATTTTTCGCCACCGACGGAACTACTGCTGGGACGATCATGGTTGATCTCAACCCTGGTCGTGCTGATTCTGATTGGGATCAGTATTACGGGTTGAACGGCCGAATGGTATTTCGCTTACACACCGCAGCGACTAGTCACGAACCGTGGATTTCGGACGGAACTGTTGCTGGAACTCATCTCATTAAAGACATCAATCCAAATGGCCAAACTGAACTTGAATCAGCCGTTGAATCAAACGGCAAGATCTACTTGAAACTCAATGACTATCAGGGCTACCGCGCCGTATGGGTGACAGATGGAACCGATGCCGGCACAATGAAGTTAACGTCTAGCTGCCAAAACAACGGCGACCCCAACCCGACAGAATTCACTCCGGTTGCTGGCGGGCTTTTGATGCGCCTGCACGATTGTCAATACAACCATAAGTGGTGGCGGACCGACGGAACAGTTGCGGGAACCGCGCGACTTGATCCTTCGTACAACCCGTTGACGACGCAATGGGGTGATGTATCACTCACTCAAAATGGCGGGAAGTATTACTTCACGGCCGTAACTCCTGAGATGGGTAATGAACTTTGGGTGACCGATGGTTCACCGAGTGGAACCGGTGTGGTCAAGGACATCAACGCCGGCAATGAGAGCTCAAGCCCGAGCTACTACCTCAAGGTGGGCAACAAGTACTTTTACCAAGCGAATGACGGCATAAATGGTTACGAGCTATGGGTGACTGATGGAACCATTGCCGGAACTCGGATGTTGAAGAATTTCAACTCAACAACCCAGAACAGCGGAAATATTTATTGGTCGGGAACTTTTTATAAGGCTGGGAACCGTGCCGTATTTGCCGTGAATGACGGCATAAACGGCTACCAACTGTGGGCGAGTGATGGAACTGAACTTGGCACCGTCAGGTTGACCAATACATCACAAACTGACACCAACTACTTCGACTCGTTCACTGCTGTCGGATCAAAGTTGATCTTTCGAGCACGAAGCACAAATGAACGCAACTTGTGGATTACCGACGGGACTACTGCGGGAACTTTTGAGTTAATGAATGTCAACGATGGCGATGACACGTGGGACTCATTCCTGTCAAATGGAAATTCTTTTGTCATGCGAGCTTCGTCAAGTCCGTCGGGATCAGAACCGATCTACTCTGACGGCACTGTCGCAGGTACCCGTCTCCTTGATATCAATGTGGGTGGCGCAGGTTCGAATATGTACAACACGGCATTCTTTGGCAACAATGTGGTGTTCTACGCTCAATTAGCTAGCGGTCAATATGAATGGCATTACACCGACGGGACTATTGCAGGCACGGCACGTCTTGACCCAGACACGTCTGACGCGGTCGGCTTGTCAGGATCACCTGTTGTATTAGGTAACAAGATCTATTACATCGCAACGGACGCTGACCATGGAGCCGAACTATGGAAGTCAGATGGAACGGTCGCTGGCACAATGCTTGTGAAAGACATCTACACCGGTCCAACAGGTAGCGGAGTGAATCCGCTCAATGTCATTGGTACAAAACTTTACTTCAGTGCCACCGATGCCACGAATGGCCATGAGCCGTGGGTGAGTGATGGCACAACAGCCGGAACGAAAATGATGGTTGATTTAAATCCGGGTGCGGCAACTAGTGGGGCGGGAAGCTTCTCTGGATTTGCGAACAAGATTTTGTATCGCGCAAACATTGGTGCAGGAATCGTTTATTACGCGACTGACGCAACAACTTTCGCCACGGAGTCATTGGGCTATGAGCAATGCAACGGATTGAGCAATGAAATTGGTAATCGCCTTGTCGTGACTTTGGTAAATCCAACGACGGGATGTGAACCGGCAATTACCGACGGCACAACTGCTGGAACAGTATTCCTTGGCGACTTGTATCCAGGAAGTAATGGCAGTTCGTCAACCTTGCTTGCAGCAACGCCAACAAAGGTCTACTTCAGAGCTACCGATGGAACATACGGTGATGAACTTTGGGTAACAGATGGAACGATTGCTGGGACCTTACGGCTGAGCGACTTTGTGGTCGGGGCGGGTGGCACGCCGTTCTCTGGGGTCTCGGTTGTTGGCGATGGCATTCTTTTCCAATATTGCACCTGTAGCAATTGGGTTTCGGCAGTTTCTGACGGCACTGTTGCTGGAACCCACGCCCTCGATATCACCTCACCAACTTCAGTTGGCAATGTTGCTGTCGTAGGAAATCGAGTGGTGTTCTCAGCAAAAGACTCTCGTGAAGGCACCGAGATGTTTAGCTGGAGCTCAGTAACTGGTGTGACCAGCAGTCTGGAAATAAATCCGTACACCGGTTCGGAGCCAAGTTATTTGGTGTCTGATGGAACAACGGCGATTTTCTCGGCTACAGATGGTGAGCACGGTTTAGAAACTTGGATGACCGACGGAACCAGCGCTGGAACTCGTTTATACGCCGACGCCAACGTTTTGCCGAGTAGCAGTTCAGTGGACAACTTTTTCGTGATGAATGGAACCATGTATTTCCGTGCAATCGATTTTGCACATGGACGTGAACTTTGGAAAACCGACGGTACTGCCAACGGAACGGTTTTGGTGAAAGACATATCGGTTGGTGCAAGGGGCAGTGAACCCAGTTTTGTTGGACAGGTGGGCAACAAGGCTTACTTCACCGCTTTGACAGCCTCAACTGGATATGAGTTGTGGGTCACCGATGGAACGACATCGGGTACGCGCATGATTAAGGAGATTAATACAAATACCCAAACTTCATCAGGCAACGTTGAACTGACATATTTCTACGCCAGTTCTGAACGTCTGTTCTTCCGTGCATTCGACGGTACAACCCGTGACTTATGGATGAGCGACGGAACGAGTGCAGGAACGACGAAGATTGATATTCGCGTCGGTGCTGATGACCCCGATTTTGACTACGGAACAGTCGCGGGCACAAAGTTTTATTTCCGTAGTCGTGACGACCTGGTAAACAATACGGGCCACGCTTTGTATTCCGTCGATGGGGTTACTGGCAACCTCACCAAATTGATGACAATGACCGGTGTGGGTAATGAATATCCATATGACATAAAGCCAGTCGGTAACAGTGTTGTTTTTGGAATGTACAACGCACCATCACCAAATGGAAGTTGGCAGTTCTGGATGTCAAACGGAACGATTGCTGGTACGGGTCCTTTTGATACGGCGCCAAATGACGCCAGTTACGTGCAGACTTACCAACGATTTGATGACAAAGTGGCCTACCGATTTGATGATGGAGTACATGGAAACGAATGGCGGGTATTAAACGGCACCACAGGCGTTGTTACGTTGTTTGATCTCAACCCTTATGGTTCATCCAACATTGATAGTGAGTTCGTTGATGGAAACGTACTTCGATTCCGCGCCGATGATGGCGTTCATGGTAATGAATGGTGGGTAAGTGACGGCACAGTTGCCGGAACACGTATCTACTCTGATGCAAGTACAACTGGAGCTTCTAGTTCGCCTGATCAGTTCACGGTGATGAATGGTGTGACCTACTTCCGTGCCACGAACTCAGTTCACGGTGCAGAGTTGTGGAAGACCGACGGCACCACTGAGGGCACAGTGCTGGTGAAGGATATTTATCCTGGTTCGATCAGTAGCAACTTCGCTCTTCATGGAGTTATGGGCAACAAGTTGTTCTTGAGCGCGAAAAGTAATGATTTGGCGGATTCCGAACCCTGGATTTCGGATGGCACAACAAACGGAACGACGTTGTTGAAAGACATCAACACAACCACCAATGCATCAGGTGGGTCGCAGATTGATTACGTGCATTTAGGAACAACGCGTACGTATTTCCGTGCGTATGACGGAACGACTCGAGATTATTGGGTGACCGACGGAACTGCGGCTGGAACAACAGAGATTGACTTGGTTCCAGGAGTTGACGACTATTTCGACTACACGACGGTCGCTGGGAATAACTTCTATTTCCGTTATCGAGACAACTTGGCAGATGGAACTGGTCAGGCTTATTACGTATCTGACGGCACGCCAGGGAATATGACAAAACTGGTGACGTTGTCCGGTCATCCAGATTCGTATGAGTATCCGAACGATCCTCGGAGGGTCGGTAACACGTTCATCTTCCAATTGTGGAATTATCCGACAGTCAACAACACTTGGCAATGGTGGAAGTCGAATGGAACGAGTGCTGGTACACAACCACTAGACACCGTACAGAGTGACAACAATTATCCTGGAACGTTGTATCAACTGGGCTCAAATGCGATGTATCGCTTTGATGATGGCGTGAACGGCAACGAGTGGTGGGTAATCAACGGCACGACTGGCGTAAGCACGTTGATTGATTTGAACCCGTATGGGTCGGCCAATATTGATTCTGAATTTGTTGATGGAAATACTCTTCGTTTCCGGGCTGATGACGGCGTTCATGGTCTTGAGTGGTGGGTGAGTGACGGTACGGCTGCTGGTACACGCATGTATTCAGATGCAAACACTTCTGGTGCATCAAGTTCGCCTGATCAGTTCACGTTGGTGAATGGTGTTACTTACTTCCGTGCAACCGACCCGGTACGCGGAACAGAATTGTGGAAAACCGACGGAACAACCGCGGGCACTGCGCTAGTGAAGGATATTTATCCTGGCTCGAGCAACAGCAATATTTATATTTACGGAGCGATGGGTAACAAGTTGTTCTTGAGCGCCAGAAGTAATGATTTGGCGGATTCCGAACCCTGGATTTCGAACGGTACAACAAACGGAACGACGTTGTTGAAAGACATCAACACAACCACCAATGCATCAGGTGGATCGCAGATTGATTACGTACATTTAGGAACAACGCATACGTATTTCCGTGCGTATGATGGAACGACTCGAGATTATTGGGTGACTGACGGAACGACGGCTGGAACATCAAAGGTTGACCTCATGCCAGGAGTCGATGATTACGTTGATTATCAGACTGTCGTAGGTAACAAGTTCTATTTCCGTTACCGCGACAACATAGCGAATGGAACTGGTCAGGCCTATTACGTTTCGAACGGCACGCCAGGAAATATGACAAAACTGGTAACGATGAGTGATCGCCCCAATGCGTATGACTATCCAAATGAGCAGCGGGCTCTGGGCAATACATTGCTATTCCGCTGGTACAACTATCCAACATTCAACAACACTTGGCAGTGGTGGATGTCGGACGGAACTGCACAAGGAACTGTGCCGCTGGATTCAAATCTGACTGACATGATGACCGTTACCGATGCAACGTTTATCGGCAACAGCGCTTTCTACTACGACGATGATGGTATACATGGTCGTGAGTGGTGGTTGCTCGATGGCGTAACGGGAGTCCGCAGTCGACTTGGCCTTCGCAATGTTGATCAGGTTGTTATTGAGGGTTCACGTATTCGATTCCGTGCCGACGATGGCGTACACGGCCTTGAGTATTGGACGAGCGACGGAACTCTTGCCGGTACTCAGATGGTGCAGGACATCAATCCCATTGGCGCAGCAAGTAACGCAACATCGTTTGTCAAGATGGGCGGCGATACCTACTTCATCGCGAACGACGCAACGCATCCTTCGGCAATTTGGCGTTCTGACGGTACAGCAATTGGTACGTTCGCAATCTCAAATATTGGATTGAATAGCGATTGGTATGAAGGAGAGATCACAAATCTTGTGGCCACAAGCAATCAGATCTTCTTTACTGCGATTGACCCCATCGCCCGAAAAGAACTTTTTGTGTCTGACGGAACACTGGCGGGAACACGTATGGTCAAAGACATCAACCCCGATAACGGTTGGTGTTGGTGGTGTCTCGTACAAATTGACAGTCTGAAGGTCATCAATAACAAAGTGGTCTTCCGCGCGGGAGACTCTGTGAGTGGTCGTGAAATGTGGGTGAGTGACGGAACCGCAAACGGAACCTTCATGCTTGAAGACTCAAATCCCGGACCGACAAACAGTGACGCAGATCAATTCACTGTCATTGGAAACAAACTTTTCTACCGAGCGTATGATGCGAGTGGTAATTATCGATTGCATTCAACTGATGGAACAGTGGCGGGTACGCACACCATTAACTACCGCTCTGATAATGGTGGTGCATCGGGAATCAATGATTTCCGCGCGGTTGGTAATAATGCGCTGCTGATGCTTGAGAATGGCGTTTACGGCTGGCAGTGGTGGTTCAGTGACGGAACAAATGCCGGAACCTATTTACTTGACCCGTATCCAACCGATGGAAGTTGGCCCGAGTTGGTCACAGTATCGGGAAACAAAGTTTTCTTCCGGACACACGACACCAACAACGATCGTGAGTTGTATGTGGCCGATGCTTCTGGAGTAACACGTCTCGGCAATATTCGTACCACTGGAAGCAGTGAACCTGATCAGCTAATAGCGACATCAACAGGGGTCGTCTTTACTGCTGATACCGATTTTTATGGTCGCGAGCCATGGATTACTGACGGCACAGTTTCTGGCACACGTTTGTTGGCTGACATCAACACACGTGCAGGCACTGTGTCATTTGATTCACTGACTTCGGTGAACGGAAAAATCATTTATCGTTTCTATGACAGCGTTCGTGGTTGGCAAATCGTTGCAAGTGATGGCACGACCCAAGGAACGGGTTTTGCGCAAATCAACTCAAGCGGTACCTCAGACCCCAGCGAACTTTTATCACTTGGTTCTCGGGCAGTCTTTAATGCAGTCAACGCTCAAGGCGATCGTCAACTGTATATTTCGGACGGCACTGCAGTTGGAACGATTGTTCTACTCGATATCAACAGTTCGGGGAATGACAATGTTGGCAACATGGCGCTCATTAATGGTGTCGTGTACTTCGCTGCCGATGATGGTGTCAACGGCCGTGAAATGTGGATAACCGACGGAACCGTAGTTGGAACCCGCATGTTGGCGGACCTCAATTCAACTGGCGGTTCCGAACCGTACAACTTCACATTGTCGAACGGCAAGATCTATTTCACAGCGTCAGACGGCGTTAAAGGGCGCGAACCTTATGTGACCAACGGAACCGCAGCCGGAACTATTTCATTAGGGGACCTCAACCCGTACGGCGACTCAAGTGGTTACAGTTTCACCGCGGCAGGTATAAAGACGGTTTTCAATTCGTACGACCCGCAGCGTGGTTGGGAATTGTGGGTAACCGACGGAACCGCCGGTGGAACCCAAATCTTGGTTGACATCAACCCCTTCGGCGATTCATCTCCTCAAAGTTTCGTATCAGTCAACGGCAATGCAGTCTTCTCTGCTACTGACGGCGCACCGAGCGAAGGTGGTCATGGGCGCGAAGCTTGGGTAACTGATGGAACTCTTGCTGGTACGCAATTGATCGAGATCAATACATCGGCCACGGTTAATAGTGGTAACGGTGATCCGTATAACTTCACGGTATTAGGCAACCGAGTTTTGTTCACGGCCTATAACTCGAGTCGCTTACGCGAATTGTGGGTGAGCGACGGAACTTCGGTGGGTACTCGTATGTATGACCTCAACACCTTTGGTGGCGGCATCACTAGTAACCCAGTGGGCGCAGGATCGAATATGGTGTGGTCGGCCAATGATGGCTTGCAAGCCGACGGAAAACACGGGGACGAACTGTGGGTATCGAATGGAACTGCAGCCGGAACGAGCCTGGTCGATATCAACCAGTCCAGTTGGTACAACGGCGGTAATAGTTACCCGAGTGGATTCACTAAGAACGGAAATCTGACTTACTTCTCGGCGCGCAACGCAACGAACGGCAACGAGTTGTGGCAGACCAATGGAACTGCGTCGGGAACAACATTGGCTGCCGACATCAACACAAATACCGAGAATTCAAACGCGGATTCTTTTGTCGTTGCTGGCAATCGTTACTACTTCCGTGCGTACACCCAACAATATGGATGGGAACTGTATACGTCAACGTCGGCCACAGGTAGCGCAACGTTGGTGAAAGACATTCGTATTGATGGAGACAGTTATCCCGACTACTTCACGGTCAGTGGAAACAAGATGTTCTTCCGAGCCGATGATGGCATCAATGGTCGCGAGATCTGGGTGACTGACGGAACATCGGCGGGAACTCGGATGGTGAAAAATATTTGTCGTGCAACCAACGATTGTGGATCTTGGATTCAGTCAGAAGTCAACGGCTCGATTCTTTTCTATGCAAACGACTTGACGCACGGCTATCAGCCCTACATCAGTGATGGAACCAATATCGGAACACAATCGTTAGATGACAACCTCGACGTGGGTAGCAATGTAGAAAACCCAGTCGTTTTAGGTAACAAGATCATCTATACCTGGGATGATGGCACCTCAGGGCGAGAATTGTGGTCGTACGACGTCACGACTAAGAGTCGTACGATTTTTAAAGATATTCAGGTTGGTGCTGCAGGAAGCAGTGTTGACTCATTGACTAAGTTCGGTAACTATCTCTACTTCCGGGCCAACAACGGAATCGACGGTCTGGAGTTGTGGAGAACCGACGGAACAAATGCTGGAACCATCATGTTGGCGAACACTCATCCGACCGGTGACGGCAACGCGGACTATTTCACTCAAGTCGGATCAAAAATGTTCTTCCGATCTGAAGATGGCGTGAACGGTCGAACGTTGTGGGTAACCAATGGGACATCCGCAGGAACCTTGCAAATGAGCACCTCCACATCAGCGGAAACCTTTGTAGCGGGAACTACCAAGTTGTTCTATCGTTCATACGACTCAACGAATGGTTGGGAATTGTGGGTAAGTGATGGAACCCCAGCTGGCACGCGCCTGACAAAAGATCTCAACAACTCCAGTGGCGACACTTGGATGGATTCCTTCACGACTTCTGGTGATCAGCTGTACTTCCGGGCCAATAACGGCGTAACCGGATACGAATTTGCAACTTCAAACGGTACTGAGGCCGGAACATTTATGTTGGGTGATTTCAACACGACTGCCGACAGTTGGGCCGACTATCTCGTGCCAATGGGTAATGGCAAGCTTTTGTTCCGTGTTGATGATGGCACGGTGCCGACGCATCGCAACTTGTGGGTCAGCGACGGAACAATTGCTGGAACTGAAGCAATCACGTCCTCGTATGTTGGAGCCAACGTAGCGGGCGCTTGGTCAGCTAGCCCCGAAAACATTCTCTATCTACCGTCGACAGGGAAGGCCTATTTCAGGGGTTGGGATATCACCAACGGATTTGAGTTGTGGTCAACCGATGGAACAGTGGCCGGAACTCAGTTGTTTAAGAATCTCAACCCAAATGGCGATTCAAATGCAAACACAATGACCGTGGTCGGAGATCGAATGATGTTCCGAGCAGCTGATGGTGTGCGTGGAGAAGAGCCATGGATCACTGACGGTACCGCGGCTGGAACTATCGCGTTGGGTGATCTCAACACAGTCGGTGCATCAAGTGATCCCAATGGAATGACTAAAACAACGAACAGAATGTTCTTCTCAGCCGACGATGGAAATCATGGTCGCGAGTTGTGGGTGAAAGATGCCAATGGAACGCGCATGGTTGTTGACAAGAACCCATTTGGATACGGCTCCCCCGAATACATAACCGCAGTTGGCGACAACGTTGTGTACCGCTACAACGATGGTGTTAATGGTAATGAATTGTGGTTTTCGGACGGAACTGCCAACGGCACTATTCGCTTAACGAACGCTGTTACAAACGGTGACTCAAATCCAGACAGCGTGACGTCATTTGGAAACAAGGCGATGTTCCGAATGTACGACCCGACCAATGGATGGGAGCCGTGGATTACCGATGGCACATTAAGTGGAACAACTTTGTTGAAAGACCTACGCGGCAATGGCGACAGTTATCCGAGTGCATTCACGATGGTTGGCGCGAAGATGTTCTTCGTTGCGGATGATGGCGTCAGTGGTAGTCAACTATGGGTGACTGATGGAACCACGAATGGCACAATTATGTTGCCGGCCAATATCGGCGGAACATCAAACATCAACTATTTAACGGCTGTGGGAAGCACGCTGTACTTCAGTGCCGATGATGGCGTCAATGGCTATGAACTGTGGAAGTCCGATGGAACCATTACTGGAACAACGATGGTCAAGGACATTCGCGCTGGGTTATTGAATGCTCACCCTCAAAACTTGACGGTGAGTGGTTCAACTTTGTACTTCACAGCAACAGACGACACTCACGGTCGTGAACTGTGGAAGTCAAATGGAACATCAATTGGTACGACCATGGTTGGCGATATCAATCCAAATGGCAACTCTCATCCAGAACAATTGGTTGTTGATGGTTCGTTGTTGTACTTCGCAGCCAACGATGGTGTCAGTGGACGTGAATTATATGTGAGCGATGGAACGGCAGTCGGTACTGGTTCGATTGACATCAATCGCTCTGGTGGTAGCCGACCTGAACGATTGGTACGTAACAACAACATTTTGTACTTCTCGGCCAATGACGGATTCAATGGAACTGAAATGTGGTCGGTTAATGGAGGATGGTTAGCGAGCACCGCACCAAATGTGACCCGATCAGAGAATGCCCCGTTGCCTCCGTCGGGCGTGACCCGACCAGTGCCGGCAACTCTGCTACCCGTGTTGACAAGCCCACCATCAACTACTCAAGCGCCCTCGGTTCCGACGAGTGCGCCGGAAACATCGTCGCCGGGTTCTTCGAACCCCAATTCATCAAGTCCTGAAGCAACAGTGCCAACGGAAACACCAACGACCGGCTCGGAAACATCGGCTCCTAACGCGATCATTCCAAATACGGCGCCTCGAGTACTCACGCCACCACCCGCAGGTTCATCGACACCGAGCGTGATTCCGGTTGCCGAGGCTCGACAAATGGAACAAGAGCGCGGTCAGGTTTCGGTGCAATTCAATGGTGAGGCTGTTGAAGTTTCACAGTTTCGTATCACGGGCTCTGGAATCTCATCAGATCAACGCGATCGTTCACCAAGTGTGATTGCCGAAATTCGTGCTCAAGCCCGACTGTTGGTCGCGGCTTTTGACCGTTTCTTACCAAGTGGCGTGACATCGGAAATTTCGGTTGTTGATTCACCGACCGGTGCGAAGATTATCGGCTTAATGGTTGACCCAAATAATCCTTCGGTCGGCATTCCGATTCCAGCTGAATCTGTGATCTTGCTGAGGACTCCCACTGGAGCCATGCTGATGGGCGGTCTCAACAATGCAGGTCGTCCGTCGTATGTCACCAGTCGCGGTGCGTTGGCAATCACTAAGGGTGGATCGGTTGGACTCTCAATTTCGGGAATGCCAGCAAATCGCAATGGTGAATTGATCATCATGTCAACCCCACAATCACTCGGCAGTTTTGTTGTTGATGAGCACGGACTCTTCAAAGGACAAGCCACGATTCCTGCGTCACTACCCTTTGGTACTCACACGCTTCTCGTGTCAGCCGGAGGCATGACGATTGCCGTTGGTGTGATGGTCGATAATCCTGTGCCAATGATCTTGCCCGCGACAGGAAGGAGCAATCAAAGTCCAGTGATGGTCGCTTTGTTCTGGGTTTTGTTGGGACTAGGACTCTTGATGGTTCGCCGACGTTTCAGGATGGACCACAACTTAGGGAATTAATCCCTGAGTTGCAGTTCGTCCTGAATCGACGCAAGAAATTCATAGGTGCGTTGCTGAATGGTTATGTTGAGTTCTGCTTCGGCAGCGGTCAAAGGAATCATTGAACCGATGCCTGCAGTGGCGACAGCGTTGATTACTGCACGCTTAGTGAGGAGAGCGGCCAACTCTGGATGAAAACCATAGGTGTCTTGCAGTTGTTGAAATACTAAAAAGATGGTGGTGTTTTCCTGAGCGAGGGACAAATTGAGAGGAAGTTCGCCGCCGTATGAGGCGAATATGAATGTCATTAAGCGACCAAACAACTGAGCGTTTTTGTCGCTCCGGGCAGAGTTCGAAAAGATTCCGTTAATAACATGTGCGGACGTTCCAGGCCCTAGGTGTCGAGCAACGGCAATTAAAAGCTGCGCATGTGAGCCAAAGCAATAGCGAACCGTCATCTTGTCAAGACCAGCAGCAGCGCAAATTTTGAGCGAAGAAATCTCAGACAACGACGTGGTGTGCATCATTGCAATCGTGGTGTCAATCAGTTTTTGAGAGGTTTCTTCTTTAGAAAGGTGAGGCTTCTTGCTGACAGGTGGGTCAACTTTCATGTGAGTCCTTACTGTTATTCGAGATAATGAGATCAACGAATTATATGCCTTATAACTTTCTAGTTGTCAGTACAACTAGGTCATAACGGACGCACTAAATTGGCGAAATGAACGCACACGAGATGATTTCGATGTTCGGAGCGATTGAGGACGATCAGCGGTACACGCGGCTCGTCGATCTCTTTACTGACGACGCGATCTACTACGACCCCTTTGCTGGGGCGCAGGTAGGTAAAGCGGCCATTCATGAATTCATGTCCGAGATGGAACGGGTCATCCCCAAAATGGGTGTGTACTTCGCGAATTGGGAAACCTGTGCCAACACCCATGTGGGATGGGCCAAGTGGAACATGGTGGTTCCGGTCAACGGGGTTGAACACCCGATACCTGGACAGAGTTTGTATCGGTTGCGGGATGGCAAAGTATGTTTTGTTGCCGACTATGTGGACGCTCCGTCGTACGCGCGCATTCGGCCCGACCGCAAGCCCAATGCTGCAAGTGCCGCTCTCGTGGAAAAGGGCAACACTCAAAGTGGTCAGAGTTTGAATGTGATCACCGAATTCTGGAATCAACGGATGACTTCGTGGTCACCTGTTGAGGGTGGCACCGTGAGTGTGAATGATCTAGGTATCGAAGATGCAGTTGCGTGGGTCCAGTGGACTTGTCACACAACGACGGGAGACTTTCCGGGTTGGACGTTGCACAACATTAACCGTGGTCAAGTGAGTTCTGACGATTTTTGGGACGACACCCGAAGTTCATGAAGTGCTCTTCGGCGCATGCCCATGAGCAGAATTCCCATTCCGAACAACGCAACGGCAAACATCAATCCATTTTGGTCACGACCTGTTGCCGGAAGTTGATCAGCAGCGATAGTTGAAGATGTAGTTGTGACAAGAGAGGTGACCGTGGTGGAAGTCGTTGTTGTAGTTGTTGTCGATGATGTGACGACAGTGTTGGCGAGTCGTACGACACCGACACTCATAGTTCCTTGGGTGTCTAATTCACCAGCGGCAAGAATACGTTCGTCATCTTGAATGGTCATCGAATACACTCGACCGATCAGAGCCGAGCCGCGCCAAGTTCCTGATGTTGCAAAACTGCTGTCAGGAGTTCCGTTGTGATTGAGACGCATGACGATTGGTCGAGCAGTTCCATCGTCGCTTGCGCCACTTAGCAAAATCTTGTTATCTGAGGTAACGATTACATCGTCAGCGTAGATATCACTGTTCAAAATTGGCAAGTATGTCCAACCATTGACGCCGCAATCAGAGTCAAATGCTCCGGCTTGGGTCAGGCACACCACGATGGGACTCTGTTGAGTGCTGGGGAATGGACCGCCATATGTACCGACCGCTACAAGATTTCCATTTGGACGAATAGCGATCGCATTGAGTCGCGGGTCACCATTGAATTCGTTGATCAGATACCCCTGAGCGGCAAAACTTGTATCAAGTGAGCCAGTATTCGTGAGACGTCCGACGATGGCCGCATCGGGGGCAACAGTTCCGACTATTGAACCAACAAAAACAATGCGACCACTGCTGTCAATGACGACATCTTGGGCTTGTCCTTTTTGGTTTGCTGTTGAAATGAATCGCCCATTGAGGCCGAATGAGTTATCAATGAGGCCCGTAGCACTAAAGCGCGCAACCAAGATTCGTTGATCGCTACTGTCTGAAACTGTCGGGTATTCAGCGCCAACGACAATGAACTTTCCGTCTGGTTGAATTGTCAAGGCTCGGGCCGAGGTGCCATCGCCTGCTGAGTATGTTGCAATACCGTTGTTTCCAAATGTCGCATCGAAATTGCAGGTGTTGGCGAACTTGGCGACAAAAAGAGCGCCCTTGTTGTTGATTTGGATTGTTCCGGCAATGACGAACGAACCGTCAGAGAGTACGACGACATCACTCGCAACTGCGTCATTGACTGTGTCAAAAAACTGTCCGATGTTATTGCAAGTTGTGTCGGGCGAACCGTCAACTAGAAAGCGATTGATAAGGATTCGTGAGGATGGTGAATCTGTGACTGATCCCACGACCAATACTCGATTGTCGGGATAGTTGGCTATGGCATAAGCCGCTGATGGATCGGTGTGTGCCGAAATGACAACCCCATCGCCGCCCCATGAAGAATCAAGGTCGCCGTCACTTGCGTAAGCCGTTAGAGCAAACATCAAGATTGCGGTTGTGGCAACAATGACTGCGACGAGTTTTTTCACATGGTCAGTCTACGTAAGTACAAGCTTGGGGTGTTCTTATCGCGGCGAAGTGAGCGCAAAGGCGACAGCGGCGGCATGACCAACATTGAGTGAATCAACATCAAGGGCAATGGGAATACGAATCTGATGATCGGCCGCCGACAGTGTTTCTTTTGGAAGCCCATTTCCTTCAGAGCCAAAAACCAGAGCAAGTGGACCAGGTTTGGTGTCAACGAAGTCGTGCAGAGATACAGCATTGGGGTTTGGTGTGAACGCAAGAACCAAGCCACTTTTTCGACGCACCACCGACATTGCTTCGGCAATATCCATGTTCACGATCGGCAGGAAGAGAATTTCACCCATCGAGACTCGTACCGTGCGACGGTAGTACGGATCGGCACATGTTGGATCGATCACGATGGCGTCAATGTGGAATGCCCGAGCCGATCGAGCAATAGCTCCGAGATTCTCGTGATCGCCGAGACCTTCAAGAATCGCAATGCGATGGCGAGGTCCGTAGAGCGGTGGGTGCGACAAGACCTCGTCGAGCGTCAGCGGATCTGGTCGAAAGGCCGAACCAACGACACCGCGGTGCATGTCGAAGCCAACGACGCTTGAAATGACTTTGCGGTCGGCGACATAAATAGGGCAGGCAACGCCGGTCAAGGCTGGTGTCATGATGTCAACCCGATTAGGCGAGAGCACGATTGACCGTAAACGCATGTTTGATACGACGAGGCGGCGAACGACCTCAACTCCTTCAGAGATAAAGAATTGATTGTCGGCGGAACGACGCCGAATCTCTGGATCGCTGAGACCGACGTAATCGGCCAATCGGGGATCGGTGGGGTCGGTGATTTCGATCGGGTTAATACTCACTCATGCAGTCTGCCGACACATTTGTTGTGTTGAGCGCACATTTTCGCGACGTGGATGCGTTTAACAGGTATGACAAACACAACTGATAACCCAAACCCACTTATCCTTCTCGACATTGATGGAGTCATCAATGACTTAAACGCTCTCGGCGGCCTAGACCGTGACTGGGGCATTGACCAGGTATACAGCCATGGCCATATGGTGCATATCCCGGATTACATGGGCTGGCTCATTCGCCAACTCACCGATGTCGCCGAAGTGCACTGGTGCACCACTTGGCGACACCGAGCCAACGACGAAATAGCCGAGCATCTTGGCATTGATCAACTGCCAGTGGTCGACGACGGAACCAGAAGTCGCTTTGTTGATTGGAAGGCTGCAGCGGCCCACGAGTTGGCCGAAGCGGCAATCAACGCCGGCCGAAAGGTTCTCTGGATTGAGGACTTCTATGGTCATTTACCAACCGACGAGATGCCCAAAGGTGTCGAGTTTGTTGACACCGCAGCTAACGACGAAATGGTTTTGGAGATCGAGATGTTGCCTGACTGGCTCTTGCAACTCTTCAACTCCACTCCCGTCAAGTGATTTGAGATTCTGGTGTCGTTTAAGTTGGATATAGCGAGTTAAACGACACCAGAAACACCTTGGTCCATTAAGTTTTACAGGGATGCAGGAGGCCATATGAGCGACGAAAAGCAAATCGGGTACGACATCATCGGCGATGTTCATGGATATGCCGACAAACTTGAAGGCCTTCTGCTCAAGATGGATTACGAGTTGATTGATGGAACGTGGCAGCACCCCGAGCGCAAGGTGATTTTCGTTGGCGACTTGATTGATCGTGGACCTCGGCAAATTGATTCGGTAATGATTGCCAAACGAATGGTCGAAGGTGGCCACGCCCACATTGTGATGGGTAACCATGAGTTCAATGCCATTGCGTACGCAACTCCGCATCCCAAAAAGCGACATGACTTCTTACGAACTCACCGAGGGAAAACTGGTGGAAAAAATCGTAAGCAGCACAAAAAATTTCTCAGGGCGGTGGGCAAGAATTCGGATCGACATAAAGAACTCATAGCGTGGTTCAAGACCATTCCACTGTGGCTTGACCTTGGTGGGTTGCGGATCATACACGCGTGCTGGGATCTGGAGGCAATAGATCGACTGGAGCAGAAGCTTGGGCCGAACAACACTGTGACTGACAAATTGATGGTCACGATGAGTACCAAGGTTCACCAGGATTATCACGATCTTGAGATCTTGATCAAAGGCCCCGAAATCAAAATGCCTTTGGGGTTGGCCTACGAAGATAAGGATGGCGTTGAACGACGCAAAGCTCGCTACGCCTGGTGGAAGAGTGACCCGAAAACTTTTGAAGAAGCCGTTGTTATTTCTCGAGACTTTAAATTTAAGAAAAATCGATCAAGGAGTGAACTCTCCAGTTGTCTACCCGACAAAGACGATCGTCGGCCCTACACAGATACGGTCCCACTCTTTTTTGGTCACTACTGGTGTAGCGATAACGGATTAACAATCAATGAAGATCACGCGATGTGCGTTGATTACAGCGCCGGAAAAGGCGGTCCACTGAAGGCTTATCGCTGGAACGGTGAGTCCAAACTTGATCCAAGCGTCAACCTCGTCTCCTTCCCCTGAGATTCTGGTGCAGAATTGTTACGAAATGCGTAACGAATCTGCACCAGAATCACAACAGTAGATACGGTTAAGGCGTGAGTGAATTGAACACTGTCGTCATTGTTGGGTCGTCGTTGGCAGGCTTGCGGGCCGCCGAAACATTACGGCTTGAAAAATATGAAGGACGAATCATCATCGTCGGCGCCGAAGATCGCCAACCTTACGATCGTCCCCCTCTTTCGAAGAAAGTTCTCTCGGGTGAATGGGAAGCCGACCGCATCTCACTACGCAAACCTGACGACCTCGCCAAACTGAACATTGATTGGAAGCTTGGGTCAGCGGCTACTGCGCTGGACACCACGAACCACACCATCACGTTGGCGTCGGGTGAGACAATTGCTTTCGATGGCCTCATCATCGCCACTGGTTCGGGAGTTCGTAAGTTGCCCAACCAACCCGATTGGAACGGCGTACATGTAGTTCGAACACTCGACGACTCACTGGCGTTGCGGGCCAACCTCAACCCAGGTGCTCGAGTTGTTGTGATTGGCGCCGGCTTTATTGGGCTCGAAGTTGCGGCCACCGCCAAGGTGCGAGGTTGCGAAGTGACAGTTCTTGAAGGAGCGCCCGCGCCGATGATGCGTGGTCTTGGTGCCGACATGGGCCATGCCGCAGCATTGGTACACGCAGACAATGGGGTCACGATGAGATTCAACGTCAAGGTCGCGGGATTGATTGAGGGAAATAGTGGCTCGGTCGGTGGCGTCGCATTAGACGATGGAGTAGTTGTTCCCGCTGATGTGGTTGTGGTCGGTATTGGCGTTGTGCCTGCCACGCAATGGCTGGAAAACACCGAACTTGAAATACGTGATGGTGTTGTTTGCGACACCACGCTCAATGCTGGGGTACCTAGCATTTACGCAGCAGGAGATGTGTGCCGCTGGTTCAACAATCTGTATGACCAAGAAATGCGGGTTGAACATTGGACAACAGCGTCCGAGCAGGGTGCCGTCGCAGCATCAAACCTGCTTGCGGTATCGCGAGGCGAGCAAGCCAAATCGTATTCAGCTGTCCCATTTTTCTGGAGTGATCAATTCACCGCACGGATTCAATTTCTCGGACGCGCCAACGGAGACGAGACTGCGCACATCGTGGTGGGTTCGCCAGAAGAACGTTCATTTGTCGCCCTGTACGAAAAAGATGGCTACCTCAAAGCTGCGCTTGGCGTCAGTCGTCCAAAACAACTCATGCCGTTTCGAAAGTTGTTGGCCGAGCGAGCCACATGGGAACAAGCACTCGAGTTGGTATCGGCGTTTGTTGCAACCTGAACAATCTCGTGACAACGCACTGACAATTGGTTAGTCTTTTGCAGTGCCTCGTCTTGATGCTGAACGTGTTGCCCTGTGGCGGGCATTTCAAACTGCCGGTGAGGTGGTTTCGCGCAGCATTGAAGCCGAGATGTTTGACGAGTTCCACTTGGCGTTGCCTCAGTTTGATTTACTCGCAGCGTTGGCTCAGAGCAATGACCAAATGAGAGTCAAAGAACTGTGTGAAGTTCTCTCGGCTGTGCCGAGCAGTTTGTCACGACGTATTGACTCACTTGTTGAACGCGGTTATGTCACTCGCGAAGAAGCCCCAACGGTTGACGACAACCGTGCCGTCATGGTGCGACTCACTCGAATGGGACGATTGGTCTGGCGCGACTCCAACATTTTGTACCGCCGTGCAATTCAACGCGAGTTCGCGAGCGGTTTGAGCGAAACAGAAGTGAGCACCATGGTGCGTGCGCTCACCAAGATTTCCCCATTCAAAAAGTGAACTCTTCACCATGTTGAAAAAGTTCCCCAAGTGGTTGGTCCTTTCCGTTTTGGGAGTTGTTCCGATTGTTATTTCGTTGGTAAATGCTCTCCGTGGTGGAGCAATCTTGGTTGGTGACCGAGCTGTTTTTGCCCTGCTCGTTAAGGATGCCGCGACTGGCTCGTTTCCTTCAGTGGGTCAATACAGCTGGCACGGATGGAACCACCCAGGAGCATTGATTTTCTATGTTTTTGCGCCATTTCATTGGATATCTGGTGGAGCAGCATGGGGACTCTTTGTTGGCGTGGCGATGTATTCAAGCGCATTGCTCGTGGCGATCGCATGGTTGGGATATCGCTTACGGGGTCTTTGGGGGAGCGCCCTAGGAGTCGCTGCCCTGATTGCGTGTTGGGTCAGCGTTGGACGAATTGCAAGCGTTGATGCGTGGACTCCGTATCTCGCTCTTCCACTGTTCATTCTTTTTTTGTTAGCGGTGCTTGGCGTGACCGAACGTGATCGACCCTCGATGTGGATGATGTGGATTTCGGGAGCAGTTGCTGTTCAAGTACACGTGGGGTATTTGCCCATCGTGGGGCTAGTTGGTCTAGTGGCATGTATTGTTTTTTGGTGGACTGGCGGGAATCAACGTTCGGTGACGCGACCACTCGCCACGTCGATCTTGTTGTTCGCTCCGTATGTATTTGATCTACGTCAGTCAGTACGTAATGTGGGTGATCTTGCTCGCTATTTTGTGACGGCCAATGAGCCAATAATTGGTTTCAGCCGAGCCCTTGATGTGATGTCATTTGAAATGAGTCCGCAGGCAACATGGCTAGCGGGACCATCGGAAGTTGGCCTCATTGGCGAGGCGCCGTCGAGTTCGCTGATCTGGTTTGTTGGGTTAGTGATTTGCCTGTGTGCGGCCACGGTATGGGTGTGGCGTTCATCTGAAGGTTCGTTACGTCGTCGTTTCCTGAATTCAGCACCAGTCGTGTGGGCGTTGTTAGTGGCTGGAACGATCGCGGTGGCGCAGGTGCGCGGCTACCTCTTTCCTTATGTCGTGCTATGGCGATCGGTCATCGTCATCTTTGTCGTGGCGTGGATAGTTGGCGTTGTGTTGGCCCACACGACGGTGATCCGCCAACCCTGGGTCACGGTGGTGGCGATTAGTTTGTTCGTTCTCAATCTGATTGGCGCAATCTTGCCCGCAACTAACACCAACACAGTGACAGCTGATGCCGAGAGCGTGCATCGCGCTATCAGGCAAGCCGTGGAGTACGACGATGAAAATCCGACTGATGGTCCGATTCTGTTGAAGTTGGGCGATGGCGGGTTGGTGGGTTTGTATCCGGCATTGGTCTATGACTTTGAAGAACGTGGTATCGCCAGCGGAATTGAGCCTGGCATCCAATGGGTTTTTGGCGATCGAGTACTTGAATACGAACCTGCTGTTGTGTGGATGGTTTGTGACTCCGGAATTGCTTTTTCGCTACTTGCATCTGAGCCAAAGGCGATGGTGGTCAGTCAAATGACGCCTTTTGACCAAGAGACCGAAACCCGAGTTCGTGAGTTACAACGAACTCTCACTGATCAATTGCGGTTGATTGGTCAAGGTGATTTTCATAAGTCTTTAGATTCACCATTGGTGGCCCTGGCACTACAAGATTTTGATGTCAATCAGGATGCCGCTGCTGAATTAGCAAGTTATAACGCCCTAACCCCCGAACCAGGATTCCGCTTTGGAATAGTCGCTTTCCCAGCCGACTCCGTTCCAGAACTTTGGTGGTCAATGAAGGCAATTTCATAGTTCGATCAGTTACCTAGGTCCCATCTGCAAAATTCGTTTGGAACATGCTCGACACAGCAGACTGAAGGCGTAGAACAACTCTTGGGAGACACCATGTTTAACGCAGTCATCGTTGATGCCATCCGCACACCATTAGGTCGCCGTAACGGCAAGTTGAAAGACTGGCACCCCGTTGATTTGATGGCTGAAACCATGAACGCACTCGTCGAGCGCACAGGTATTGACCCGGGCATTATTGATGATGTTGTTATGGGTTGCGTGATGCAGACCGGCGAGCAGTCGACCAACATTGGTCGTAACGCCGTGTTGGCAGCCGGTTGGCCCGAGAGTGTTCCTGGCACCACAATTGATCGTCAATGTGGTTCATCACAGCAGGCTGCACACTTCGCAGCCCAAGGTGTCATGGCCGGAGCATACGACGTCGTTGTTGCTGCTGGCGTTGAAGTGATGACTCGCGTTCCGATGGGTGCATCAATGGCCGACGGCAAGTACGGCTGGCCATTCGGTCCGATGGTGAGTGCTCGCTATCAGCCACAAGGCGGTCTGGTTCCACAAGGTGTATCGGCTGAAATGATTGCTGATAAGTGGGGTATTAGTCGCGAAGACATGGACCGTTTTGGTGTGCAGTCGCAATCACGTGCTGCACGGGCCACTGCTGAAGGTCGCTTTGAACGAGAAATTTTGCCCATCAAAGATGCCGAAGGCAACATGATGACCACGGACGAAGGTTTGCGGGAAACCACCATGGAAAGCCTGGCAAAATTGAAGACTGCGTTCCGTCCCGAAGACGAAGGTGGTCGCGTGACCGCCGGTAACTCGTCGCAAATCACCGACGGCGCCGCAGCACTGTTGATCATGAGCGAAGAGAAGTGCCGTGCGCTTGGCCTGACACCTCGCGCCCGTTTTGTGAACTTCTCACTAGCTGGTGATGACCCGCGTTACATGTTGACTGCGCCGATTCCTGCCACGCGCAAAGTTCTTGAGCGCGCCAAAATGACAATGGCCGATATCGACATCGTGGAAATCAACGAAGCTTTCGCATCGGTTGTTTTGGCGTGGGAGAAGGAATTCCATCCCAATATGGACATCGTGAACCCCAATGGTGGAGCAATTGCCTTGGGTCATCCGCTCGGATGTTCAGGCGCACGATTGATGACCACGCTGCTCAACGAACTTGAGCGCACTGGCGGTCGTTATGGTCTCCAGACCATGTGCGAAGGCG
>SXGQ01047920.1_pt1 | contig 33097 bp, 38 predicted proteins | sample 3178371 | NCBI WGS metagenome assembly SXGQ01 (sample SAMN11356859, study PRJNA531348) | freshwater metagenome | isolation source: freshwater sample F1-20 | place: China: Fuxian Lake, Yuxi | collected 2017-12-25 | reverse complement strand
GGAATAGCACTTAACACGGGTGCGGGTGCGGCTGGATTAGAGATTGTCAAGACTGCGGCGGGAGCGGGGGCACCCTATGTAATTGGCGCATCCGTCGCACTCATGGCGGCGATGGCAATTTACCGCATGGTTCGGACCATCATCATCATAACCGCAGAAGAAGGAGGCATAGTCGCCACTGAGGCCGCAAAGACTGCTCTTCTTACCGACCTCCAGGCGTTGGATAAGGCCGCGGCGAATATGATTGCGAGCCCCGATCCCGTGGGAGAAGCTAAGAAACTCTTTGACGCCCCCAGATACAAAGCGGCGGCGGCGGCGGCGCGGGCGAGGGCGGCGGCGGATCAATTGAAGACCATGGTTGATAGTGGAAAAACAGAGACTGCACGCGCTGCTCGGGCGGCAGCTCGGGCGGCAGCGGAGAAGGCGAAGGCGGCACCCCCGGCGGCACCCCCGGCGGCAGCAATGAACGAAGAAGCCCCTGCGCCGGCACCAGTTGATGAAGCGAAAGCGGGACAGGAGATTGTTAAGGAGGTTGCTGCCGCCGCGGCGAATATAAATAGCGACAGCAAGCACCAGGATGGCGGTCGCCGCCTTACTTCCCGTCGCCGCCGTCACCGCGTTTCTGCACCCAGACGGACACGGCGTTCTTCTTCTGGACGGCGCCAGGGTGGTAGTCGTCGGAGGCGAGAATAGCCGAGTGGAAGGGCTGATTGTTCGCCCACAAGCTTGAGTCGCACATCCGAAACGGCGGATGCTCGGCGGCCTTGTACCAGAACACCTGATCCTCCAGCTTGTTGGAGTTCACATTGTTGCAAATCACCAAGCACTCAAAGTTCTCCGTGCACTGGTCCATGAACGTGCAGAACATCTCAAACGTCGGAAACATACCTGCGTAATTCTCGTAAATCCTACGACGATTCCCCAGGATATTCTCGCGGAGAATGAAGACAAAATCCACGTTCGTGCGCAGGTTGGGCGTGATGCCTAACGGATACTGCATGGTGATGATGGTCATCATGTCAATGTGGCGCCCGTTCATGAACACGTAGCGCGTGGACTCCTCCTTAATCCACGTCGCATCGTACAGACAGTCGTCCAGAATCAGGAATGCGCGTGGGTCAATGCTGGACTGACCACCGCTTCCGTTCTTGGAGGCGTTGCGTTTCTGCTTCATGGTCATCTGGCGCTTAATGACGTTCATCACAATCTGCGGAGTGTACTTGTCGTGAATGAACTTGGAGGGCACCATATGCTGAAAGAACTCGTTGGCCACCTCTGTGCCCGAAATCACCGTGCCCACAGGGAAGTCCTGCTGGCAGTTGTACAGGATGTCGCGCACCAAGAAGGACTTGCCCGTGTCCTTCTTTCCAATCACCACCATCATCGGGCTCTTGCGAGAGTCAATCTCACATCGGGACTTAATCATCCCAATGTCGAACTTCCGTAGCGAAAAGTTCATCTTGTGCTCTCCCGTGGAAAGAGTTTGGGCGTTCAGACCCAGTGTTTCATTCCCCCATCCCAAGACAATGGTGAAAGAACTCAGGACCCAGTCTGTGGACATGAAGTTACATCGCTCTCCGAAGATTCAGGGTACGTCGTGGGGGCTGACGCATGTGCAGCCCTTCTTTCCTCCACTGGAGACACTGTTCAAGACGGAGCGCCTGTCCAACTTGTCCGAGTATGGTGTCAAGCTCCCCGAAGAGGTGGAGACGGTGGTGGACGAGACCCACGTCAAGACCACCAAGGGACGTGTTCTGCCTGTTCACCGCAAGACGACCATGGTGTTAAGCCCTTACAAGACCATGAAGGGATCCTACGCTGTCCCGTCCCTTCCGAAGCCCGCCGAGGTAGCCAAGGAGATGGAGGAGCAAACGCAGAGCCCGTACACGGCTGGCTACGTGGGTGCCATGACGTCGGTTGCCTTGTCTCTCAGTGGATGCGCACACTTTCCGAAGGTCTATGGTGTCTACACCGCTGTCGCAACCAAGCACGAACTGAACATCTCCGATGACTATGAGGATCTGTGCGACCGCAAGTGGTTCTCGGATCAGATTGGAAAGACCTTTGACCTCCGTCTGCGCGAGGGCGAGGGCGAGGGTGGATTCACGCATACTCGCGGACGTCGTTCGGCTGTGGATCTGGAGGATGCGGCCATTGAGCTGGAAACGACAGACCTGGAGACGGCGCACGTGGAGACACCCACGGGAGGGTCGGTCGTAGAGGATTACGAGATTGAGTCTAGCCACAGCAGCGAAGACTCGTCGGATTCGGAGGAGGACGTCTACGAGATTGAGTCATGTGACTGCGACATGGATTCGGAGGAAGAAGGGTCGGAGGAGGACGATGACGATGAGCCGTTTGCATGGGCTACGTTCAAGGATGTTCCCGTGATTACCACGGTCATGGAGCCGTGTGAGGGCACATTCTACGATTTGCTCAAGACATCCAAGGATCCCGCGCATCACACGGCGTGGGTGGCGCAGATTGTGTTTGCCCTTGCCTATGCCCAGCGCAGCCATGGGTTCGTGCACAATGACCTCCACGGCAACAATGTGATGTTCGTATCCACGAACGAGCCCACGCTCTTCTACAATGTGGGTGGAACCTGCTATGCCGTGCCGACGTATGGCAAGCTGCTGAAGATTATTGACTTTGACCGCGCAGGTGTCTCCGTCAAGCTCCAAGGCATGAAGGAGCCGCGTTTGTTCCTCAGTAGCCAGTTCAAGCCTGATGAGGAGGCGGGAGGGCAGTACAATTGCGAGCCCTTCTACGACCAGGCGTATCCTCGCGTTCCCATGAACCCGTCGTTTGACTTGGTACGGTTCGCATCGTCCGTGTTCTGGGACATGTTCCCGAAAGGTCCCGATGGGGCGACAGACAGCCCGCTGCGCGATATCTTCTTGGCATGGACCACGCTGCCCGATGGATCGTCCGTGATGTTCCGAGCCAAGCGCGACAACCACGACCGCTACCACGGGTTCGGACTGTACAAGGCAATTGCCCGCTACTGCAAGGACACGGCTGTTCCCCGTCGCGAGCTGTCCAAGTTCAAGCAATTCGTGGTGCCGCGTATTCCCGCAGGCCAACACTTTTTGCTGATTGAAGGATAATGGCGCTCTCCGAAGGTCTGAAGTTCAAGTATTCGCTCTACACGACGTTCCTGTTCTTTTTGCTTGGAAGCCCGACATCCTTCCGCGTGAGCAATCGGTTGTTCGGTGGTGCCATAGCGTCGAAGGGCGGCTGCCCCACGGCGGTAGGATTTGCGCTACACACGTTTGTATTCTTGGTTGCATTGTACGGCCTGATGTCCCTGCCGCAGGACGAGAAGATAGCTGAGCGATTTAAGTGGTCGCCCGCCGACTTTGAAGCGCCACCCCCTGCAATGGCTCCGTTGCCTGGGTCGGATCCAAGTATACCCGGATAATAAGATGGACGCTCTGAGAGATTCTATACGCACATCGGTGAAGACGAAGGTCTTTTCGTCGGTGAAGACATCCTCGTATTCTCATATCTTCGAGAGCAAACTGGTTGACTTCCAATTGTCAAAGTGTAGAAACCTGGGTAATTTCAATCCAGCCCGTCTTTCCAAAGACCCGTATCCCAAGGAAGACCGTCCACGCGGTCAAGATGACCTGGACTCTGTGTTACACCACAGACGAACAATACGGCGCGAAGGTGAAACAGAGCCCATATGGATCGCGCTGAAGGACGGGGAGTATACGTTGCTGGACGGTGCGCATCGTATCGTCGCTACGTACCTAGAAAACAAACGAACAATTCCGGCGCATGTGGTGCACGCCTAGAACTCGGGCTTGCCCACGAACATGTCCTGAACTGCAGCAACCATGGGCGCGGTGACCGCAGTCGTGCCCTCCGAACCGCCCAACGCATAGACGACGCCACCTGCGAGCGTACCCGCTCCAGCTGCAATCTTCGCCCCGTCCAGGAAGACCATTGGCTCGTCCTTGGACCTGCGGTCAATGTAGTACAGCACAGCCGCAACAGCCACGACAACTCCTACGATCATTCCGTAGTAATACACTTCCTCCATTTGTTTGCCGCGCATCTTTTTCAACTCACAGATTCAACGCAACAGCCTCAGACGACGGCTTGACGTCCACTTCGCCTTCGCCCTCCGATTCTGTCTCAGAGTCAAAGTCGTCGTCGTTCAGCCCCACGTCCTCGCCCAGTTGGATGGCAGGCGGCTCGTCGTCGTCGGACTCGTCATCCGACTCGTCGTCAGACTCCTGGACTTCATTCTCGCCGAACTTGACGGCGGGCTTCGGGGGTTCCTCCACCAGAGCAGGAGCCGGCGGGGCAGGAGGCGCAGGGGCTGGAGGCGCAGGCGCAGCAGCCACAGCCTCGGGGGTGTCAGGCGCCTTGAAATAGGCTTTGCTGATGTCCTTCCACGGGATGAAGCTGTCAATCACCTCGTTCAGCGTGTCGGCCAGCATGACCTCAATGTCGCGGCGATTACGAGCCTGCTGCTCAGACGTGATTCCGACGGTGCGGAATAGGTACGCATTGCTCCAGAAGCCACGGGCGGACACGACGTAGAACTTGTGCACAAAGACCTCAACAGCTGGGCGCGTGAATGGAATGTCCACGTGCTCAGACTGGGTCTGCTGCAGAGAAGCAAACGCACGGATGTAGCTCACAAACACACCCAGCAGCAGATCCTCAATGTAGTCGCACTTGGAGGCCGCGGAGATGCGGTCAACCTCCTTCTTGAGCGTCTCGGTGGACCACTTGGGCACCTGGGTGAGCAGGTTCTGAAACGTGCGAAGAACCTGGTCGGGCTGCTTGTTCCGCTCGCACGCGGACTTGGCATTGTCGTAGATACTCCAAAACCCGTCGGCGACATGGGGAACCAACGTTCGCCCCAAGTTCTCACGAAGCGTCTGCTTCACAAAGTCAGTGCTCATTTGTTTACACACGAGGAGTCTGGATTTCGTAAACCGACGCAGATGAAGCTGGTGTTGATTCTCATGGTCAAGAACGAGTCTGCCATTCTGAAGCGATGCCTTGAAGCGGTCAAGGACGTCGTGGATGCCTACTGCATCCTGGACACCGGGTCAACCGACACCACACTGGAGATTGCCGAGGAGTTCCTTGAGAACCACGTCGGATGTGTGACGGTTGAGCCTTGGAAGGATTTCGGATACAATCGTACCGTCAGTTTCCAGCGGGCGCATGCGTACTTGAAGGAGCAGTGCTGGGATCTGAAGGATACGTATGGACTTCTGCTGGACGCAGACATGATCTTCAAGGCCAGAACACTGAAGGAACAGAACCTGCAGGAGCCTGGGTACACCGTCGTGCAGGTGGCGGGCACCCTGGAGTATCCCAACACGCGCTTGGTTCGCATGGATTACCCGTGGACGTGCATCGGTGTGACCCACGAGTATTGGTCGGGCCCGACCAAGCACCTAGCCAGGGATGTGTGCTTTATTGACGACCGCAACGACGGTGGATGCAAGTCGGACAAATTTGAGCGCGATGTGCGCCTGCTTGAAGAGGATCTGAAGAGGGATCCCACAAACGGTCGGTCCATGTTCTACTTGGCTCAGTCGTATCATTGCTTGCGTCGCTGGGACGAAGCGAAGAAGATGTACAAGAAGCGTATCCTCACAGGTGGATGGGACGAGGAGATTTGGTATAGCCACTACATGGTCGCCAAGTGCTGGTTGGAGCTGAAGAACGTGCCGAAGTTTGAGGAGTGGATGCAGCGGGCAATTGCTCTGCGCCCTTCGCGTGCCGAGGCCTATTACCAGCTGACCAAGCACTTCCGTGAGCATTCAAAGCACTACAAGGCGTACCAGTACATGCTGGACGGTCGCCAAGTCCCGCTGAGCCGCGACGCGCTCTTCTTGGAGACGGATGTGTACAAGTACCTGTTTGACTACGAGGCCACCATTCTCGACTACTACGTCCAGCCCGACCGCAAGAAAGGACTGCGCACGTGTGTGGACTACCTGCTCAAGACAGACTTCAACCGCTCCAACGTCATCTTCAACTTTCAGTTTTACGCACAGCCCGTCTGGTCTCGTCAGACTGACCTCCTTCCACGACTTCCAAAGCCGTTCCCTGGGTACGTGCCGACCGCCATCTCCGTATGTGACTACCCTCTTGCGAATGTCCGCTACATCAACTACTGGATGGAGGGTGGAGAGTACAAGACACATCCTGGAGAGCCCGTGTTGACCGAGAATGCGTATGTGAATCTGGAGACCATGGAGGTGGTTGCAAAGATGGATCAAGCGACAGTTGGACTGCCCAAGTTCTCGGCCAATGTAATGGGGTTGGAGGATCTGCGGTTGTATCGCAGTACGAACGGACTGTCGTTCGTGGCCACGACGCAGGAGTATGCAGAGGGAAAGGTGCGCTTGTTGCAGGGGCGCTACAACTCAGACGGAACGTACTCGGAGTGCAAGGTCTTGGAGTCCCCGCATGGAAGGGCGTGTGAGAAGAACTGGCTGCCTTTCCAAGGCACGGACATGATGGTGTATGGATGGTCTCCGTTTGAGGTTCTTGACCGCGCAGGAGTCCGTCGCTCCATCCCTACACCGCCCTTCTTCTCGGCTTTTTGTGGATCCGCGCCTCCCATCTCGGTTGGCGACAAGTTCTGGACGCTGGTTCACGTGGTTGAGTATTCCAAGCCCCGCAAGTATTACCACTTGTTTGTCGAGCACCAGTCGGTTGACAAGGTTACCCGTATCACTCTGCCGTTCGTGTTCCGCTCGGCGGCCGTAGAGTACTGCGTGTCGTGTCGGTTGTCCGACCCCACAACGGTGACGTGCTACGTGAGTTTCTGTGACGCGAACCCTGCACAGATTGACATTCCATTTACGTCGCTGGACTGGGTTTCAATCTAGGTGCGCCACAACCGTGCCCATTAAGTTGGAATACGACGGGCGCTGAAAAGCCAACTTGTCCTTGAAAAAGTGAATCAACGGAAGATGAGCACACCAGTACTGGTCAATAACTCCAGTATAATTAGGATCATTTCCTTTCACAATGATATTGAATCCATCTTGGACGACGCGCAACACGTCGCTAGATGTGGGTTTCCGAAGGAAGTACGCCGACGACGTCGTGCACCCCTGCAGACTGCGCGACAGCAGGTCGTCAAATGGTTCGCGGGAACCCAGGCGGCTAATTGCCAAGAAGCACAGCGTGTAGTCATACTGCCGCTTGAAGAACTCGGTGATAGATGACCATATGCGGCTCACATCGCTTGTGAACACAATGTCGTCTTCCAGAATCAAACACTGCTTGAGCTCGGAGTGGCGTTCAAAGTGCCCGATTACGTCAAGGTGGTTCTTGGTCGCACCTGCATACGCCGACATGCTTGCGTCGCGCTGAGCCTTGTAATGATGAACCTTTTGCAGAGGAGCATGGACTTGCGCGAGGGATACCAGCGTCTCGTAATAGCGATCCACGCGCTCTTCCAGATTCAGAATGTAAATGACATCCACCGAATCCCAGCAAGGATGCGACTCTACGACATCGTGCGTCAGTTTACTGAACAGGGAGACGTGGCGGTACATTTTCCGAGACCCGGGGAGCGCGTGGTGCCAGTCAGGATAGTTGCCGTAGACAATCACCACCTCTCCGTCTGCTGGCTCGCGGGCTGGATCAAAGGATGCAATCACGCGACCCATTAACGGAATAACATGAGAAGACTGTTCAGTGCACATGGGACGAATGTCTGCATATTCATACGACTTGTATACGCGCTGCGCCATCTCCATGTCGTTCAGATAGTATGCGCACTGTGCAAGGACATAGAACGTGTCGCACCGATGACCGTATGGGATATCCATCAAGTCCATGTCGCGGATGTATCGTCGGGCAAGGTTGAACTGGTCGTTTTCGCGCATTCCAACGAGAAGTTCGCGATGGTTCTTTATGGGTTGAAATTTAGGCTTTCCATCCCAAATCACATTCCCTACAAAGTCCCCCTCGGCGTCAATCCATTCAGCGTGCTCGCCCGCGAATGCGCGGACAGATGTGTGGACTAGCATATCCGACTTGACCGTTTCATACACACATTGGGCAAGGAAGTGCTCGTCAAAACCATATCCTGCCTCGTGAGTCGGAATCATCAGGGTCATTGGGCGCTTCCAACCAAAAGTCCCTGCCATCAACTTGGACTGATGCCAATAGTGGTCGCGAATGGTGTGATACGACTTGTCGGATTTCAAGAACTGATCAATGCACCATCGGTCGCGCTCATTGATGCGTGAATCCGCATCCCGCACAAACCCAACGTCTGCATTGTTCAGGGGAATGTAGCGGAGTAGGGCATTGATGGGACCTGGGCGGTTTGTGATGTCAATCGTCACTCCTTCGGGCAACACCCACGACGGGTCACACTCGCCCTTGTAGACCACAATATCAAAATCAGGATAGTACTGTTTGATGATGGCGATGTTTTCAAGCAGCCCTGTATAGTAATTGGGCTCAGTGCCGTAGAGGCAGAAGGAGAAGACCTTCATTATGTATACATATGCCTGAACGATTCGTTTCCTGACCGCAAAGTGTCCTCCAGGATGCGGCGGCACAGGTCAGGCGTAATCAGCAGAGGCAGCTTGATGGGAGTGTAGAATGTGTACTTCTTGGCTGTCGTCTCCCCTGCGATGCGCAGCAGGTTCACACGGGTCACCAGTGTCTCCACAATGCGAATGAGGTTGCGCACACCCTCCTCGTCCTTGGAGAACTCGGAAATCAGGTACTTGACGGCCTCCTCCGAGATTGTCAGCTGATCCTTGAGCTGGATACGGTCAAGAATCTGAGGCCAGATATACTGGCGCACAATGGATGCCTTCTCCTCCCACGAATATCCAGAGCACGTAATGACCTGCATGCGATCCTTCAGAACGGGGTGAATCTTGGACTCGTCGTTGAAGGAGAAGACGAACAGGCACTGAGACAGGTCAAAGTCCACCCCGGCAAAGTAGCGGTCGTGGAACTGGCTGTTCTGCGAGCGATCCGTCAAGTGGATGAGCATGCTGGCAATCTCATCTCCGTGAGCCGTCGTGGAAATCTTGTCCACCTCGTCAAAGTACAACACGGGGTTCATGCATCGCGCGGACATGACGGCGTCGGCAATGCGACCCCATGTGGAGCCCTCATACGTGTAGGAGTGACCCACAAAGTTGGAGGCATCCGACGCGCCACCCAGTGAGAAGAACTCAAACGGGCGCTGGAGTACCTTGGCGACGCCGTTGCGAGCAAAGGACGTCTTGCCCACACCCATCGGACCCTTCAGCGCAATCACATTGCCGACAGACGACGGATTGGACATCCACTGAGCCAGAATCTGCATGATCTGCGTCTTGGCCGACACCATGCCGTAGACAGCTGTGTCCAGAGTCTTGGTGGACTCCTCCAGGAACGCCGAGCACTTCTCGGGTCCATCTGCAATGGTCACGGGCAGAGGCACGCACTTACCGAACGGGATACGGAGGAACGACTCCACCCACGCACGAAGCTTGTATCCCTCGCCCTCCATGGACATCTCGAACAGATTGTCAATCTTCTTGATGACCGAAGCCTTGATATTGTCGGAGACGTCCATATCCAAGACACGGAACTTGAAGGGCACGTCGCCATCCACGACGAGCGTGGAGAGCTTCTTCATCTTCTCGTTGAGATGACGGCGCTTGGACTTGGACAGATCCTCGTAGTACTCCTCCTCATCCTCGTTCAGCTCCATCGCCGGAGCCTCCTCTTCCCTCTCCTTGCGCTTGCGCGACGACGGCTTGAGCCCGCGGCGCTCGGGGTGCACGTACTTGTTCATCAGGTGACCGATGAAGTCCTCCTCCTCGGACTCCTCATCCGACTCCTCTTCGGACTCTTCCTCCACATCAATGCGCCCGCCCTTGCCGCCCGCAATCGTGTGGATGTGCAGCTTAACGGACACCTTGGCGCCCTTTGGGATGCGAAGAGAACTGGAGTCCATCTCGTCCTCTTCGGATTCGTCCTCAGATTCCTCCTCGTCTTCGGTGTCTGCCGCCTCTTCCTCTTCGGACTCTGACGGAGGAACATAGTCCTCATCCTCGGACTCGGAGTCGGGCTGCTTCAGGGTCTCGTCCTTTACCCAGGTCGTCGACTGGGCGCCACGCTTACGAAGATTGTAACGACCGGGCATCTTGCTGCCTCACAAGGAAAAAAGAAAAGGCAATCCATTTTTGTCGGACTACTAACAATGGGAGACGACGCCGAAACGATTAACAGAATCGCGGAGGAGCAGCTGGAGAAACTGGAGCAAAAGGCCGCAGAGGACCCGAACATCAAGAAGTCCATCGCGATTGTTGAGGCCTTTCTGAAGGCGCACTCCGTCATGTGTTACGGTGGCACGGCCATCAACAACCTGTTGGATGAAAAGGATCGCTTCTACGACTTTACACGCGAGACACCCGACTACGACTTCTATAGCAAGACCCCCCAAGTTCACGCCATGGAGATTGCCGACAAGCTCTTTGCTGCAGGAATCCCCGACATCCAGGTGAAGCCGGGTGTGCACCTTGGCACCTTCAAGGTCTTTGCTGACTACACGGGCGTGGCGGACGTGTCGGAGATGAGCCCCCAGCTGTTTGACCGTCTGTGGGATGAGGGGTACGAGAAGGACGGCATTCACTATGTGACGCCCAACTTCCTGCGCATGTCCACCTACCTGGAACTGTCCCGCCCCGAAGGCGACATATCTCGCTGGAACAAGGTGTACAAGCGCATGATGCTCCTGAACGACAAGTATCCCCTGAAGTGCATCAAGAAGGGCGAATCTGTAGAGGAGGCACTGACCGCCGAGCGCAAGAAGTCCGTACTCAAGCTACTGAGGGACGAGGAAATTGTTCTGCTCGGGTTCAATGCAGTGGCTCGTCATTCGTCCAAGACACGCTGGACGACACCCGTGACCTTCCTGGCTGAACCCAAGACCATTGAGAAGCTGACTCGTGGACAGAAGACAAACGTCGTCCCCGCCGACGCCATCCTACCCGAGTGCACCGAGGTGAAAGAATCCGACGGAACTGTATACCGCTTCTACGAGACTCGTGCGTGCCACAGCTATCATGAGACCGCGGACGGTATCAAGATTGCGAGCATTCCGACGATTCTGCAATTCTACTTTGCGTATATGTATTCGGGAGTCGACGAGGATACCGTCCAGTACATCTTGTGTGTGGCTCAGCGGTTGATGGAGCTGGCGCATCACGCACAGAAGCGGCGGTTCAAGCTCCTGACGCCGACTGACTGCCTGGGGAAGCAGGAGGATTTGCACGGAATGCTGCGGGAAAAGACCAAGCTGTACTCGGAGTTGTCCAAGAACCGCAACAGCACTGAGTTTCTGACCAACTTCTTCTCGTATGCGCCAGGCAGCGACAAGGAGAAGAAGACCACACTACGCAAGCAGCTCAAGGATCTGTCTAAGAAAAAGGAGTGATTTTTCCATTGGTCATTTGGGGAATCCCGCCCGAGCAGTCGCACTCGCGCCATCCATTGAGGAACTGGCGGACAAACTCGTTTCCGTTGGGCGTGTGGTCTTGGTAGGCATTGCGTCCCGTCCACGCGGCAATACCCGAGTTTGAAATCGCATTGTTTGTGGTGTACAGCACCTGAACCTTGGTCTGGTATGTCACATCGGACGCATTCTGAATCCGCATTCCTTGTCCGGAGATGCCACGCTGTGGTCCGATACCGACCCCCGAAACGTCAACACCACGACGGCCTCCTGAGCTCATTTAGTCATTAGGAAGATTTAAAGGGACCAATATACCACCCGAGGTCTGAATACGGGGGCATGACGGGCATCAGACTCGGCGCCGACGGCTGTTGCGACGCGAGCTTCTCAATCTCCTCGGGCTTCAGTGTACGGGCATAGTAGGTCAGACCCGAGATGGTGCCGTCCCAACCGTGTTGGTTGGATCCCACCACCAACGAATCCGTGTTCTGCAGGGGCAGCTGGTTCAGTGTGTGTGTCTGGCGAAGGATACCATTGACGAAGACACTCAGGCGATACTGGTTCACCTCCACCACCACGTGTATCCACTTCTGCGCTGGAATGTTGGGAATCAGAATACTCTCCTGACCACCGCTGTACGTGTTGATCTTGACAAGCAGAGCATTGGACGTGGAATCCAAGTAGACGCCTGGGGCGTTGTTCTTGCTAAAGATGACTCGCTGGTGTCCGTAATTGAACGTGAAATCATCCACCGCCATCCAGAATGCGTAGGTAAAGACCGCGCCATCTGGCTGGTTGAAGGAACGGAAGATACGAGCATCCGGAGTGGTCGCCGTCTTTCCCGACTGCGAGTTCGGAATAATTGACTCCATGGTGGTATCCGACCTTCCAGGTACCAAGAAGTACCACACAAGCACGGCAATAGCAAGGACTCCTGCTGCGACAATAAGCCACACCTGCATTGCTTCTATGCTACAAACTATGTTCGCATGAATCCCCTAGCCCCCAGACGGAACTGCGTGGTTGCAGGTCGGGGGGCTGGACGTTCAGTGTTTGTGGTGACGAGAACGTTCTTAAGCTGGTTCTCGTAGGTCACAGTCCGCTGGTGGGCGAGCGTGCCCTCTCCTATTTGTCTGTCGCCAATGTCGTAGATATAATGAATACGACTCTCGTCCGACCGATACTCGGTGCGCAAGAAGCCCATCCGTGCGAGCTTGATGGTCCAATCCAAGTCCTCACCACTGGTCGCGTCGCGGAACTTGACGATCTTGGCAATATCTGCTTTCATGACGTTCAAGTGGTTGGGCGGACGCAGGAAGGTGGTTTCGTTCGCCATGGGGTCGGTCAGTTTGTTGGCGAGACTGTGTGTGAATGTCCACTGGGAAATCTGGCCGCGCAGGCGCATGCAGTCAAAGTTCCCTGCGATGCACGCTGCGGCGTCCTCAAAGTAGTGGGCGGTCACCTTGTCATCATCGTCGACAAACGACGTGTACTTGCCCTCTGCAGCCTGAAGCATGTTTTGGCGCTTGGTTCCGATACTAACCTCACAGTTGTCAAAGCCGATGTCAATCGCGATACGGAGAGTTGGGCACACACGCTGCCGAAGCTCGTGAATAGATTGAATCAAATTTTGGAGCTTGAGTTCGCGTCCAGGGATGGTCGGGATCATGATCGTCCAGTCAACGGGGTACTCCTTGCGATTAATGTAATTGTCCATATCTACATTCCAAGCAAGTTGATTCTTCTGGTACAGCGAGTCAAATCCGCCATATCCATTCCCTGGGTGCTCGTGACGAACGATGCAGGCGGCGACGTAGAGGCACTTGCTCTTCAGGCGCCCACGACAGAGATCCGTGAACTCCGTGTCGCAGTAGAAGCTCTTGTAGGACGGATGGTAGATGTAGCCGAACGACTGGTACATCGTCCGTCCCATCACAGACAGAGTGTTCAGTCTGTCCTCCTGGTGTCCGTCATTGAACCACAGAATTCCGTTCGTGTCGGGGAAGGAGGACATCATGTGCGCACGAATCACGTCATCGTATCCCCTGAGTACCGGAATCATGTCGTCCGACACCAAGACGACAATGTCCCACGGGTACTCAATTTTCTCCATGTCCGCATTACACGCTTCAATCTTGGTCTTGCTGTTCCCGTAATAGATCCGATGCCACCCGAACTGACCCAGAATACGGTCAAACTCATCCTTGACGAGCGTGCGCGTCATGCTGTCGTCGTCGGAATCACACGACATGGCAACCCCGATGGACTTCGGGTTTATTGCCATGTTGGAGTACTGTTGAATCACTCGCATTGCCTGCTGGGGCCTTGAGCGAGTTGGAAACTTCAGGAGAATGCGCATTCCTTTACTTGGGGATTTGTTTGTAATTCGGTTAAGTACACGTGTTTCCTGAGATGTCCCATGTCTTGCCCGTTGGACACGTGCACCTCTTTGAACCCATTGCCGACGTCGCACCCGTTGGACAAGCCGTGCACCCTGTACCCTGTCCATCCGTGTCACTGCCGGTGGTGCTGAACTTGTTGGCTGGACACTGAGCCCGAATCGGAGCATTGGACGTGTCCCGCGCAAATGGATTCCACGTGAGAGCATTGGAACCCGAGCTGAGAATGGAGGAGGCCGTAACCTTCTTACCACTCGGGTCCTCAATGATAATCGTGTAGCCGAACAGGTTGTATACGGTGCCCGTGGGACCTGCTGCACCCTCCGAGTTGACGAGACTTGAGCAGCTCGTGCCCGCGCCGTAGAATGCCCGCGCATCGGCGGGCATAAGCTGTTTGCCCTGACCATGGACGTTGCACACGTATCCAGAGAAGCCGCCATTGGCACCCACCAGCAGATTGCCTGTGGCCGACCGCGGCACGGAGGGAATGACCGAGGACTTGACCAGGTTGCCGTTGATGAACACATCCATGTTCCGCTGGAACACAGTAACAGACACCGAGAACCACGTCTGCAGCGGAATGTTCTCAACCGCCGTCACAAACATGGTGCCGTTGGCCGAAGACCCGTTGGCCGCGCCTGGCTGAGCCGCTGTGCCCGAACTTGATGCGTAGGTCGTCAGGTAGACGTTCAGCGTATTGTCCGTGGGATGTAGAGTAATGCGCGGGCTCACAATGGTTGGGTCTCCAACGGCTGTCCGCATCAGAACCTCCTTTTCTGTACCAAACTTGTAGTCCCAGTCCTGGACGAACATCCAGAACTCGAGGGCGTAATCCGACCCTGGATTCAAGGGAATGCCGGTAGCCGGAATGGTTCCACCCGTCTTGCCTGAAATCGGCACGGGCGCTTGGTCTACGGTTGCAGATGGAGCCGTTGCCCGCATCGCAGCCGCAACCACGACAATGACAAGGAGCCCAACAAAGATACCAAGCATAACGGACGAGGTTGTAGACATGGACGAGACCGCGGGCATGGTCGGTCCATAGCCAGGCACCGCTGGAAACTGGGGTGCACTTGTCGTCGCGCCCATTTGTGCTTTACAAGGGAACTTCTTTATTTGATTAATGGAAAAACGGAGTTTGCCTCCACAACGAAACACAGTTGTAATGTATTGCAATAACTGCGGCGAGAAAGGGCACGTGTTCAGGGGGTGCAAGGACCCAGTCTTGTCGTGTGGGTTGGTAGTCCTGGAGACGCCCACGATTCCCGCGGCTGTCGGGACTGTGCGAGTCTTGATGATTCGCCGCAAGGACAGCATGAGTTTCGCGGAGTTCATGCGGGGAAAGTATGACCCTACAAACAGCGAGTATGTGGGACGCCTGCTGTCTAACATGACGACGAGTGAGCAGCAGGACATTGCCAACAAGCCGTTTGACGAGCTGTGGCGCCAGCTGTGGGGCGATGACCACTCGTCCAACGAGTACGTGGTCTCCAAGGAGAAGTTCTCGTCTCTGGACACGGCCAAGCTGGTGGCGGAGTTTGCGTCTGTCTACTCCGAGCCCGAGTGGGGATTTCCAAAGGGTCGTCGCGTGCGGACCGAGACCGACTTGGAATGTGCCGTTCGTGAATTCGGAGAGGAGACCAATGTGCCGCGCGAGGCGTATGTGGTTCTGAACAACATTCTGCTGGAGGAGACCTTCACAGGTCTGAACGGCGTGCAGTATCGCCACGTCTACTTTGTGGCTCTGCTGTCCAAGCCCGAGCTCGTGAATCTAAGCCAGAAGATGACCTACATGCAGAAGCGGGAGATTTCGGGGATTGGCTGGAAGACAATGGTTGAGTGCCACGGATACGTGCGCCCCCATCACGTGGAGCGCGCCAAGATGCTGGACCAGCTGACGGAGATTGTCAAGACCTACGAGTCGCACTGAACATCAATCCCAAGCGCCGTCAGACCCGCGGTCTGGGAGCCAAAGGCGTAGTGGAAGACCTCAGCAATCACCAGCCAGGCCAGAAAGTGCACCCATACATTGCCCTTGAAGAACCACGCCGATGGGACAGCAAAGAGGAAGAAGGTGCCCACGGTGTCCACAATGGAGAAGCCAAGGAATCGGTAGGAGTGCCACCCTTTTCCAACTTCACCTGCGATGTTCTTGTAGGGACACTTGGCCATTGTGCTCACACGCGAAACTTTGCCAGGTAAACCGTCATGCAGTACGCAACCACGCTCATGATGAACACCCACCACCAGACAGGGAAGACGGTAGACTCGCGGTCACCTGTCCCGAACGGACGAATCCGTCCTTCACGCCCAAAGGCAACTTGGGGCTTGAGGTATAGGAACCCCGCCATCAGGAAGAGGAAGATGGACACCATCCAGATGCGATGGTTTTTCCGTGTAATCTCCATTACTTACGGCTGCGACGAGATTTGCGAGCGCGGGACTTGCGGCGTGTGCGGCGTGTCTTGCGACGGCGACCGGCAGCCGCGGCTGCTTCTGTTGACATGAGCATACCGCTCTTCAACATTTCCGTTACATCCTTGGTGTTACCCAGAGCGAGTTCTGTTTGATCCAGTGGTTTCCAGTCTTGGTCTAATACTAACGTCCACCGATCGCGCTCAACATTTTGTTGCAGAGTTCCCTTGCCGGTGCGAGGAACGCCACGAAGCTCAGCGTCCGTCGCCTCCCCTTCGCTGATAGTATACTGATACACGCTACCGGGTTTGGGGTCGCTCATTTGTGTATGTCCTATGAAACTTTCCGCATCACCATAGAACAATGGCGTCTGCGAGCTACGTCCTCCCCAACCGAAAGGCGTTTGCCGACTTTATTACCCGCACCTTCCTGAAATACCGCAAGTCGCCCCGTGAACCGCAGGATGCGGACGACAAGGACGAGGACTTGTGCCTGAAGCAGTCCAATGCGCGTGAGCTGCTGCACTACCAGAAGCTGATTCGGGACTACATGCTCATTGAGACGCCCTACCGCGGCATTCTGCTGTACCACGGTCTGGGGTCAGGCAAGACGTGTTCGTCCATTGCCGTGGCTGAATCCTTGTTGACGACCCTGAAGGTGATTGTGATGACCCCGGCGTCGCTTCGTGCCAACTACATTGGCGAGCTCCGCAAGTGCGGCGACCCTGTCTACGCCTACGAGAACCACTGGCGCCAGCAGCAGCTGAACGAAGAGACACGCAAGACAGCCAAGACTATGGGGATATCGGACGGCTTCTTGGATCGCACTAACCGCTTCTTTTCCACCGTTCCCGACCAGCCCCCGAACTTTGCCGACCTGCCCAAAACAGAGCAGGATGTCATTCGTGCGCAGATTGAGGATATCTTGACGCAGCGGTACACTTTCATCAACTACAACGGACTCACGCGCTCGGCAGTGAAGGAGTTGGTGCCTGACGACGGCCCGAATCCGTTTGAGGACAGGGTGGTGATTGTGGATGAGGTTCACAACTTCATCTCCCGTATCGCCGACAAGGAGGGTGTGGTGGGTCCCGTCTACCAAGCGCTGTACCACGCCAAGCGGTGCAAGGTGGTGGCCTTGTCGGGCACTCCCGTCATCAACCGCCCCAACGAGATTGCGTATTTAATGAATCTGTTGCGTGGACCCATTGAGCGCATCACCATTCCGTTCAAGCGCATTGAGGGCTGGGATGAGGAGAAATTAGCCGCTACGTTCCGTCAGCAGCCCGAAGTGGACGTGGTGGAGTTCAATGCAGCCAAGAAGGTGGTGATGATTACTCGCAATCCCCCGCAGTTCCGCTCCGTCTACAATGAAAAGGGCGACCGCATTGCCGTGCAATACAAGGCCGACATGAAGTGGGTCGCGGTTCCCGCCGACTGGATTAACGGCTGGAAGGTCAAGGTGGAAACAGAACTGGGCGGTGCCGAGATTGCCGTGGAGCGCGTAACGACGGAGGAGTTTGAGTGCTTGCCGTCTCCGTATGGAGAATTCGCATCCATGTTTCTGGATGGGCTGTCCATCAAGAATCCCCTACTCTTCCAGCGGCGCATTCAGGGGTTGGTCTCGTATTTCAAGGGTGCCGACGAGCGCATGCTGCCCCGACGCATTGACGACGAGAAGATGTTGGAGAAGGTTCCAATGTCGGAGGAGCAGTTCACGCATTACCTACAGCAGCGCTGGGTGGAGCTGAAGATGGATTCGCAAAAGGGCAAGAAGTCCATGGACGAGAACCTGGGCAGTTACCGCGTGCTGTCGCGCTTGGCGTGCAATTACGCCGTGCCCGGAGACTTGCGTGTGACGACGGGCGAGGAGCTGTCGGAGGACAAGGTGGCCGACAAGCCTGAAATCTTGGCCAAGCTGAAGGCCAATCCAGACAAGTACCTGTCGGAGAAGGCATTGGTGACCCTGAGCCCGAAGTTCTTGAAGGTGCTGAAGAACATCCAAGAATCCATCGGAGCCGACAATCGCAACCAGTTCGTCTACTCGCAATACCGCGAGCTGGAAGGACTGGGTGTGTTCTCGGCTGTTCTGGAGGCCAACGGGTGGCAGGTGTACAAGATTGTCAAGACCAACGGACAGTGGGTGGAGGGTGAGATGGATCCCGCCAAGCCGGCGTACACCTTCTACACGGGTCAGGAGTCCGCGGAAGAGCGCGAACTGACACGCCAAATCTTCAACGGCAAGTACGAATCGTCCTTTCCTGCGTCGCTCAAGACGAGTGTGGAAGCCCGCGGAAAGAAGTTGCTGTGTCTGCTGATGGCGTCGTCGTCTGGCGCAGAGGGTATTACGCTTGCGAATGTTCGCCACGTTCACATTCTGGAGCCGCACTGGACTCCTGCGCGCCACGACCAGGTCATTGGTCGCGCCATTCGCATCTGCTCCCACGCAACGCTCCCTGTAGAGGAGAGGACAGTGCGTATTAGCTTTTACGTGGCGGTGTTCACGGACAAGCAGGCCAAGTCCAACGAGTTTCCGAACATCACGCCCATTCGTCGTGCCGATACAGCCATGAAGCGATACGAGGGCGGTGGACCTGTGGAGACCTTCATGTCGGCCGACGAGTATCTCTACGAGATTTCGTTTGAGAAGAACCAGGTGAACCAGAAGATTGGAACCCTGCTGAAGCAAGCCGCAGTGGACTGCGAGATTCACCGCAAGCTCCACGCCAAGGAGAAGCCGGTGATTTCGTGCATGCGCTTCGACAGCACCATTACGGGTGAAGATTTGGCATTCAAGTCATCGGTGAAGTCCGAGGATCTGGACGCCACATACCTGCGAAACATGGAGCGCAAGTCGCGACGGCTCCAGCGCGTGGTCATCAAGGGCATTCTGTTCCTGATTGACCCAATGACCGCAGAGGTGTTTGATGGAGTTGCGTTTGACGACAATCACCGCCTGATTCCTGTGGGGCGCAAGATATCAGAGACGCAGATTCGGTGGGTGCTTGAAGGCAGGCCGACTTACGCGGCTGTGTGAACGTCTTCCAGCCATCCATCGCACACCTTCGTCCAGCTCTTGAAGGGGAACGACCGAATAGCCGCCTTCCGCGTGTCCAGTGTCTTGACCACGTCGTTCATCTTCATGGCCACGTCGTCGGGGCTGAAGGTGGGCGCAGAGAACCCCAGCGGCATAGAGCCCGCAAAGTACTGCAAGCACGACGGCTGAACAAACGCGGCCACATCGTCATTCAAAAATGACCGATAGCTGCCCACATTGGTGACAACCTGCGGGGCACCCGTGTACAGGTGCTCCAACTGACACAGTCCAAAGCCCTCACCATCCGACGTATTGAGTCCAATGTCCGTCAGGTTGTAAATCTCGTTCATCTGTGCATCCGACAGGGTGTTCGGGGGCGCCGTGTCCACAATCATGAGCCGGCTGGAGAAGGCCTCCTGGGAGAGACCCAGGCGCTTCAGCTCGGTCAGAAAGATGCGCTGAATGTCGTAGAACGCACCGTGCTGCGGATTCATGGCTGTCACAACCAGCAGGTACACGGGCTCCTGGGCGAAGGTCAGCAGCTTCGCGAATGCCATAATCATCGTGTCCAAGCGCTTGCGCTGGCTGTTGCGATTGGCATTGAGGAAGACGACCGCATCGGCAGGAATCTTCAGGGTGCGGCGAAGAGCCAGGCGCTGGTCGCGGGACATGCATGTGAACTCGGTTGCGTCAATACCGTGCTCAATGACACTCGGCATCTTGGAGTCGGGAGTGTACGCAGCATACGTCTCTGCCCACGACTGCGTGAAACAGTAGACTCGGTCGGCACTCTTGTTCATAGTGTCCACTAGGGGCTGGGCAATGCCCGTGTAGACCTGATCCACGTAAAGCCACAGCTTGAAGGGCGAGGTGGCCTTGTCGTACTTCATTGCCTCGATAAACTTGCAGATGATGAGTGGGTCATTGTAAATCATGACCACGTCAGGGCGCACCATCTCCACATACTCCGCAATCTTGTTGAACCCGAAGCCTTCCTCGCGCGGATCCTCGTTGGATGCGGCGTCATATCCAACGATTCCGTCGGGGAGCTTGCGAACATTCTTGCGGTCGGGGTGGCGCTGGAATCCAAAGTGGAACGTCTTGACCTTTGGAGACACCGACGACAGCTGACGGAGGAGATTGTAGGCTACCTTGGCGTATCCAGTGGTCTGGTCTACGTGCGTGCTGACCAATACGAAGCGCATTGTGTAATTCTCTCCGCTCTGTATAAATAGAATGCAGGTCAACTCTGCCCAAGATTATCTGACACAGGTCAAGCGCCAAGTGATTGCCAAGACATACACAGCCGGACCGCCGTTCGGCAAGAACAAGATTCCGTCTACCTACCTGAGTCTGAAGGCGAATAACGCGTCGCGGCACCAACTGACCGTGGCCGCCGCATGTCGCGGAAACAACACGTGTTCTCAGCTGGGCGAGACCACTACGTCCTACTGCTGCAGTCAGAGTGGCGGCGCACTCTATTAAACAATGATGTTCCTTAACTACAAATGCCTGGTGCGCTTCTCCAGTTAGTGGGCGTCGGGGCTCAGAACGAGTTGATTAACGGCAACCCGTCCATGACCCACTTTCGCAGCACCTACAAGCGCCACACGAACTTTGCCATGGAGCATATTCGTGTGGACTTTTCATCGTCCAATCTCAACTTTGACGTGGCCCAGTCACGCAAGCTGTCGGCACGCATTGACCGCTACGCCCAGCTGCTGAACGACTGCTACGTGGTCTTGACGCTTCCAGACATCTGGTCTCCGTTGGTTCCAATCACAGTGGCTCCCCCTACTGGTTACGACGCTCGGTGCACAGCCGTTGGCTACGAGTTTCAGTGGATTCAGAACATTGGCTACAATCTCATTGACACGATTGACATCACGATGAATGGACAGGTTATTCAGACGATTCCTGGCGAGTGGTTGAAGTTGTACTCGCACTTGACGTTCAATGGAACCAAAGAGCTCACCATCGACCAGATGGTCGGCAATGTGCCTGAGATGTACGACCCCGCAAACGCCTTTGACCGCCAAGGACAGTATCCTCACGCAGTCTCGTATGCCACTCCTGCCTACGCTCCAAACGGAACCCTGATTTTCCCAGGCGCAACCATTCCCGAGCCGTCCATTCGCTCGCGTCAGCTGGTGGTGCCCCTGCACTTCTGGTTCTGCGAATCCGTGGGCTCTGCGTTGCCGCTGGTGTCGCTTCAGAACACGGAGGTCTACATCAATGTCACGCTCCGTCCCCTGAACTACCTGTACACGGTGATTGACGTTGTTCCCACATCTCCGACCTACGGACAGCGTATCCGTCCAACGGGGTCGTATCCGTTGAGTCTGTTCTTGACACCGACACTGCCGAACGGGTCCCCTACGAATGCGGGCGTCACGAACTTCAACCCCGACCCGTATCTGGAGTGCAACTTCTTTTACCTGAGCGAACAGGAGATGGAGCAGCTCGCGGTTGCTGACCAGAGCTATATGCTGAAGGAAATCAGCTTTGTGGGGTCGGAAGGGCAATACGGTCCGAACACAGACCTGCTTCTTCCCATGCGGAACTTGGTGACGCGCGTTACATGGGTCGCAAGGCGGTCCGATAGCATTGCAACCAATGCATGGGACAATTACACGAACTGGCCAGACCCCAAGCGGGCGCCGTGGAGTGCAAATACGTCGGATATAGCGACCAGTTTGTACGCGTCGGGACAGCAGCAGGTGACGTCCGTGTTCCCTAAGGACATTGTGGTTGACGGCACCCTGTTGTTCGATGGCAACGAGCGTCTTCAGGTCAAGCCGACCAAGTACTATTCGCTGCTGGAAACCTACCGCTTTGCGAGCGGCACGACCCCCTACCGGCTTCCAGGTGTATACATGTACTCCTTTGCCCTGAACAATAACGAGTACCAGCCATCCGGAGCCGCGAATGGAAGCAAAGTCAACAAGGCCATTCTGCGCTTGACACTGCAGCAGCCCCTGCCTGCTTCGAACCAGATCTTCCAATTTGCAGGTGTGGGCGGTATCTCGGGAACTACGCTGACGCTGACATCGGGCGGTCCGTTCGTGGTTGGCGCTATTCTGTCAGGAGTCGGCGTGACTCCAGGAACCACCATTACCGCAGTGGTGAACGGATCCACATACACGGTTACGCCCTCGCAGACCGTGCCCCCGGGAACTGTGATTATTGCGACACTTCCGGCGCCCACCACCACGACCGTATGCGTACTGAAGTCAACGGCACTGAGCACGAATCCAGTCGTCATTCCCCCAGGTCAGCTTTCCTTGTACACGGCCGACCAGGTCTTGACCATTGTTCAGAACACGAACAATGCGACAGTGATCTTTGCCTATACCTACACCGTCAATGCATATGTAGAATCCTACAACTACCTGCGTATCGTGAGCGGGTTGGGTAATCTTGTGTTTGCTTCTTAACAATATGAGCAACCCTCCTCCCGTGAAGGTAAGCCCTAGGCCAACAAGGCGAGACGTGGATGCCAACATCGGCAACACTGGGGTAGTCCAGGTACCCCTGTCGACAATCCCGCGGGCACCTTCGTACTCGTTTCCCACCGCAGATACCCGGGGCTTGCGGATCGTATCCGCAGTCTTTTCCTTCGGGTCGCAGAATGTGAACTGCATCAAGTACATCAAGCCCCAGATTTTCTACGGCTACGTTGAATATCCAATGAAGTCCCTGTTTGCTGACCTGAAGGACGCAAATGCGGTTGTGGAGGACGAGGATACGACAGCCGCTATCAAACTCAAACCCCCCAAGCTGGTCGTCAAGTATATTGACCCAGAGGGGTTTCAATCCAAGGAGTTCGGAATGGAAGACATTATCATCTTGGGCAAACTGAGTGCATGGGGTCTGTTTCTGAAGAAGCCGGGAGAGCTGAGTTGGGCCGCGGCCTTGGCGGCAGGGAGGATTCAGTTCTGGTTAGCGGTTGGTGTCTTCTGGGTGCTGATGATTGTGTGGGCGTACAAGTCGTGGGATCATATGGGCAAGATGGGTCTTAGCTGGAAGACGGCAACCAAGGCGAACTTTGGAGAGTATGGGCAGTGGTTCGCATTGTTCGCAGGACTGTTTGCCCAGATTGGACTTACAAAGTACATTATGGCGTTCATTGCCGCCTTGGCTCCCGTGTGGTCCTTTTGCATCCAGTTCGCGCTGTGGTTCTTCGTGGACAGCCAGATTGAGAGCGACCTCCGCCGCTCAAATTCGTCTGAGGAGTAAACAATGTTGTTTCAGCTTGACGGTATCTGGTTCGCGGCGGGCGTTACGGTTGGATTGTTGATGTCGTCCGTCGTCATTCCGCCTCGTCGCACAGTCTCCAAGGTACCCGACCCGATGGATGGAAATCTGGTGTATCACACAGATACGGGGTGCGTCCGCGTGGAGGCCACGGAAGTTCCGTGCACGTCCGAGACAGACTCCTTCAATCTTTTGGCCTCGCTTAAGAAGTAAGGGAATGCTGAACATCACCTCCGCAATTGAACGAGCCAAGCCGTTCTTTTCCTTTATTGTCGGTCTGGGGTTGGCAGCACTGCTGTTTCACCGCGACTTTGTGACCCACTACATCCTGGCATTACCGCTGGAGGAGATACGAACCAAGACGAATCGGGTGAACGGCAAGTGCTATCGCTACCGCGTGGAAGATGCGGCGTGTGAAAAGATGCCTTCAGTATAAACAATGGACAGCGACTCAACCTCTTTGGATGCCCTGCTTCCTTCGCCGCAAGGCAATCAGTCTGCGCCGCCGCTGATTCCCATGCCGTCAACCGAGCAGACGACACAGGGCTCAATGATTCCGTCCTTCAAGCCGACCCTCCCTCAGATGGGATTCATGTTCCGCAACCTGAAGCTGTACTTCTGCTTCTTTGTGGCTGCAGCCATCATTTCCCTGTCGACGCCGCGCAACATGCTCCTTCAGTATCTGCCGTCCATGTACACCAGCGGCGGCGTGGTGTCGTGGCAGGGCGCCGGCGTTCTCGGCGGTGCGGCGGTCGTGATTGCCCATCTGTTGTCCGTGTTCCTCGGTAGCGTGGGGATTTAAGAGGCTTGGGAGTGAATAAGCAATGAGCACGCCTGCATGGGTCTATCCCAACATCTGCTTGGGAGCGGGCGCATCGTTGACCCCGTTCTTTGTCAACACCAACCGCGTGACCCACGTCATTAACTGCGCATACAGCGAGAACTCTCCTGCATGGTTTCAGCGGGCATACCCCAGTCGCTACGCCCAGCTGGACGCTCACGATGACGTGCGTGTCAAGATTCTGGACTGGTATCCTGCATTTGAAACTGCAATGCGCACCTTTCTGCGAGCCCCGAATGCCGTTGTCTTTGTCCACTGCCAAGCGGGCATCAACCGGTCTGCCTTCTTGCTGCTCTACTTCATGTGCAAAAACTTTGGATTGGACTTCCCAACGTTGCTGGCCGCGGTTCGCAAGCAGAGGCCGCAGATTTGCCAGAACCCCGCCTTCATGCAGGAAGTGACGGATGCGCTGAAGGCCCCGAAGGCCCCGAAGGCATCTACATAAACAGCCACAATAGACACCATGGATGTATTCAAGGTGAGGCGGACACGGGAAACGGGATCGGCGTCCATCGGGACGCTCGATTCGGTTCACCAAGATATTGTGCAGGGGTTGCGAGAAACCCAGTCCAAGGCAGATGCGGATGCGGAATTAGCTGGGTTACGGGAGAAGATTGGGGCAGTTCACGGGTCCAACGAGATTGGAGACGTCATCCAGTGTTCGCAATGGGAAGCCCGTGTCAAGGAGCTGGAAGCCGAGGCTGTGCAAGCCGACCCTGTGCAGGAGTACTACTTGAAGAACATGGACATCCTGATGGGGTATTACAATCGCGACTCGGGAGGTACGTCAGCGACAACCGTTGCCCCCAAGGATGCGCATACGTTCTTGAAGTACTTTGCGACAGCTGCGTCCACGGACACGGGGTCCACGAGGAAGCAGATGTTTGACGAGTATGCGGCGCGCATGAAACTGGGTGCGACACCCGAAATGACGCAGTTGCAGACGGAACATTGTGCCCAGTGCAATGTGGCTCGCGAGGAAATCAGCTCCGAGGGCATTTTGGTGTGTCCGAAGTGTGGGTCGGAGGAATACTCGTTGGTGGTGTCGGATTTCCAGTCGTTCCGTGACCCGCCGAAGGAGCGGAACAATTACGCGTACAAGAAGATTAACCACCTGAACGAGATTCTCAACCAGTTTCAAGCCAAGGAATCCACTATGATTCCAGAGGAGGTGATGAACGAGGTGGTGCTGGAAATCCGCAAGCGTCGCATCGACAATATTGCCGACCTGACGGAGAAGGAGATTCGCGAGATTCTGAAGAAGCTGGGGCGGTCCAAGTACTACGAGCACGCGGCCCACATTCTTTCACGCCTGAACGGCAATCCACCGCCCACCATCACGCCCGAGATTGAGGAGAAGATTCGGGCCATGTTCCAGGAGATTCAGGCGCCGTTTCTGCTGTACTGCCCCAACGACCGCACGAACTTCCTGTCGTACAGCTACATCCTGTACAAGTTCTTCGAACTGCTGGACTTGGACGAGTACAAGGTGTACTTTCCATTGCTCAAGTCGCGGGACCGCTTAATCGCCCACGACCACATTTGGCAGAAGATATGCGACTACCTGCACTGGGAGTTTATTCGCAGTGTGTAGATAAATGCCTACCGTGCTAGACGACTTTATTATGAGAGACCCATACTACAAAGAGACGCGAGAAGCAGCCGAGAACTGGCCATCTGGTGTTGATAAAAGCCCAGCAGGAATATTTGCAACAGTCGATGCAGGTGCATCTGCGGCAGCCGAGAAGCTCAGACCTCTTCTTGAAGAGCGTTATCCGAGAGTGACATATGATGAGGTGTCCAAGAATGAGCAACAACCTGGCGGTATGGGTGGGCTGAACAACATGTATCAAGGACTGGGATCTCAATGGTATAATTATTATCGACGGATAGAGACGGAGATGAAGAAACTCAGCGAAGCGCGTGGAGGTAAGTCCAAGACAGCGGGTGGCCGTCGTCGCAAGACCAAAAAGTCCAAACGTCGCCACCGCAAAACTCGTCGCAGCCGTAAGTAATGGGGGACGCCTGTGCAGACCCAGTGGTACTTCCACCAGACGGTCCTAAGCGCGGAGAGTATACAATCGCATCCTACGACTGCGACACACATCTAGAGGATATCAAGCAGCTTACGGGTCTGGCGGAAAAAAGCCAAGGACCAATGAAGTTTGACCCACGAGTATTACCGTGGACACACGGATGCGAGAAAAGTGCAAAGACGGTTAGGAAGGTCCGCCACTACGTTGCCCAGCGAGGCAATGACATTGTAGGATGGCTGCTCGCAGAGACACGGAGGCGATTTGGACGCACCTATGTGTACCTGTCCGAAATCAGTGTAACGCAAGTTGAAGATAAAGTGAGGAATATAGGAATTGGAAAGGCTCTTCATGAACTCCTCCTCAAAGACGCCACGACGGACAAGGCGCACTTTATCTATCTCTACCCATTGACGGAGAAGGCTGGAGCTACATACACAAATTGGGGATATCATACCTTGAAGGAGTTGAACTACCAGTATCCAGGTGTAAAGCATATGTTCTTGGCCCTCTGTGCAAAGACGAAGAGTGACAAGAAGCCAATAATTCCCTCGAAATTGCTGGATAAACTGCAAGGCGCCTCGTCTGTGGAGATATTCACAAGTGGACACGCACTTGCGACAAGTCTCGGTGACAAGGACCTCGCAGCAAGGATTATGAGCCGAAAGGGCAAAGATGACACAACACTCACTCCGCGGTTACGAGAGGCACTAGAGAACATTGCGGTCTTCGGCGAGGCCGAGGATGGGGAGGAAGGGCTGACTGACGAGGAGAAGCTCGACATGCTCCGCGAATTGTTTCCAGCACCGAAGGCGGGCCGTCTGCGCAAGACCAGGGTAACGACCAAGAAGGCCGCCAAGAAGACATGCTACCCTGGCTATGAGGTCTACAACTTCCGCAAGAACAGCAGGGGAGTGTTCTACAATTGTCTGCCGAAGAAGCGAAAAACTCGTCGCCGTCATAAGTAAATGGCTTACGAATACAAACTTCCGAAGATTACCCTGGACGATGCCAAGGCCATGACGCCAAACGAGCGGACAAAGACCCTTGAATTTGAGAAGGCGATGAGGAAGACGAAGGAAGCCCAGGGGTTCAGTTGGAACAAGAAGGGCTGGCCTGCAGATGTCCTTCAAGATGGTGATTCGAAGGAGAAGGCCAAGTGGGTTGCTTTGGGTTCGCCAAAGGGTGATGAGTCGGTAGAGGATATCATGGGGTTGAGGGATGGGGTCAGGAAGTGGTTGCAACGCCACACCCATGCGTGGGGAACTGGGGTTAGTGCAGTGCGGACGCTGCGGAGGACTACGGGGCCTACGGGGCCTACGGGGCCTACGGGTGGGCGTCGTACTCGCAAGACCCGTCGCCGCTTAACGAAGAAGCGAAAGGATCGCAGGGTCTGAGGTTACTTCGTCGCTGCCTGGGTGGGAAAAATTGAACATCTCTCCGTCACCATACACCCAGTGCGTAATGTGATTGTGCTTACAAAATTCCTCAAAGAAGCACTCAGAGTTGAATGCGTACAATGTGCCCGAGTCCCAGCATCCAAATGTGAAGACCATCGGACCCAGCAACGCAAACGTGTCGCGCTTTGCCACCCAGAACTGTTCTTGTCCAAGTGTCCAGACAACCTTGTCTCCCCAGGGTTGTCCTGTCACTCCACACGTGTTCCGAATGCGCTCCACACCCATGCTACGGCAGGTACGTTCGTCTGCATTCGTTGTCAGCTTGGACAAGTCCAATCGCTCGGTCAACAGACAATCGGGGCGGCACCGCACCACCACATCAAACGTCATGTTGTTCGCCTTCTCATACTCCAGCAGCATCAACCATGCCTTCCAAAGCTGGTAGTACTGAATGACAGTGCCACTGGAGTGAAGGTATCCCATATTCCATCCTTCAGCAGTCCGTCCAAACACCTCGGGCTGCACTGCGGGACGACCACCGACTTCCAGCAAGTTCATGAATGCCTGAAACTCGGCGGTGCGGAACGTCTGGAGTATCGCGCTTCCCCCGTAGTGTGTGCCTTGGAAATAGCTTGCCATGCGCTCGGGGCTGTCGGATTCACATGCCAAGAACACGACTGCATCGTTGGGTTCAAGCAGGTTCTTCTTCAGCAGATGGATTGTGCGGCGGATACATCGCTCCTGACCAGTGAACAGGACTGCCGTCCTCATTCCTTACTCGTGTAGGCGAATAACGCCAGCGCAACCAAACTCATGCACACTGCAATCCAACGGGCACCCTGAATCTTCTCCCCGAACCACAGGACTCCCATCAGTGTCACCAAGACGTCGCTCGACAAATTCCACACCAAGTTGACCACCGCCAAGCCGCCGCCCGTGTACTCCATGGCTTGAAGGAACATGAATGGCTGCAGTGCGTACACCAAGGTGGCAAATGGCAAGCCCGTGCGGACAGGCCACGTGCCCATATTCACTTGCTTCACGGTGGACATCATCACCAAGTCCAGCACCGCCATTGTTGCGCCAAAGGCGACAGGGAGCACTGAGAAGCCCATTGTTCTTCTTGGGAGTATATAAAATGCCCGCCGAGACTGAAGCTACCAAGGGAATCTCCAATCAGGTGGTCGTGGACTACTTTTACATCATGTTTTGGATTGTGGGTCTGACGACGGCGCTCGTCCTGCTGCTGGAGCTCTACGCCATGTCCGTCTCCCCCAAGCGCGGCTTTGCAATGTTCCTGCGGTCTGCGCCGACCCTCTTCCTCGCCCTCGCGAACGCCGCGTTCCTCTACATCCTATCCGCGCGCGCACTCAACTAATCACACAACAACACACACACTCTGCACGACGCCACCCACAACCCCACCAACGACCGCTTGCTGGTAGCCGTTGCTGGGGACATACACAATCTTCGGAGGAGGACGGCGGGCTGGACAGACTGCGTAGTGATGATTTGGGGAGCGACAATGAGGGCACGGCATTGAAAAGATGTTTTGTGTATGGGTCTTGTATTCGTTTTCTACGACAATGCCAGTTCCAGCTCGGCATTGAGCTGCTTCTGAATCGGCGATGTCTGTGTCGGACGCAGCGTATTCAGGTTGAGCGTGTACAGTGACTTGCCCTTCGGATTGTTACGGTCCTTGAACGTCAGGAAGTCGGTGTCTTCCCATGTGTGAACCTTGCCGACATAGTGGTCCATGCTGAGCCCAACATGAGCCCCGACCCTGTGAATGAGCTGCATTGTCACACCCTCCCGTTCCGTCTGCACGCTAGCCAGCTTCTGCGCGGGTACTGACTGGACAGCCATCTTGTTCATGTGAATCTGGACCTGTTCTGACGTGTACTTCACAAGCTCCGCAGCCTGTGCGATGGTGCCGCCCTGTGAAACGATGCGCTCTGCGATGGTGTAGCGCCGTGAGTTGATACCGCCGACCTTACGTTGAAGCCCTCCTGCAATCTCTTCGGGCATGATACCCGCAGACAGAGATTGAAGAAGCACCGATTCCTCTGCTGCGTCCCAAGGCTTTCCAACACGAGATGATGTAGATTGCTCCATCTTGATTGAAAAGTGTTGTGGTTTGTCTGCGTAAATCCGTTTTTAGCACGAGCTCCGACAGCGGCGTTCGTGCTGCACGGCGTAGAACAGCTTGGTGGATTCGCGCTTGCAGTGACGGCACACCCACACGGGGTCGGTGGCGACCACTGGCGCGACGGCAACGACAATGCGGATGGTCTTGCGGCGGAGAGGCTGGAAGTTAGGACAGGTGCGGCGGTTGTGGCCTACCGAAAGGCAGGAGGAGCAAGGCATGGTAACGTGGCATGGAACACAGACGGAGTGTCTGTTCGCACAACGGAATCCGTTTTCTACTTGTCCCTGCATGTCTTGCATAGCGCCCATGTCTTGTCCTTGATTTCCTTTCCGCAGTCTCCGCAGGTCTTCATGTGCACCTTCGCCACAGCCTCCTTGAGATTCGCGACAAGCTCGTCTGTAATGGACCCCATGAGCATGATCGTCATGGGCTTGTCGCCACCCGTCTTGTCTGCATAGGACAGCCACGTCCTCCCGCGCTGAAGCCACACATCTCCTTCATCCACGTTACGGGAGATGAAGTAGCGTTTGTAGTACTCAATGAACTCGCAGATGACCTTGTCTGGAGACACATCCTCGTCGCCGTCGTAGAGGTCGGAGTATTCGAAGATAGCGATTTCGTAAGACATCTTGGATGGAAAGGTTCTTTGGTCTGGGTGAAGGAATCCGTTTTCAGTTTCAACTTATGGCAGGTGTGCCGGTATCTGCTCTACAAGGTGTCTGAGATCATTGACGTTGCCGCCATTCACATGGATATCTTCAATCATTGCGAGAAGTCGTTGTCTGAGAGGCAACAGGTCTCCATGGACTCCTGTGAAGCGGCACACACGAGACGCACGATACATTTCAAGCCACTTGCGAAGATGACGATCCTCCGTAGAGATAAAAATCACCTTGTCTGATGTGGCAATCTTGTTCCCGTGCAACTTGTACGGGTACTGCTGTCCATCGTCAATTCGGAGGTAGACGTGGCGCTTCCAGTTCTCCCCGAATACTTCTTGAGCGACAGATTCAACGATTGATATGGTGCCGCTATCACGCTCTCCGTATAAGAACAAGAAGTTGTGTCGAATTGCCTCTACCCTCGGCATATACCCTGGCGCCTGATCAGTCATAAAGTTGCGCAAAAAGGTCTCCTTGTTCCCCGAAGTGTTAAATTCCTGGTACTCGTTCATTTATCTTTATGTACGATATTAATTAGTTAGAACTGAACGCAACTAACTAACTAACATTGTTTTCACACCTTCATGTGGTAGACCCATGAATCCGTTTTCGGGAGGCAAAAATGGATTGCACACATGCTGGACTGTAGAGCCATCAAAATGTACGCAATCTTCTGGATCGATTCTGACGGAACGAAGGGCAACGGTGAGTATACCTTGGACGAGGAGACACTGCGGGCGTGGCTCAGCCGCCTGCGCTTTCAGTACCCCGAGATGTCCCACTGGGGACAGACGGCGGATGGCGAGCGCTATGCGGAGACTATCCCGATTCCTCTTGGCCGACCTTCTTCACAACGTCCGCATACACCTTCTTCGCCACCCCCTTCGGAAGCCCAGTCCGCTCCTTCCACGCAGACCACTTAGCACGCCCGACGGGATCCAGAAACCCAGGTTCAGGAGTGGTGCAGTCGCCAGCTGTGGCCTGCTTGAACAGGCTGTATAGAGTGAGCTTGTCGGTATCCGACATCTTGGATGCCAACGTCTTTGCCTTTTCACATGCAGAGTCAAACGGGTCCATCTCGTTTACGTCATCTCGCGAATCTCTTCTGTAAGCGCAATGGACTATCGGGTGTTCTTCATCCCCGTCCTCTTAACCCTCAATGCACTGTTGATGTACTGGTTGTTCAAGGAGAACCCCGACTACATCGCCATGGCCGAACACAAGAAGCACGAATTCATAGCCCGCATCAATGGAGTCTTGTTTTCCTTGTACCAACTTTCCATGTGGTTGTTTGTGGGGTCCCGGCAAGACACCTTGTCCATGATTGAACAGGTTTTGGCCTACATGGTCTACGACGCTGGACACATGGCCTTCTACGCAAAGTCCCCCGACTTCTTTCTTCACCACGTCATTATCTGGCTGGGATACCTGTTTGGCGCCCATTCGGATGCGAATGTAAAAATGTGCTTTGATGCGATGTGCATCCTTGAATCCACCAACCCATCCTTCAGTTTGGGATGGCTGATGGAGGCGGTGAAGTATCCCTATGACAACCTCCACATGGGCATCCTTGCCTTCATCTTCGGCTTCTGGACACTGATTCGCATGGTGTACTTCCCGTACTGGAGCTACACGAATTCAACAGGACTGGGCATGAACCTCGTGACGGGGGGATACACATTGCTGAACGTCTACTGGTTTTGGTTGCTGTGCAAGAAGGGTCAGCGCATTGTCACCAACTCGTCTCCTTCTCCAGCCGCCGCGCCTCCAGTTCCGGAGTCGTCTGAGGGTACGGAATCGGCTCGCTCCAATCCACGCGAACGGCGTACGTAGGGCTGTTTCCCGCGTGCCGAATCTCCGTAGACACGTCGCAGTCGGGAAAGTGCTCCTTAGTCCAGAACAACAGGGTGTCAAACGCAACACCCAACTCCATGGACTTGGACGATACCCTTGTGCACTCACCCACCTCTGCGACGCGCCGAACCTCCTTGTAGAACTCTTCGGCTGCCAACTGTCCCTTTATCTCCTGCTCTCGGTGGGCGATGCGTTCCTTCTCGGCGATGGCGGCTGCGCGGGCATTCTGAAGCTGCTTGCGAGTGATGACGTCCATGATAGTGGAAAATAAGTAAGTAACGTGGTTGGAATCCGTTTTACAGACGCCATCCCTCCGTATGTGTGGTCTCGTAGCATCTGCTGTCTGTGTGGTAGAGGCGTCCGCACCGCGCACACCAGTCCTTCTGAACCACGGGCTCCTTGGCGGGACGGCAGCCCTTCTCGTGCTGTTCGCAGGCGTAGCGGTTTGGGTAGTCAGACACGCACCACTGGCATGCCCATGACGTGTTCTCCGGCTGTGTGCAGTCCTTGGCGTTGTGTCCCGTCGCATGACACTTGACGCAGGCGTCGTGCGGCGCGTGCATCAAGAATCGGATAGCTTGCTC
>SXGQ01328999.1_pt1 | contig 33114 bp, 24 predicted proteins | sample 3178371 | NCBI WGS metagenome assembly SXGQ01 (sample SAMN11356859, study PRJNA531348) | freshwater metagenome | isolation source: freshwater sample F1-20 | place: China: Fuxian Lake, Yuxi | collected 2017-12-25 | reverse complement strand
TAGGCGAGGAAGTTGGCGACGTGCTTCGGGGCCGCGTCGGGGCGCAGCTCCACGTTGAAGCGTCCGAGGGACGTGTCGAATTGCACGAGCGGGCCGGTGACACCGGGCAGGTTGAAGTGGTTCCGCAGGTCGATGGTGACGGACAATCCGCCGGCGTTGAGCGACTGCGCGGCTGGCTGGGAAGTGATCGCCGGTGTGCTGCCGACGACGCGCGCGGCATCGACAGCGAGGAGGGCGAGCGGCAGGAGCGGAAAGCGGCGGGTGCGCATGGTCGCGCAGCGTGCCGATCGATCGCCGCCCGCCAAACCCTTTGTTTGGGCCCGCCGCACTCCCGCTCAGGGCAACTCGTAGACCTCGATGATCGCGTCGCCGGTGAGGCCGCCCACCCCGCTCACTTGCGCGGTGTAGCTGCCCGGGGCCAGGGATATGACCAGCGCGGCGTCTCGGCTGCCCGCGGGCAGAGCGAAGGCTCCCACGCTGCTGAACACCGCCGCCAGCGAGGCGTTCCACGAGTCGTTCTCCGACACCTTCGCCCCGTTGCTGTCGAAGATCTCCAGCTTCGGATCGGCGAGCGTGCCCGAGACCCCGAGCGCCGCCAGCCCGGGTCCGACCGCGCGGATGAGCAGCGGCTTGGGTCCGCCGGTGCCCGAGATGTTGAAGCCCGCGATGAGGATGTCGTCGCCCGTGCCGACACGATTGCGTGCGGAGACATTGACGAGCCGGGCCGCGGAGGGGGCGCCGGTGTCGTAGGCCTCGACGAGCACCACGCCGGCCCCGGTTCCCTGGGCCATGATTGAGCGCGTGCCGTCCACCGTCTGGAGGAAGCCGGCGTCCTTGCTGCCGTTGCCCAGGGCGAAGGCCCCCACCGTGGGGAACACCGCGCTGAGCGTCTGCGGCCAGTCGTCGTTGGCGAAGACACGGGTCTGGCCATCGTAGAGCTCAAGCCGCGGGTCCGTCATCGCGCCGCCTACGCCGAATGCGCCGAGGGTGGGTCCCACGGCGCGCACGAGGACGCCCCGCGAGCCGCCGCCGACGGAGAGCCCCACGATCAGCGTGTCGCCCGCCGCGAGAGCCGTGCGCACGGACAGGTTGGCGAGGCGCGCCGCCGGATTCGGCGCGTAAAGGGTCAAGCTGGCTTCGCTGCTCGTCACGCTGCCGGCCGAATTGGAGACCACCACCCGGTAGACGCCGGCCTCGGCCGCGGTGACCGCGTTGAGCGTGAGCGTGGCGCCGGTCGCGCCGGGGAGTGCGACGCCGTTGCGCTGCCACTGATAGGATGGATTCGGAGAAGCGGTGGCGGTGGCGGAGAACGTCACGGAGCCACCGGCCCGCGCCGTCTGCGGCTGCGGCTGGGCGGTGATCGACGGGGCGGTGGCGGCGGCACCCGTGATGTTGAAGACGATCGGCTCTGGCGTGCCCTGGCCGCCCGTGCCCACGCCCTGGGCGCGGAAGGTGAAGTTGCCGGCCTGGGTCGGCGTGCCGCTGATGGTGGGCGTGGGCGACCTCACCACCCCGAGATTGGGCGCGGGCGAGATGGTCAGGCCGGGCGGCAGCGTGCCGCTGATCACGAAATACTGGGGCGCGCTGGGGGTTCCGGTGTAGGTGAAGACCACCGGGGTGAGGGCGGACCCCACAGTGCCCGTCGCGGGGTTGCGAATGGTGGTCCGCTGCGGCGTCGCATTGATGATCTGCGTGCTGCCCTGGGTGACGATGAACGTGGTCGCTCCCGCGCGGCTGTGCAGGGCGCCCAGACCCGCCACCGTGAAGGCCGCACGGAGCATCTCGCCGGCGCGGCCTGCCACCAGTTGCTCGCCGGCCCGGGTAACCACCTGCACGGCCGGCGTGCGCTGCAGGAGCGCGAGCAGCGCGCCGGCGGGAAGGTTGATCCAAGGAAGGATCCGGCGGAGCGAGATCAGGAGCGTCGTCCAAGGCAGCGTGGGGGCGATCGGGGTCATGGGAGTAGTTGTACCGACGCAAGCGGACGCGCCCCGAATGGCAAGCTGCCGGCCGGGGGCCGGCCGTGAATCTCAGTCGAGGCGAATGACCGCCTTGATCACGCCGGCCGACGGTTCGAGCCAGCCGGGGAAAACCGCCGGCACTTCATCGAGGCGCGCGTGGTGCGTGATCCACGGGCGCGTGTCGATGCGGCCGTCCCCGATGAGCCCGATGATGCGGGGGAAGTCCCGGGTGAGCGCGTTGCGGCTGGCGAGCAGCGTGAGCTCGCGCCGGTGCAGGAACGGCGCGTGCGGCAACTCCATCGGCTGCTGCGTGATCCCGACGTACACGACGCGACCGCCGAACGCGGCGAACTCCAGCGCCCGCACCATCGAGCGGTGATTGCCTGTCGCGTCGATCACGACATCGGCCAGCTGTCCCTGCGTCAGGCGCGCGAGCGCGTCGATGTCACCGGCGTCACCCTTGGCGAGAATCGTGTCAGGCACAGCCATCTTTTCGCGCACGAACGCCAGCCGGCCCTCCGCGATGTCCATTACGACGGGCCGTGCCCCGGAAAGCTTGGCGAACTCCAGTGCGGAAAGGCCAATCGGGCCCGCGCCGATAATGAGGATGGTCTCGCAGGAGCGGGGCGCGCCGCGGTCGACCGCGTGGCAGCCGATGGCGAGCGTCTCCACCAAGGCGCATTGATCGGGCGTGAGACCCGGGGCGGGGTGGAGTTTGCGCGCGGGCAGAGTGATGCATTCCGCCAGACCGCCGTCGCACATCACGCCAAGCGTGCGGTTGTGCTCGCAGCAATTGGTGAGGCCGCGGCGGCACGAGTAGCACTTCCCGCAATTGAGGTAGGGCTCCACCGCGCAACGGTCGCCGGTTTTCACGTGGGTCACGCCTTCACCGACGGTCTCCACGATGACGCTCAGCTCGTGGCCCGGGATGCGCGGGTAAGAGAAGAACGGCATCTTGCCGAGATAGCCGCTGAAGTCGGTGCCGCACACGCCGACGCGCTCGACGCGCAGAAGCGCTTCGCCGGGGGCGGGGGCACCGGGCGCCGGCACGTCGATGATCCGCCACTGCTTCGGTTGCTCGAGCTGGAGGGCCTTCATGGTGGGGCGTCAGTTGTTCTGCGTTAGTCCCTCGAGGTGGCCGATGTTGCGGACGGGCGCGAAGATCGCCTGCACCTCGCGCAACAGGTCGGTATCGATCGGTTCGGCCAGCCACTTGGCCCATTGGCGGATGTTGGCGGGGTTCGCGCTGCCGGCGACGGTGGTCGCGATATCCGGGTGGGCGCACGAGAACTGGAGGGCCAGCTTGGCGATGTCGCTGCCGCGCGCGGCGCACAACTGGGCGGCCTGCCGGGCAGACGCCTTCACGGCCTCGGGCTCCTTCAGCCACGCGGGCAGCGGGGCGTTGGTGAGCAGGCGGGCGGAGAACGGGCCGGCGTTCATCGCTCCGATGCCCCGGGCCTTCAGCATGGGCAGCACGTCATCGGCGAAGCGCGTGTTTTGCAGCGTGTATTGGTTGTAGCTGAGAACGCAGTCGACGTCGGTCTGGTCGAGGATGAAGCGGAAGATCTTCATCGGGTAGCCGCTGAAGCCGATGAAGCGCACTTTGCCGGCGGCCTGCGCCCGCCGCAGCGCGGGCAGGGTCTCGTCGACGATCTGCTGCATGGGCACGAACTCGATGTCGTGGCACAGGACGATGTCGAGGTGACCGGCGCCGAGGCGGTGCAGGCTCACGTCGATGCTTTCAGCGACACGCTTCGCCGAGAACTCAAAGTGCGCGAGGTCGTAGCGGCCGAGCTTGGTGCAGAGCGTGTAGCTGTCGCGCGGCACGCCCTTCAGCGCGATGCCGAGCAGCACCTCGCTCATGCCGCGGCCGTAGAACGGCGAGGTGTCGATGAAGTTGAGCCCGCACTCCAGCGCCACCCGCACGCTGGTGAGCGCCTCGTCGAGCGTCACACTGCGGAACTCCGCTCCGAGGGAGGAGGCGCCGAAACTGAGCACGGGAAGCTGGAGGCCGGTGCGGCCGAGGGGGCGGGTCTGCATGGGAGGAGGGAGGAGGTTGGCCGGGTTCCGCGTCCGCGGCAATGCCAGGGGAGTGCGGTCTCCTTTGCGTTTGCGGCAGGGCCGGTCGGCCCCTACGCCTCCGGGCCAAGCCCGCGTCCAACTCCCCGCCGCCTCCCATGATCAAAGCCGTCGTCAAGACCATCGCCCTGCTCGCGATCCTCTTCGTCATGCTCTATGTGGGCATGAACAACACCCATGCGGTGGACTTCCACTTCCCGCTCGCCGGGACCACCGCCAAGCAGCCGCTGCGCGCTTCGGCGGCCCTGATCTACTTCGGGATGTTCGCGGTCGGCCTGCTCGCGGGCACCATCCTCGCCGTCGGCGGAGGCGGCGGGGGCAAGGGCAAGGCGGCGAAGGCGAAGTAACGCGGGGTGACGCCGGCCGTTTCAGCAGCGCCGGCCCCGGCCGGTCCCCTCGCCGCGGTGCGCGGCGCCGCCGGTTTCTTCCGGGCCGGGCGCGACGACGCCGGCCGCTGGTGGTTGGTCGATCCGGAAAACCGGCCGTTTTTCCTGCGCGGTGTGCACGGCGTGCGTCCGGCCGGTGTGGTTGATGACGGCGCTTTGCCGCGGGATCCGGCGGGTCTCCTGCGCTCCTGGGGTTTCAACGCCGCGGGTATCGGCCCCGCGCCGTTGCGCGAGGATGGACTGGCCTTCGTCGCCACGGCGGAGCTGGCCCAGGCCGGAGTACGCCTCACCGGACCGGGCCTTTCGCTCCCGGATGTCTTCGATCTCGATTGGCCGCGCCTCGCGAGCTCCCGCGCCTTCGAGGTCTGCCGGTTGCATGCGGCCGATCCCGCGCTGATCGGCTGGGTGAGCGATGACGGGCTGGCTTGGGCGGCTTCCCCGGCCGGAGGGCGGCCGACCTTGCTTCAGCTCTGCCTCAGCCTGGAGCCCGCCCATGCCGCCTACCATGCGGCGTGGGAATTCACGCTCGCCCTGCACGGCGGCCGGCTGGAAGCGGTGGCGCGCGCTTGGGGCGTGGCCCTGGCCAACAAGGAGGTCGTGCGTGAGATGACCCGCGCGGAGACGGGCCTCGCCACGCGCGGCTACCTGCGCGACCACGCGCGTTGGACGCAGGAATTCGCGCGGCGCTATTTCTCGACGACCGCGGCGGCCCTGCGCGAGGCCGACGAAAACCATCTTGTCCTCGGCTGCCGGTTCCGTGGTCCGGTCGGTCCTGACGTGCTGGCGCGGTGCGTGTACCCGGCGGTCGACGTGGCGTTGCCGCATTGGCGCGAATTGCCGGCGGCGGGTGCGGCCGCCCAACCCGTGGTCGCGGGTGAGTTCTCGTGGGTGGAGCCTGACTTCGCCGGATCGGCGACCACCATCTGGGCCGCGCGGCTCACTTCCGTGGAGCGCATGCTTCGCCGCGGGCGCTCGCAGTTGGAGCGGCTGGCGCGGCATCCCGCGGTCGTCGGCTACACTTGGCCCGCCTGGGCGGACGAGCCGGGTGAACAACCGCCGTTCGCCCGGGGGCTGGTGCACGTCAACGGCGCCGACGCCCGCGAGCACACGGAACTGCTCACCGCCTTCAACTTGCGCGCCGAGTCCCTGCGGAGCCTCTGATTCCCTTATCCCATGTCCAATCGCCCCTCCGCCCTCGCTCTGCTTGCGCTGACCGGTCTCCTTTTCGCCGGCTGCGCCAACGTCGACCTCGACCGTCAGGTTGAAATGAACCGAACTATCTCCGGCACGGTGAACATCGGCCAATCGTTCCCCGCGGGCTCGGAGGTGATGGTGAGGGCGGTGGAAATGCCCGGGGCGCCCGCGCTCGCGGCGCCGGGAGCTCCGGTCGAGCGTTTGCCCGGCGTCTCCACCGAGACCATCCTCGGCGATTTCGTCCTCAAGCTCGACGCTCCCGCCGTCGACGGGCTCCCGTTCCAAATCTCGATTCCCGCCGACGAGACAAGGTTGCGGCGGGGTATCCTGCTGGAGGGACGGGTGCTCTTCGGAGGATCGCTCCGGTTTCGCACGGTCAACGCGCATGTTGTGACCGCGGAGTCCCTGGCCTACCCGCAGCGCGTCGTGCTCCAGTCGGCGGGACGTTGAGCCGGCACCGGAACCCGTGCCCGCCCGGTCCGGGTTTCGTTTTCTCAGCCGGCGCGGGCGGTCTCGTCCATGATCCGCACCATGGTTTCCTCGACCTCGCGCGCGGTTTCGGCCGCTCCCGGAGCGTCGAACATCGTCAGGAGCGCGGTGGGCCGGATGGTGGCGAGGATGGTCTGCCCGCCCTCGGCGTAGACGGCGATCCGGCAGGGCAGGGCGGTGGAGATGGCGATGTTCTGCCCGAGCACCTTCTGCGCGTGGCCCGGGTTGCAGACCTCGAACACGCGGCACTCGCGCCCGAAAGCGACGCCCTTGCTTTCCATCTTCTCGCGCAGGTTGTGCACGCCGAGCACCCCGAAGCGGTGCGCGGTCGAAATCTCCGGCAAACGCTGGCAGACGGTCTCAAGCGGAACGGACGTGGCGCGGGTGATGACGAAGTCGGCGGGCATGGTTTTGGAGGGTCTTTTCAACGTGGCATCACCAGGGTGAAACGCCACCGAACACCCTGAACCCTCAGGGCGTGGCGCTCGCGTAGCAGCGCACTTCGAACAGAGCCGCGGGCACGCGTGGATCCGGCGCTTCCAGCTCGATGCGCAGGGAGCGCGTGACCACCGGCTCGGGCAGCACGATCACGTTGCGGGCGTGATGGTTTTCGGTGCAAGCGGCGAGCACGCGGCCCTCGCCGTCAAGCACCCGGTACCGCTCGACGCAGAACGGCATGCGCCGTTCCGGATGTCCCATGAGAACCGACTCCAGCGGGTGGTCGTGGTCCGGATCAAACATCAGCTCGATCCGTGCGATCGTGCGCGGTTCCTTCCAACGCAGGGTGAGGGCGGGCGCCGGGTCCGCGGGGTCGGCGACCCACGCGTTGGGGCGCCGGGTCGGCCGCGCGATGCCGTTGACCACGTTGGCCGGGGCGAAAACGGCCAGCGGCGGATCCAGCCGCAGCGCGAGGTTGTGGCCGCCCGGCCGGCGCTGCGGTTGCCAGAATTCGAAGGAATCTACCCCGATGTCCGCCGGCGGCTGCTGCACCGCCGATTTCGCGACGGCCAGGTTCACCTGGTGGGTGAGCGAAAGCACGCCGGTGACGCGCCGATCGCTGCAGCGAAGGGACACCGCCGGGTTGGCGAGGAAACACACGAACGCGTAACGCTCGTCCTCCCACGCCTGGGTGAACGCCACCTCCAGTGGCTGAGCACCCGGGGCGAGGCGCAGCGTCCGTCGTTCCACGGTGACCTCCGGCGTGTGGTTGTCGGGGCGGATGCTCCGGCGCAATTCCACGTTTAGCTCCGTGGCCTGCTTCACCTCGGCGTGCACGGTCAACCGCGGCGCGGCGCCCGCGGCCAGCGGCAGCAACATGGCGACGGAGCTGTCGAGCGGACGCCAGGGTCCGTCGGGCGGAAGCTGGGCGAGACGCAGCTCGCTGGAGGCCGAGATCTCCGCGTGGCGCGCGAGATCGGCGTCGTCGCGCAGCGCCAGGCCCGGGATGTGCTGGCCGGTGCGGAGGAGGTCCCGTTGCAGCTCGGCGAGATGGGCGGTCTGCAGCACCGCGCGCGGCAGGATGCCGCGGCGGCGGCACACGGCGGCGGCCGCGCCGACGGCCTGGCCGACATGCGCGCAGGTCGCCATGACGCGGCTGGAGGCGAAGGCGACGTGGCTCGCGCTGATGATGCGGCCGGCGAGGAATAGGTTGGAGAGGTTGCGGCTGTAGAGGCAGCGGTAGGGTATCGGGTAAATCCCCTTGGCGTGCCATTGGGTGCAACCGGGCTCCGCGCTGAACACGCCCTCGGGCGGGTGAACGTCGATGGCCCAGCCACCGAACGCCACCGCGTCCTCGTGGTCACGTTGCTCGACGATGTCGTGCTGCGTTAGGATGTGGTCGCCCTCGAAGCGCCGGCTCTCGCGCTTGCCGGGGATCATGCCCACCCACTCGAGCGTCAGGTTTTCCGCCTCCGGGAATTTCCCCGAATTCTTGATGTGGTGCCAGATCCCGTAAACGACCTGCCAGAGTTCCCACTTGATGCGCTCGGTGTCGTGCACGGTGTCGAGCAGGCCGCCGTGCTCGACCCACCACAGTTTGCAGCCGTGTTCCTGCGCGTTGAACTGCCGCCAGCGCGGGATCCGCGTGATGTCCTTCAACGCGAAGGCCGGCGGGGTGTATCGCACCGGTCGGCCGGTGTCGCGGGAGTAGAAATAGAGCGAGTGCCCCAGCAGTTCGCGCGAGGCGCGGGCGGGCGCGAAACGCTCGCCGAATTCGTCGCGCGATTCGGCGCCCATGCGGAACGCGGCGCCCGCGAGGAAGCCCACGATGCCGTCGCCGGAGGCGTCGCAGAAGAGCGGCGCATGCAGGTCGTGCCGCGTCGACGTCTGCGCGCAGAAGCCGTGCACCGCGGCGATCGTGGCGTCGTCCCGCTTGGTGACTTCGTGGACCGCGGTGTTGAGCAGCAGCGTGATGTTCGGCTCGGCGGCGACCTTCTCGAGCAGGAGGGCGTCAACCAGCAGCGGGTTGCCCTCCGGGTTGCGGAACACGTTCTCGACCAGGATCTCGTCGATGACCCCGCCCTCGCGGGCCCAGCGGTTGTTGTTCCCCAGGTGGGAGGTTGCGCCCAGGATCCAGAGCCGTACCTCGCTCGAGGCGTTGCCACCCAGCACCGGACGGTCCTGCACGAGGATGACCTTGAGGCCGGCGCGGGCGGCGGTAACGGCGCAGCAGGTGCCGGCGAGACCGCCACCGACGACCACGAGATCGGCGGAGAGATTATTCCGGGTGAGCGCCCGGGAAGCGACGGGAGGATGGACGAGCATCGGATGAACGGGGAACGAAAGGGACGACTCAGGCTTTGGTGGCGCGAGGGCGGAGTTGCCAGGCAAGGAGCCAAGCGAGCGGGTGCAGGAGCAGCATGAAGCCGAAGGCAGGGTCGTAGGACGCTTGGGTCACGAGGGATCCGACCGCTTTGTTCATCATCAGTCCGCCGAGGGAACTACCGGCGGCGATCACTCCGAACGCAAAGGCCAGTGAGCCGCGCGGCACGAGGTCGACGACCAGCGCGCTGAGGTTGATCAGCCACGCGAGGTGCGCCAGCACGGCGACCATGCCGAAAGCGAGGACGAGCCAGAGCGCGTTCACGTGCGGGATTGCCGCGCCGAGCGGCACGAGCACCGCGCATGCGAGCATGATCCACAGGCGGCTGCGCACGGGACCGGTGCCGCGCTTGATCAACAGGCCCGACAGCCATCCGCCCGAGAGCACCCCGATGTCGGCGGCGAGATAAACGACCCACGTCACGCTGAGGGATTTCTGATCGAGGCCGCGCGAATCGTAGAGATACTTGGCGAACCAGAACTGGAAGAAATACCAGACGGGATCGGTCAACATCCGGGCGAATATCAGCAGCAAAACTTCCCGGCGCAGGAGGACGCGGTACCATTTCCCCCAGTCGGGCACCGCGGCGGGACCGGCGGAGACTTCGGCGGCCTGCCCGGACTCGATCAACGTACGCTCCTCCGCGGAAAGGCGGGGGTGTTCGCCGGGGCGTCGGTAAAACCACAGCCACGGGATGAGCCAGACGAGGCCGGCGGACCCGGTGATGATGAAGGCGGCCTGCCAACTGTGCCACGAGGCGAGGCCGACAATGAGAATGGGCGCGAGCGTCGCGCCGATCGTGGCACCCAGCGTATAGATCCCGATGGCGAGCCCGCGTTCACGGGCGGGGAACCATTCGGAGACGGCTTTGGGCGCAGCGGTCCAGTTGCCCGCCTCGCCGAGACCGAGCAGGAAACGGCAGACACCGAGGGAAGCGGCCGAACGGGCGAAACCGGTGAGAATATTCGCGATGGACCACCAGCCGACGAACAGGGCCAGGCTGATCCGGACACCGAAGCGGTCGACGATTTTCCCGGAGAGAATGAGCGCTACGGTATAGGCGACCAGGAAGGCGTTGAGGACCGCGGCGTAGTCTTCGTTGGAGAGACCGAGCTCCTGCTGGACGGTGGGCGCCAGGATGGAAAGCGCCTGCCGATCCACATAGTTGAGGACGGAGGCGAAAAAGATCAGCGAGACGACCCACCAGCGAAGATGTCGGATGCGGGGCATGGCTATTCAGGTTGGTCGCGCCAAGAAGCGCGACGGGTCAACGCGTCGACGGCGGGAAAGTCAGCCGGGGTAGCGAGAGGGTTCATGGGATTCGGAGGATGCGGATCTCAACGCTGCAGCACGGCGGCTCCGGAGGATTGCTTTTCACCGGAGAGCGTCACGCCCAGCACCTCGAAATCAAAGGTCGCGGCGCCGACCGGGACCGGGACGGTGAATTCAAAAGGGTAGCTCGTATCCCGCAGCGTGGCCTTTCGATCGCCCACGGTATAATTGAGCGCGACCTCCTTGAATTTCGAATCGTCGGCCTGGAGGTAAACGTAGACGGTGGTCGCAGCGGGCCCGAAATTCAGGATCATGGCACGGGTGCCGCCGAACGGCAGCTCGACGTGGTCGCGGCGCCACGCATCGGTGGCGCGGGCACCCACGAGGCGGTCTTGGAATTTCGGCGTCACGACAAGGCCCTCGACCTCGACGGCGGTGAGCCCCATCGGCGGGACGGTGACGGTGAGCCGGCCGTCGCGCAGCACCGTGGCGGCGCCGTCGCGGAAGACACGCGTGCGGTAGGTCTGACCGGCGAGTTGCGGGAGGGTCATGGCGCTGAGTGTGATCTCCGCGGAGACCGGCTCGGCCGATTGGTTGGTGAAGGCGAGGTAGACGCGGTCACGGCCACGGGCGACGAGGGTGTTGATCTCGACGGAACTGCTCTTGATGAAGCGGCGGGGCAGCCAAAGCACGGCATCGTTGCGGTCGAAGAACTTTCCGGGGCGGTCCCCGTAGAATTTGCTCTGCAGATACGCGTAGCCCTCGATGAAATGCGCGGGAAAATCGATTTTGCCGCCCGATCGCGCGAAGGCATCGGTCACGAGGAAGTCGAGGAGGATGCTCATGTGCGGCCAGATGTGGTTGTAGTGAAATGAATTCACGCTGAGCGCCTTGTGGTCGCGCAGCGGGTAGTCGGCGCGCTCGTAGATCGTGGTGCGCGCCGTGTTGATGTGGTAGCCGGGGAAATTGCGGTAGCGCCCGACGACGGCGGAGCGCGCGACGTCGTGGAGCAGTTGATCGCCCGTGAGCGCCGCGATGCGGAGCATCCACGGCGCGTAGTTGGCCATGAAGATGGCGCGGTGCCCCGACATCGTGCCCGAAGATTCGGGGGTGAGGCCGATCTCGGAGAGCCGCCACGCGGGCACACGTTCCTCGGGCGCCGTCATCGGGGCGTGGCCCTTGCTCTTCAGATACCAATAGACCGGGGCATTGCCCCCGGGATTCACGGTCACGTCCGCATCAGGGATACGCGGCGCCATCCAGGTGAACATCGTATACTGGCGGGCGCCTTGGCGGGCCGCCGCCAGGTAGCGCGGCTCACCCGTCGCCTCGTAGAGGCGGAGGAGATCGATCCATTTCGGCGTGAAACCGGTCCAGAAGAACATGCCTCCGTCGTCGAAGCCGGTGGCGGGCCGGTCGACGCGGCTGGCCAGATAGGCATCGGCGCCGCGGCGGGCTTCGGCGAGTAGCCGGGCGTCGCCGGTGACACCATGTACGGCCAGCCGGTTCTGCCAGGTGCCGCCTTCGGCGACGTCGTCGAGGTTGAGGGTACGGTTCCGGCCGAGCATGTCTTCGGCCAATTTGCGCAACACCGGTGAGGCGCCGTGGGTGATGCCGTAAAGGGTGGCGAGTTCGCTGACCGGCGCGCAGGGGCCGAGCAGCGCGCGCGAGGGGCTCTGGATCTTTTGCTTCGGGTCCAGTGAGAACAGGAACTTCTCGCGCGACAGCATGAACTCGACGATCGGATAGGCGCGGTTCCTGAAAATCTCCTCGTCGTCGGTGACGAGGGCGAGATTGAGGGGATTGAGCGAGGAGACGTTCTTCACCGCCCCGGGCACGTCGGTCGAGTAGGAGCAGCCCTTCAGTTCCTCCATGAACCAACTGTAGCGGCTCATCCCGTAGTCGATCATGTTGTCCAACGTTTCGTTGAGCGTGGCGATCGCGTTGCGGCGGTGGTCGCGGAAACCGTAGATGCGGCGCGCCAGCGTTTCGTAGGCGGCGGTGACGTCGCCGGAGCCGGTGAACAAGCGGAGCTTGAACGTGAAGGCCTGACCGGCGGCGCGCTTCGATTCGGCGCCACCCAGCATCGGCGCGAAGATCATCGGCTGCGCCTCCCCGGCCGGGGTGCGCAGCGCGACGCCAAAGCGGCTGTTGTCGAGCAGCGGGAGCGGCGAGAAGGGAAGCTCGTCGGCATCGGCCACGACGCCGAGGGTGACGTTGCCCTTGCGCACGAAGGTCGCCGGCAGCGGGCATTGGAAGGCCGCGGTCAGGTAGGAGCGCTCGGGAAAGCGTTTCTCCTGCCAGAGGAACGGCTGCCAGACCTCCGCAAGATCATCGAGACGGTGGACGGGGGCGCCGATGTATCCCACGGAGAACCATGCCTCGATGCGGGGCGTGAGCGTGAAGGTGAGCACGGGCTCGGCGTCGCCGGGCGGCAGCGTGAGGCGGGCGGTCAGGGCGAAGGTGTCCTGCTGGGCGAGAGTGAATTCCAGGACGTCGCCCTGCCGCCGGACGCCCGCCGCCTTCACGCGGGTGATCGGCGCGGCCGCGAAGAGATCGGCCGTGCGTTGGTCGGTCTTGCCGTCAAGAATGCGGTCGTCGAATCCGTCGCCCGCCTGCGCGACGGCGCGTCGGGTCTTTTTCAGGGCGCTGCCGGCGGACGGAGCGGCCGACTGCCACGTGACGAGATTGTACGAGATCCGGGGGATGTTGCCCGGCCGCATCGCGGGCTTCGGGTCGGCCCGGGCGACGAGTACGGCAAAGTCCCCCCGAAAGATCCAGGAGCCGGCGTCCTTCGTCGTGAGGCGCACGGCGCCGTCGGCCGCGGGTTCGAGGGTGTAGCGGTCGTTGGCGATGGGCTGCGCGGAGGCGGAGGTGAGCAGCAGAGCGGCGAGCAGCGCTCGTGGCTTCAGGATTGGATTCGTGGTCATTGTTGCGGCGGGGACGCCCTGCTTGGTCTGGAATGGACTAGAACGTGCCCTTCAACCCGGTGGCGATCGTGGTGCCGTAGCCGGGGCGCGGGTAAGTGCGCGCGTAGCCCGGCGCGCGGCGACGCCCCGAAGATCGGGGCGATGATCCACCAACTGGAAGGGGAATGCGACGCATGGGCAGGGGTGCTCAGGAGCGAACCCGCGCGGCGCGGTCCCGGTCAACCGCGCGGGTGGTGAAATCGTTCACGGCGCGTTGGCGGCGCCGAAGGTCACGGTGCGGAAACCGCCGCGCCAGACCTCGAGGCGGTAGATCGCGGCCCCGGTTGGAACCGCGAATTCCTGGGGGGCACCGGGGCGCAGCGGGGCGGACACGGTGGCGACAGGGCGGTTCTGCCCGTCGGAAAAAGCCACCCGGAGCTCACAGTCAGCCGGCGGGAACACCGGGAAGTCGTCGCGAGTCTCCAGGCGCACGGTCAGCTTGCCCCCGGCCAGGGTGGCGGAGCGCAGGAGGAAACCGCCGTGTTCGCGCCGGAGCGCGTGATACGTCGCCCGCGGAGTGCGGTCGGTGGCGACCAGCCCCCATTCGCGCCAGCCGTTGGGATTCGTCCCGACGTAGCGGCTGCGGTAGTCGTTGAAGCTCCAGACCGAGAGCCCGGAGACGAAAGGCCGCGCGCGCGCGACCGCGAGCATCTCGCGAAACCAGTCGATGCGCTCGGTCTCGTCTCCGGCGAAGTCGTGGCGGAACCCGTACTCGGTGACCAGCAGCGGCTTGCCCGGATGACGGGCATGGGCGCGGTCGATGTTGGCCGCATTCTCGCGCGGCGTGCGGCCATAGGTGTTCAGGCAGACGAAATCCACGAACGCCGACCCTTCGTCCTCCGGCGACCTCAGCCCCGCCTTGGCCACGGTGTTGCTCACGAAGGTCACGGGTCGCGTGGAATCGAGCCCGCGGGTGAACGCCACCATGTCCTTCGTCCAGGCCACACCCTCCGGCGTGTCCGCCGCGTATTCGTTGCCGACGCTCCACGCCACGACGCTGGGATGATTCCAGTCGCGCTCCATCATCGCGGCGTGCAGCGCGCGGAACGTCGCGCGGCGTTGCTCCGAGGCGAGCATCCCCGCGGTGCCGCCCGTGTTTCCCGCCTCCGCGATGATCAACATCCCGTGGCGGTCGGCCCAGTCGAGCATCACGGGGGAGACCGGGTAATGGGCGAGACGCTGGAGGACGAAACCGCCCTCCTTCATGAGCTGGAGGTCCCGTGTGACGCCGGCCGCCGGCTGGTCCTGACCCCAATCCGGATGGCTGGCGTGCCAATTGGCGCCGGCGAGACGCACCGCGTGGCCGTTGAGGAGCAGTTGCGCGCCGCGTGCCTCGAAGGTGCGCAGGCCGAAGTTCACCGGCTCCGCCGCGTGGTTCCCCGCTTTCGTCAGAGCCTGGTAAAGTACCGGCGCGTCGAGCTGCCAGAGGCGCGTGTCGGCCGGGGGTAGCTCGAACGCCAGCTCCGCCTCGGCCTCGCCTCCGGCGGGCACGGCGACGGTGGTCCTGGCAGTGCGTTCCGGCAGCGGCTTTCCCTCGAGGTGCAGCGCCGCCGACACGGGCGCCGTCACCGAGGCTGCGCCCGCGTTGCGGACCTTGACCCGCACCCGCACCGCCGCGGTCCCGGCCCTGAGGTCCGGCCGCGCCTCGATCTTCTGGCGCGTGACGTGCACCGCGGGGAGCACGGTGAGCGCCACGTCGCGGATGATGCCGCCGTCGTCCCACCAGGCGTAGACCTGCTCGGGCGGCTGCGCCGTGCCCCGCGCGCCCGGCATCGTCGTGGTGTCCCAGCGGTTGTCCGCCTGAACGACGAGCACGTTCTCCGCCCCGGGTTTCAGGGCGGGCCCGGCGTCGAGGGAGAAAGGCACGTAAGCGAGCTCGTGCCCGCCGAGGGGCCGGCCGTTGAGCCACACGCGGGCACGCGCGAAGACCGCCCCGAAGTCGAGCCGCGCCACCTCGCCCGGCGCCACTGCCGGGGCCCTGAAGCGCAGTCGGTACCAGCCCGCGCCGACAAACCCGGCGAACCGGGGATCGTGCGACCACGTGTGCGGAACCTTCACCTGATCCCACACGCCGTCGCCGTAGGAGGGGGCGAACCACTGCGCGGATTCGCCGGCGCCCTGGTAGTCGGGGGTGAAACGCCAGGTGCCGTTGAGGGAAACGACGCGCGCCGGCGCGGGAGCGGCGGCGTGCGTGATGGCGGTCGCCGTGGCGGCGAGTAAGGCGAGCAGGGCCCGCGTGAGGCTCGGTTTCATGGGGTGCGGATTTCCTGGGCCCTGGATGCTCCCGCGGCGAGCTCCGCGCGGATCGCCGCGGCGACCCGCTTCGCGAGTTCCGCGGAGCCGCGGGCGTGGAAGTGGACGTTGCGCGGGATCTGGAGCTCGGCGAGCCGCGGGGCGGCCGCCGCCCAGAGGTCGTTCACCGCCACGCCTTCCGCCGCCATCAGCGCGCGGGCGATCCGGTTGTACGGTTCCTCCGAGCCGCGTACATATTTGCCCGCGTCGCTCTCCGGCACCGGCGTCGTGGTGGCGAAAACCAGCCGGGCCCCGGTTTGCTTCAGCCGGCGCACGACGGTGCGCAGGTCCTCCGCGTAGCGTTCGGGCGGGACGTTCGGCCGGCCGCCATTGCGGGGAGTGGCGTAATTGCCGGCGGCGTCCCGGTCGGTGTCGTCGGGAAAGCGATACGACAGGTCGTGCAGGCCGAAGTTGAAATGGATCACGTCCCACTTCGTCCCGTCCAGCCAGCGGTCGAGCCCGTGGGGTCCGAGCGCGGTGCGGGTCGAGCCGCCGTTGGCGGGGATGCGGTGCACGTTCGCGACACCGGCGAGCTCGCGGCGTACATCGAGGGTGTAGGCGATGGAAACCGAGTCGCCGATCAGCAGGACCCGCGGCAGGCGGGGATCGTCGGTGACCGGCACGTAGGCGGCGTCCAGTTCCTCGATCACGGCCTCGACCGCGCCCGCGGTGTGGTCGAGCGTCAGTTGCAGCGTGCGCGTCGCGGGGTCCCAGCGGTTCACTTGCGCGGCCGCGGCCGGCGTGACGGTCACCTTCGGATGGGTCGCGAAGCCGAGGGTCAGCTCGGTCGGTCGCTCCGGATATTCGGTGTTGGCCTGGAGCCAGAGCCGGCGGTTCCGGTTTTCGAATTTCCCGACGAGGTAGGCGTGCGGGCCGATGCGACCCGCGAGGCGCCGGAAGGGGCCGCGTTCCTTGAAGGGCACGGAGTAGTTTTCCGTCACGTCCGCGTTCTCGCGGGTGTTCAGGACCGTGAGGGTGTCGCCGGCGAAGGATACCAGGGCGTCGCCCTCGTACCAGGCGGGGTACGCCGCGTCGAAACGTGCGCGGACCGCGTTCGGGTCCCGCAGCGCGGAGAGCGGCACGGTCTCGATGCCTTTCCCCAGGTCCGCGCGCCCGGCCGGCAGGAGAGGGACGTAGTGGTAACGTCCGGTGTTGGGGAAGAACTCCATCAACTCGCCGGGAATGACCCCCTGCGGACGAAACCCGTAGGTGCCGGCGTAAAGGGGTTGGTATTGGAAATAATAGGGATCGGCGCCGGAGCCGGCCGTGACGCCGTCGTTCCACACCGCGAGGCGCATGTTGGCGGTCACCTGGGTGCGCGTCGGGACGAGTTGGTGGCGCAGAATGCCGCGCAGGAAGGGCGCGACAAACCGGTGGAACGTCGGTGTGAGCTCGCCGTTGGAGGTCCAGTACGCGGAGGGCGAGGCCTTCTCCGGCACCCCGTGTTCCGCGAGGTGGTGCGAGGCCGGGACGCGCACCGTGCCGGTCTGGCCTTCCAGGCTGAAGACCGTGCAGCCCCGCGCGAGGCCCATCGCGAAGGTGAGGTTCCAGAAGTTCCGCGGCATGTCCCGGACCACGCCGCCGCGCTGGCCGTGGATCTCGCCCAGCCGGCGGAAACCCACCTGCTGCCAGTACCAGCCTCCGTCCTCCCACGAGCCCTGGTGCGCGATCTCGCCGGCGAGGTGCAGCCCGAGCACCGAGCTCTGCGACACGAACTGGCGGTGCAGGATGTTGTTCTTCTGCGCGAGCACGAGATGGTCGCGGTACTCGCGCAGGAGCGGCGCGATCCGCGCGTAGGCCGCCTCCCATTTGTTCTCGTTCGGATAGGTGCCGTCGGCCTCGTACATCAGGCGCCCGTACTTCCCGCAGAGCCGGAGCAACCGTTCCAGGTATACCTGCGCCTGCCCGCCGTGATACCACGCGGACAGGGTCTCGCCGCCCATGATGCCCACGATCGTGTCGTGGGCCTGGAAGGCCGCCTCCACCTCTGAAAGCGGCGTCCAACCGGTGTGGGGTCCGGGATGATGCGTGCGGATGAAGGAGCGTTGACCGGCCGCCGCGAGCGGCGCGTGCAGGGCGGCGACATCGAACTTCTCGGCGACGTTGATCGCGCTGAAGGGCCGCAGGTCCGCCGGCAGCGCCCGCGCGAAGGGGCGCAGGTCGCGCCCGCCGAACACTTCGAATGTGAAAAGGGGTTTTTCCGGGGAAACGTCGAACCGCACGGGCCGGCGCTTCCGGTCCCCGTCGATTTCCATCCGGCGCGCCGCGGACCACGCGCCGGGTTCGCCGGCCTCCGTGGCGCGGACTCGCCAGTACCACGCGCCGGGTGAAGGCAGATCGGCCTCGGCCGGCAACAGCACCGGCCACTCGATCTCGGAACGCACCGACAGGGTGCGCGTGCCGGTGAAGGCAGGGCTCTGCGCGAGCTGCACCTCGTAGTCGATGACCCCGGGGATGCCCTTCCAGCGGAAGTGCACCGCCAGGTCCGTCAATCGCGCCCCGTCGGCGGGCACCGAAAGCACCGGTGCGGCCGGTGGCGCCGGCGCGAGGTGGAGCGTCCTCAGCCGCGTACCCGCGGGGGCGTCGGTCTCGAGGATGAATTCCCGCCGCCCGTCCGACCAGCCGGTGAGCGCGGTGAAGTCGACGGTCCGCGGGCGGTCATCCTCCAGCGTCAGCACCGTGACCGCCTCGCCTCCCTCGAGGGGTCGCGCGGTGATCCGGACGGGACGAGCTTGCCGGTGAGGAAGCGCCGCGACGAGTTGATGGGACCGGCTCAGGTTTAACCGGACGACCACCGGTGGCGCGGCGTCCTCAAGTTTGAGGGCGGGCACCTCCCCGCCCGCCAACGGCACGCCGTCGAGATAGACGGAGCAAGCCGACGGGACGGCCGGCGGGCGATCGCGCGTCACCGCCAAGAAAGTCTCCCGGGCCTGCCGCCAGGCGTTCGCGCCGCCGGTGGCTGCCGTGAACGCGAGGCCTGACTCGAGTGTGGCGCCGGGGGCGATGGTCCAGGGGAAGTTTCCCTGCTCCGGATCCAGCAGGGGCAGCGTGAATCCCCCCGCGGTGAGCGACCAGATGGTGGAGCCCAGCAGATCGCGCGTGATCTCGCGCCGGGTGGTCACGCCGAGGCCGGCGCCGCTGCCGGAGGAAACACCGACCCAGGCCCGCTCCGACCGCCAGGCGAGGCGCGTGAAGGAGTTGCTCGGCCCGGAAAGCAGCAGCGGTGTCGGCGCCGCGGGGTTTTCGTACTTGAGGAAAGGTTCGCGCCGCAGGAGCGGCCCCCAGGTGCCGCGCACCGCGCCCCCGTGCTCGACGTAGGCTAGGTGGAAGGAGGCACTCCCGCGGTTGGTGAACGCGGCGCGGTACTCGAGCACCGGACGGCCGGGCGCGAGCGTGAAGGTTTCCGTGAGGGTCATCGCCGACGCCGCGCCGTCGAATGCGCGGCGCAAGGTAAGCTGGGCCGCGCCGTCCGGCGTCACGGCCGCTTCGCCCCCGGCGATCCGCGCCCGGTGCGTCGGCACCAGCCCGAGCGGCGCGGGGTCGATGTTCATCAGGCGCCCGCGGCGCTCGGCGTCGAGCCAGGCCTCGAGGTGTCCGTCACGCACCAGCATGCGATCGGAGGCGGTTGAGGCGGCTGATTTTCCGGGCGCGGAGAAGAGCAGGCTCCAGCCGGAATCCTCCTGCCGCAGGGTCAGGATCCCGTTGGAGATTTCGCCACGTCCGGTCGCGGCCTCGAAACGCGCTTGGGCCGGCGAAGACGCGGGCGCGGCCGCGCGGCGCACCGTGAGCCGGCGTTCCTCGCCGGGGGCGAGCGAGACCAAGGCGCGCACGACTGCCCGTTCCGCCTCGCGTCCCGGGTGGAGTGGCGTGACGATGCCGTGCGCGTCGACGGCCTCCAGGGCGGCGTCCGCGGGCAAGCCGCTGCGCCGGGTGAGCTCCCCGGCGGGCAGGGTGACGGCCGTCGCATGCACGGGCAGCGCCCCGTGATTGACGATCCGCAGCTCGGTCGCGGTGAGCGCGGTCAGGATCAACGGGATGAATGTCACTGCGCGCAGCAAGGAGGAGAGCAAACCGGCGGCCCCGGACGGTTCACGCGCGGAGCGTTCCCCCTTGTTCCAACGTGCGTCGGAGCCGCCGGTGGGCCGGGCGGCCTCGGCCATCGAGGGCTTGCTGCGGGAGTGAAGCGGGCGGTGTTCGGTCATTGGGGTGCGCAGGCGAGGGCGGTTGGGCGTCGCGGGAGCTCTCGTCGTCCAGGCAGGGTCCGGGCTGAGAGGATCAGACCACCGGAGACTTTTCGGCGGTCCCGCGCGCCGCAAGGCCACCCCCGGTGAAATCGTTCACCGGAGAACGATCCGGGATTGCCCGAAGGTACCCGCCGGGGGATTTTTCCGCCATGGAATCCGGCCGTCCCGCCGTCACGCTGAAGCAGGTCGCCGCGGCGGCCGGGGTCTCGCTGGCGGCGGTGTCCTACGCGCTGCGCGGCCACGGCAAGGTGGCCGTCGCGACCAGGCGCCGCGTCACGGCGGCGGCGCGCCAGCTGGGCTACCGCCCCAATCCGCGCGTCGCCAGCCTCATGGCCCACATCCGGCGCGGGCAGGCCGATCCCCGCGGCGAGCGGCTCGCCTTCATCTGGGTGCACACGACGCGCGCGGAATCCCGCCGCGTCCCCTATCTGCGGCAATCCATCCGCGGCGCTCGTCGGCGGGCCGCGCAGATCGGGTTCGGGCTCGAGGAGTTCTGGACCGACGATCCGGGCATGACCCCGGCGCGTCTGGAGGCGATCCTGCGGGCGCGGGGGATCGTGGGCGTGGTGCTTTCGCCCATCGCGACGGGCGAGCGCTCGCTCACGCTCGATTGGGATTGGCGGCATTTCGCCGCGGCGGCGATCGGCAACGTCACGTGGACGCCCGAGCTGCACCACGCCGGCCACCACCATTACCTCGCGATGCGGCTCGCCCTCGAGGAGCTCGGAAAACTCGGGCATCAACGACCCGCGGCGCTGATCGAGGCCAAGAGCAGCGGGCGGGCGAAGCACGCGTGGGAGGCGGCTTTTCTCACCTACGGGGGCGACGCGCGTGCGGCGGCGGAACGGGTGCGTCTCGTCGCCGATCCGCGCGACCCGGGACTCGCCGCGTGGGTTCGCTCGGTCGGGCCGGACACCCTGATCGTGAGCGAGACCGGCCTGCTGATGGCGCCCGGTCTCGCGGCCGAGGTCCGTCGCCGGCGGTTGCGCGTCGCCACGCTCTACTGGAGCCGGACCGACTCGGCCGGGCTCTGCGGGGTGGACCAGTCCCACGACCAGATCGCGGCGCACGCGGTGGACCTCGTCGCCGCCCAGCTCAACAGCAACGAATTCGGCGTCCCCGCCTTCCCCCGCCTCATGCTTTTCCCCGGCCGCTGGGTGGCGCCCCGGTCCGGCGCCCCTTAGCGGTAAATCCAATAGCGCTTGCTCTGTTCCTGGTAGATGCGGGCCTGCTCGCGCCATTGCGCGAGCCACTTCTCGACGTCGACCTGCGCGCCGCGGGCGACAATGTCGTCGAGGAACGCCTGCGAGCCCATGTGGCGCAGGAAGCCGCTGACGTCGCGGTTTGGCCCGGGCCGAAAGGGGTTTTGCGGCGAGAACTTACAGGCGAGCTTCATCATCCAAAAACTCAACTCGACGGGTCGCCACGCTTCCGGGTCCGTGATCTGGATGTAGATGCCGGTGCCGTTCCGACCCGTCTTCGTGTTCGGGATCGTGATCCGCTGGAAACGGATTCCCGGCAACTTGGGTTGGATCGCCGCCAGTTCCTTCTCCAAGGCCTCCAGCGGCACGCGCCGATGGGAGAGGCCGCGGAAGGGGTGCGCCGGGCCGACGCCCGTGCGGAAGCCGAGGTCGAAGTTCACCTTGGGGTTGGGATCGAAATAGGAGCCGAGCCCGGTCATCGGGTAACCCTGCACCGCTTCGAAGTCCTGGATGAGGCCCGAGGTCGGGATGAATTTCAGCCCGGTGTCGGGCCAGCGCATCGCTCGCGTCCAGCCGCGCATCGGGATCACGCGCAGGCGGCCCTTGGCGCGCTCCTCGTCGGAAATTTCCAGCACGCCCGGCGCTTCCTTGGCCAGGCGGGCCAGTTCGCCGATCGTCAGCCCATGCACATACGGGACGCGGAAGGCGCCGACGTAGTTCTGGCGTGACCAGCGCAGGTCAAGGGGCGGGCCGTCGACCTTCAGCCCGCCGAGGGGGTTGGGGCGGTCGAGCACGATGACCTCCACGCCGTTTTGGAAACAGCCCTCCATCGCCCAGCGCATCGCCGCGGCGAACGTGTAGCTGCGCGTGCCGATGTCCTGCAGGTCGATGACCAGGGCATCGATATCCTTGAGCATCGCCTTGGTCGGGCGGCGCGGAGGGAAAAGGGAGTAAACGGGCAGGCCGGTGCGCTTATCGGTGGAGTCGGGCACCTTGGCCGAGGCGGGGGCGTCGCCATGGATGCCATGCTCGGGTCCGAACAGCGTCACGAGCTTCACGCCGGGGGCGCGGCGCAGCACCTCGACCGTGGGCACACCCCGGCGGTTCACGCCGGCAGGGTGGGAGAGGAGTCCGATCCGCTTGCCCTTCACGGCCGCGAAGCCGTCCGCCTCCAGTACGTCGATGCCGAGCATCACGGGGAACACGGCGCCGCGCGGCGGCTCATCGAGGATCGGCGGCGGGTTAAACAGCGGCTTCGGGCCCGGGGCCTTGGTGGAGCTGCACCCGAGCAGCGCGAACACGGGCAGCAAAAGGCTGAGCGCACGATGCAGCGGGAAGAGGCGGGCGGGGCCGGACATCGGGCGCAGGTTGGCCGGCGCGCTCCGGCGCGGTCGAGCCGTTTCGGCGCGTCCGGACACAGGAGGCCGCCTCTGCAATCGGCCGCGAAAATCGCACGAGTCGCCGGAGGGAGATTGGAAAAGCAAGGCCGGGAAAAGCGGGAAGCCTTCGGTCGTCTCCTTTCCGTGTGATCCGCCGGGGCGGCGGCGGGTACTCGGGATGCCTTTCGTCCGGAAATACCCGACCGACTTTCATGCAAGAAACGCGTGCAATGTAGCCGAGGGTGTTTACCCGCCTCAGGCGGGCTCCCTCGGATCGTCGGAACCTCCTTCCGCCCCTTCCCGCTCACTTCCTCTCGGCTCTAGGCCTGCGAAGCAGGGCCGCTCGCATCTCCCAGCGCGGCGCAGCCTGAATGAAGCTTCGATTGCGGCGAAGCCGCTCCGGGTGTCCGCGGCCGATCCGTCCTAACCTTTTCGTGGCATTTCGGGGGCTTCGTGGTTATCCCCGTACCTCCGTTTCAACCATGCAATCCCAAGTCGTTCGCTCCTGTCTGTTCGTTGCCTTCGCCGTGCTGGCGCGGGCCGCCTCGGCTCCGACGCCGCCTCCCGATGAGGTGATCGCGTTGCCGGAGTTCTCGGTCTCGGCCTCGACCGACAACTCGTGGGTCGCCGCGAGCTCGATGTCCGGCACGCGCACCAACGTCCCGATCCAGAATCTTGCCCGTTCGGTGCAGGTGCTCACCAGCGAGTTTCTCGCCGACCTCGGCGCCGATAACATGTCCGACGCCGCGGCCTTCCTCACCGGTGTAACCTCGCAGGGCAAGCAGGACGCCGTTTTCGACAACAACACCTTCACCGTGCGCGGCATGCGGCAGAACCGTCATTACCGTGACGGTGTGAAGGAGGGGTTCGTTGGCATGATCAGCGACACGCTCACCGTCGACCGCATCGAGTCGCTCCGCGGCCCGAGTTCGCTCCTCGCGGGTGTCGTCGAGCCGGGCGGCATGATCAATCAGATCAGCAAGCGCCCGCGCGCCCGCGATGAGATCTCGGCCAAGCTCAGCGTAGGCTCCTGGGACTACGTGCGCGCCGAGCTCGACGCCTCCGTCGCGCCCTCCAGCCGCTTCGCGCTCCGTACGGCCGTGGCGTTCCAGGACGGCAACAGCTGGCGCCCTTGGGAATCGAGCAAGCGCAAGGTCGCCTACGCCGCGGCGGTGTACCGTCTGACGCCGTCCACGATCCTTAACCTCCGCGGCGAGAGCATCCGCTACGAGGGTAACGTGGCCATCGCCATTCCCGGCATCCGTATCCCGACCTTGGCGACGGCGACGAGCGCGACCGCCTCGCCGGCCGCCGGCGCCTACGCGTTCGGCTACGTGCCGGAGGAGATCGTGCCGTGGGATTTCAATCCCTTCGGCCCGAGCAACCTCCGCACGCAGGAGGTCTACCGCGCCGGGTTGGAGCTGCAGCACAAGTTCAACGACACCTTCTCGGCCCGTGCCACGACCAACTGGTCGCTCAGCGATCGCCGCGACCTCCGGCTTTCCGGCAGCGCCTCCACGATCATCGCGCGTTTCCTCAATCCCGCCCTCGGCAACGTCGCCGGCAACGTCGTCGCCGACGAGATCCGCTGGTCGGCCACGAAGGATGACGAGCGCTGGGATATCTGGACCTACCAATTGGACCTGCGCGGGCAGTTCAACTACTGGGGCTTGAAACACGAGGCCATCCTCGGCCTGGAGCGCATCGAGTCCCGCAACTGGCGCGACCGCACCGACACCCCGAACTCGAGCAGCACCGCCCTTGGCGCCGCGCCTTCGACGAACCCGAACGCCCTCACGCGTTACAAGTTCCCCACGTCCGCGGTCGGCGCGCTGCCCGCCGGCTCGTTCCAGCCGGCGTGGCGCGAGATGACCGATGTCACCCGCTACACCAGCCCCAACTCGTGGGTCGACCAGACCCTGACGCGCGGCGCCGTTTCGTTCACCAACGTTGTGAGCACCCGCGACGAACGGTGGCACCTCCTGGCCGGCGTGCGGCGCGATCACGGCGACAACCGCGCGCTCACCGGCACGACCTCCGCGACACTCTCGCCGCAGGCGCTGCCGGTCGAGAACGCCACCTCATCCACGGTTGGTCTGCTGTTCCGTCCGGCGCGTCCGATCTCGTTCTACGTTTCAGCGAGCGACTCTTTCTCCGGCGTGCCCACGGGCATCGACGTCTACGGCAAGCTCCTCGACAAACCGGAGTCGGGCGAATCCCTCGAGGCCGGCGTGAAGTCCGCGCTGCTGGGCGGCCGCCTCACGCTCGAGGCCGCGGTTTTTGAACTGGATCGCAAAAACACCCGCCGCCAGTTGGCCGACTCCGAGATCATCTCCATCCTCGGCTTCCTCCCGAGTGGCGCGCGCAGCACGCAGGACAACGGGGAGGACTCCCGCGGCTTCGAAGTGCAGGCGATGGCGCGTCCGGTCGACGGCTACCAGGTGTCGGTGACGTACGCCAACGTCCGCACCCGGTTGGTCGCCCCCGACAACCGCATCCGCAACGGCGGCCCCATCACCGGCCGGCCGCGGGCGAACGGCAGCGTGTTCCACAAGTACACGTTCCCGTCGGGCGCGCTGCGCGGCTTCTCGCTGAACAACGCGATCGTGTGGGTCGACGGCAACCGCGCCGACAGCATCAGCGGCACCACGGGCCAGGTGACGAACTTCATTCCGGGTTACACCCGCCTCGACTTCGGCGCCGGTTACAACGGCAAGCTTTTCGGGCGTGCGTACTCGCTCACCGCCACCGTGCGCAACGCCGCCAACCGGAAGATCATGGAGGGCCTGCAGAGCAAGGGTGACCTCCGCAGCTTCCGACTCGGCGTGAGCACCCGCTTCTGATCCCGCCCGGCGCCGGCGCGACCGCGGGGCCGCACCGGCGCTTTGGGCGTTGCCTCGCGTCGCCCGCGGGGCCTCGCTGCCCCGCGTCTTACCCGGATGTCCCTGCTTCCCCTGTTCGACCTCTCGCTGCGCGGACGCGCGTCCGTGCCTGGACTCGAGTTCGCGCGTCCTGACGGCTCCCTCGCCACGTTCACCTTCGGTGAACTCGACGCCCGCAGCGACCGACTCGCGCGGCTCCTGCTCGCCCGCGGCCTGAAGACCGGCGACCGCCTCGCGTTTTTCCTCCAGAACCGGGTGGAGGTCATCGACCTCTGGCTCGCGGGCGCAAAACTGGGCCTGATCGTCGTGCCGGTGAACGTGCTCTACCGGGAGCGCGAATTGCGCCACATCCTGACGGATTCCGCGCCGACGGCCGTCGTCACGTCGCGCGATCTCGCGGCCTTCATCCCGGCCGGCGTGCCGGTGTGGGATGTCGACGCGCTCTCCGCCGAGGCCGCGGTCCAGCCCGCGGGGCGGGTCGCGGTGCCGGCCGACGCCGACACCCCGATGTCGCTCATCTACACCTCGGGCACCACCGGCGCAGCCAAGGGCGCGGTCCTGACCCAGGGCAACCTCGCGACCAACGCGCTCGCGCTTGTGACCGGCTGGGGCATCACCGCGGCGGACCGGTTTCTCTGCGCGCTGCCGTTGTTCCACGTCCACGGACTGGGCAACGGCATCCATTGCTGGCTGGTGAGCGGCTGCGTGATGCGCCTGCACGAGCGCTTCGAGCACGCGAAGGCCGCCGCTTGGTTCGAGGACTTCCGGCCCACGCTCTTTTTCGGCGTGCCGGCGATGTACGTGCGGCTGCTGGAATTGCCGCTGGAGCAGGCGCGCGCGATTGGCGCGCGGTTGCGGCTCGCGGTGTCAGGTTCCGCGCCGTTGCCCGCCGAGGTGCACGAGAAGTTCCGCCAGCTGTACGGCTCCGTGATCCTTGAGCGCTACGGTATGACCGAGACGCTCATGAACGTCGGCAATCCCTACGAGGGCGAGCGCCGGCCGGGTACGGTCGGTTTGCCGCTACCGCACGTGGCGGTGAGCATCCGCGACGAGTCCGGTGCACCCGTGGCGGACGGCGTGACGGGCGAGGTCTGGGTGAAGGGCCCGAATGTCTGTGCCGGCTATTGGCGTCGACCCGAGGCGACCGCGGCGGCGTGGCGCGACGGATGGTTCCGCACCGGCGACGTGGGCGTGCGCGCGGCCGACGGCTACATCACGCTGCAGGGCCGGCGGAGCGATCTGATCATCTCCGGTGGTTTCAACGTCTACCCGCGCGAGATCGAGGAGCTCATCCTCGAGCAGCCGGGTGTGCGCGAGGCGGTGGTCGTCGGCGTGCCGGACCCGGTGCGCGGCGAGCTCCCGGTGGCGTATGTCGTCGTCGATCCCGCGGCCTTCGACGAGGTTGCGGTGGGTGCGCGGCTGCGCACGCAGCTGGCCTCGTTCAAATTGCCGCGTGCCTTTGTGCGGGTCGAAGCCCTGCCGCGCACCGCGCTGGGCAAGGTGCAGAAGCACCTGCTGCCGAAGTGGCGGGAGTGAGGCCATGAGTCCCGCCACGCTTTCGCTGCTCGCGCTCCTGGCGGTCATCGTCCTCAGCCTCACCTCGCGCATCAACGTCGGCATCCTCGCCGTCGCCCTCGCGTTCCCGGTGGCGGTCTTCGCGGCGGGCTGGAAGGCCGACGCCTTGCTCGCGCTGTTTCCCTCGGGCCTGTTCCTCACGCTCGCCGGGGTCACGCTGCTCTTTGGGGTGGCGCAGGCCAACGGCACACTCGGCTTCGTTGCGCGAAAGGGCGTACGGCTCTGCGGTGGCGCCCCCGCCGTGCTGCCGCTGTTCTTTTTCCTGCTCGCCGGGGTGATCTCGTCGGTCGGCCCCGGTGCCATCGCCGCCACCGCGCTCGTCGCGCCGCTCGCGATGTCGGCCGGCGCCACCGCGGGTGTCTCGCCGCTGCTGATGGCGCTGATGGTCGCCAACGGTGGCAACGCCGGCAACCTGTCCCCGTTCAGCGCGGTCGGCGTGATCGTGCAGGCCGGCATGGCGAAGGCCGGGCTCGCCGGCCATGACTGGACCGTGTTCGCCGCCAACTTCACGGCCCACTCTCTGGTTGCGGCCGCGGCCTACCTGCTTTTCGGCGGGCTCTCCCTGTGGCGGAAGGCAAGGGCGCCCCAGGCGGCGGGAGAGGCCGGCGAATCCGCGCCTTCGCTCGACCGTCGCCAACTCGCCACGCTCGTGGTGCTGGGGCTTTGGGTGGCGGGCGTGGTTTTCTTCCGCCTGAACCCGGGACTTTCGGCGTTCGCCGCGGCGGCTTTGCTCATCTTGGCGCGCTGCGGCGAGGACGAAGCGGCGATCCGCGGGGTGCCGTGGGCCGTCTTGCTCATGGTCTCCGGCGTGAGCTTGCTGGTCGGCGTGCTCGAAAAGACGGGCGGCATGGACCTGATGACCGGACTGCTCGCGCGCATCGCGACGCCCGGCACGGCCAACGGCGCCATGGCGTTCGTCACCGGCCTCATCTCCACTTACAGTTCCACCTCGGGTGTCGTGTATCCCGCCTTTCTGCCGACGGTGCCGGGGTTGGTGGATAAGCTTGGCGGCGGTGACGCGTTGCAGGTCGCGCTCAGCATCAACGTCGGCGCGGCCATCGTGGACGTTTCGCCGCTTTCCACCATTGGCGCCCTCTGCATCGCGGGGGTGCCCGAAGGCGCCGGGTCCGCGCGTCTCTTCCGCCAGATGCTCGCTTGGGGCTTCGCGATGGTCCCCGTCGGCGCGCTGTTCTGCCAATTCTGCCTCCGTTTTTTCGTCCCATGAAAAAGCTCCGCCTCCTCGCCATCCTCCTCCTGCTGGCGCCGTTCTTTTCGCGCGCGGCCGACGACGCCGCCAAGCGTTGGGAGCAATACGAGCCGTCGTTCAAGGCGTTCGCGGAGCAGGACGCGGCCAAACCCTTCGCCAAGGGGGGAATCCTGTTCGTGGGCAGCAGCATCTTCCGCCAGTGGACGACCGTCGCCGACCAGATGGCGCCCCTGCCGGTGTTGAACCGCGCGTTCGGCGGCTCGCGCACCGGCGACCAGCTCGCGCGCTTCGACCAGCTCGTGCCGCGTTACGCGCCGCGGATCGTCGTTTACTACTGCGGCAGCAATGACCTCAACGCCAAGGATGCCGACGCGCCGCCGGCGATCTTCGCGCGGTTCAAGGAATTCTCCGACCGCGTGCGCCGCTGGTCGCCGGACACGCGCGTCGTTTACGTGACGTCCACCCGTTCGCCCGACCGCGTGCGGAAGTGGGAGCAAGTCGACCACTACAATGCGCTCGTCCGCGCCCATTGCGCGGGGACCCCGCATCACCACTTCATCGACATCAACCCCGCGCTCGTCGACGAGCACGGCCATCCGCGACTCGAGCTCTACCAAAAGGACAAGCTGCACTTCCACCCACCCGCCTACGAGGCATTCACCACTGTCATCCGCCCCGTGCTCGAGCGCCTTTGGGCCGAGGTGAACAGAGCGAAGTGAGGAGGGGCGGCCGGTGGGCCGGCCAGGGGTAGGGACACAGAGCGCACGAAGCCCCAAGCCGGGCTCTCGGAGCGGGATATTCGCGGCATTTGTGTAGCCGAGGCTGAAGCCTCGGAAGAATCGCGATGTTCCACTTGGACGGTGTCCGTCGCAGTAGCCGGGGGTCCGGTGGCCCCGGCCATGGACAGGCTTCCGTTCGGCGAAGTGTTGAACCGTCCGGCTGTACGAACCCTGCCCGCCGGGACCAGCTTCCGCCGAGCCGTCTCAGCGGCCCCGCGCGAAAAAATCCTCCGGCACGTGCAGCGACCACACTTCGGCCGAGAGAGGGCGCGCGTGACCGCCGGCCACCCAGAGGCGATCTTCAAAGACAAACGCCGAGTGCTCGTGCCGGCCCTTCCAGGTGCCGCCGGCGGTCAGCCGCTCCCATTCGCGACCGTCCGCGGAGGTCCAGACGTCGGCGTAGTCGATCGACGGATCCTTCGACCAGCCGCCGAGCACCCAGAGGCGATCGCGGTAGGCCACCGCGGAGAACCAGAGGCGCGGCACCCAGGCCGCCGTTTCCGTTTCGCGGCGCCAGCTCACCCCGTCGGCGGAGGACCAGACGTCGTTGCGCGCGTGATAGGCGGGAACGTAGTTGCCGCCGCCGAGCACGTAGATTCGGTCGCCGAGCACCACCGCCTGATGGTAGGCGCGCGGACTCCAGCCCGCGTGTGCGGTCTCGAGTCGCCACGCGCGTCCGTCGGCCGAGGACCACACGTCGCTACGAAGATCCGCGTCGGTCCCGAAGTAGTAATTCCCCGTGCCGCCGAGGATCCACATGCGGCCCTTGAAGACCACCGCGCCGGCGGCGAGACGCGGTGACCACGCCGCCGCGGCGGTCTCCTGTCTCCACGTGCGTCCATCGGATGAAGACCAGACGGAGTTGCCCGCGGAGTGCCCGGGCAGGCGGCCGTTGTACCAGCCACCCATCAGCCACATCCGGCCTGCGAAGGAGAGCGTCATGGGCAGGTCGCTGTGGATCCAGGGTGCGTCGCGTGTTTCCAACCGCCAGTCGCGCCCGTCAGCCGACGACCACACGTCGCGCGGCGGCGCCTCGTGGGAGGTGAACCAGCCGCCGAGCAACCACATCCGCCCATCGTGGACCAGTTCGCCGGAGGAATCGCGGGCGCGCCAGGCGGCGGAGGGTGTCTCCAGTTTCCAGTCGGGTCCGGCTCGTTCGGCCGCTGCGGCCGGCAACGCCACGACAACCGTGAGCAAGGGTATGATCCGGCGGGCGAGGGGAAGGGTGCCGCGCATAAGGAGAAGCGATAGCCCGCGCCTGCGGGCGTCAATGCGGGCGTCGCCGGGCGCGGCTTTTTCGCTGGCGACAGGGATGCGCCGGCGGTTGCCTCGCGCTCCGTTCCCATGAAATCACCGTTCCTGTCCGCTCTAGTCTTCGCGTCTCTTTCCACCGCGTTTGCCGCCGAGAAAACTCTGCCCCTCTCCAACGCCGGCTTCGAGGAAGGCCTCGCCGGCTGGAACGCCGCGGGCGACAACGCCATGAGCGCGGCCGTGCCGGAGGCCGCGCGTTCGGGTAAGCTGGGGCTGCGGGTGACCGACGCCAGCGATACGCTCGGGTCGAGCGTTGCGTCGAAGCGTTTCCCCGCCGTCCCGGGCCGCTCCTATGAGGTGCGGTTCCAAGCGCGGGCGGTCAAAGGCGAGGGTATCGCGGTGTACCTGCGGTTCTTCGACGCCAAGGGAGCTTTCCTCACGCGGCCGGAACTGAAGAACCAGATCAACGTCCCCGTGCGCCGTGGCGACACCGAGTGGAAAGCCTTCTCCAAGGAAGGTGTCGCGCCGGCCGGCTCCGTGCACGTCGAGGTCTGGATCCACTCCTTCACGAAGAACGTCGTCACCGCCGACTTCGACGATCTCGTGCTCGTCGAGAAGGGCTCCTGAGCCGACCAACGCCATTTTTCCATGAAATCCCTGCGTATCCCCGTCTTCGTCACCGCCCTCCTGCTCGTCGTCGCCCCGCTCCTCGCCGCGCCGGCTTCGCATCCCGACACCTCGGGTTGGAAATCCCTGTTCGCGGCTGATCTCGCTGACGCCGACCTGAAGGATAGCAGTTGGGTTTGGGAGAGCGGCACCTTGGTGGCGCGCACCCGCAACACGATCTGGACGAAGAAGCCCTACGCCAACTTCGTGCTCGATCTGGAATTCAAGGTCGCGAAGGAGTCCAACAGCGGGGTGTTCCTGCGTTCGGGCAACACCAAGCAGGTTCTTTCGGCGCTGGAGATCCAGGTGCACGACAGCGCGGACGGCGCCCTGTACGGTGAAGTCGGATCGATCTACAACGCGAAGTCCCCCGCCAAGAAAATGGCGAAGCCTGTCGGCGAATGGAACCGCTTCACCATCACGTGTGACGGCAGCCGCGTTTCCCTGGTCTTCAACGGAGAGGAGGTCTACAACGTTGATCTCAATGATTGGAAGGAGCCGAAGAAGAATCCCGACGGCACCGCCAACAAGTTCCCGGTCGCATTGAAGGATTTCAGCCGCAACGGCCCGATCGGCCTGCAAGGCCTGCACGGGAAGGCCCAGGCGCCCGTCTGGTACCGCAATCTCCGCATCCGCGAACTGAAGTAACCGCGAGGCACACTTTTCCTTCTTCTTTCCATGCCACGCATCGTCTCCTTCCACTACACCCTGCGTGACCCGGGCGGGCGCGTCCTCGACTCCTCCGCCGGCGGCGAGCCGGTGACTTATCTCGAGGGTGCCGGCCAAATCATCGACGGGCTCGACGCGCGTTTGCGCGCGGCGATCGCCGGGCAGAAGTCCCGCGTGGATGTGCCGGCGCGCGAGGCCTACGGAGAACGCGATCCCGCCCAGATGCAGCGCGTGAAGCGCGAGGTCCTGCCGGTCGAGGGCGAGATCAACGTGGGCGACCAGTTCCAGACCGGTCCGCATCGTTCGGATCCGGTCGTGACCGTGGCGGCGGTCGAGGGCGACGAGGTGGTGCTCGATGCCAACCATCCGCTCGCCGGCGTCGATCTTACCTTTGATGTCGAGGTGGTCACGGCGCGCGAGGCGACGGCCGAGGAACTCAGCCACGGCCACGCGCACGGCGAGGGCAGCTGCGGTTCCGGGTGCGGTTGCGCCGGTTGAGGCCGACGGCCGCGGCTTAGCGGCGCGGGGGCGTGTCCGGAGAGGCGGCCTCGAAAAATTCCTGCGCCCGCGCGAGCCAGTGCGCGTAGCGGCTGTAGTCGCCGGCCCATGAGTTGGGCACGCAGACGCGCTTGAGCACGCCCTTCTCCGCCTGGCCGGCGGGCCCGGTACCGGCCGCGAACTCCGCGGTGAAGCGCGGGTCGTGCGTGTGGACGACGAAATGACGGCCGCCGCCGCGGGTTTCACGGTCGATCCGGACGAAGTGCGGGTAGGTCATGGAGAGTTCCTCAATAGCCGGCGTCGGCCAGCTGGCGGCGCACCTCGCGCAGCGCGGGGGCGAGTTGGTTGGGCAGGTCGGTCCAGATCGGCTCGAGCGCGAGCCGGTCGTTGTAACCGGCCCGCCGCAGCGCGCGCAGGAAAGGCCGGAAGTCCTCTCCGTTCACGCCGGGGGCGGCGCGGTCCTTGTTCTCCGCGAGGTGGGCGTGACGGATAAGCGGCCCCACCTTCAGGATGTCGTCCGGTGACTCGCCGTTGCGCAGCATGTGGAAGAGGTCGACCAGCAGTTTCACACCGTTGGTGTTCGCGCGGCGAACGGCCTCGGCGCCCTCCAGCACCGTGTTCACGAGGTTGCACTCGCCGCGGTTGAGGGGCTCGACCACGAGGGTCACCCCCGCCTCTTCGGCAAGCGGGCCGAATTGCTTCAGCATGTCGACGTACTGCTCGAAGCCTTTCGCGATGGGAAAGCCGTCGGGCACCATCCGTGCGCCCGCGCTGCCGAACACGATGATCGTCATCCCGATCTCGCGGCAGCGGCGGAATACCGTCTGCGCGTACCGGTCGAGCCGCGCGTAATCGATGTCCGGGCCGCTGCACTTCAGCGCCGCCGGCAGCAGCACGTTGGCCGCCGGCATCGGATAGCCGCACGCCTTCAGCGCGGCCGCCCGCGGCGCGAAATCGGCGTCCGGCGCCTCCGCCGTAAGGAAGTTCACCACGTGGCCCTCGATGAAGTCGCATTCGGGCCGGAACGGGAGCGTCGCGAGCGTGGCGGGGTCGGTGCAGAAGCCGATTTGCATCGGGGGTGTTCCACACGATGCGGCGCACCGACGCACGGCGAAAACGCCGCGGACGCCTGTGTTCCGGGTTTGAGGTTTCGCGCGCGCAGGGTATCGCTGCGCGGATGATTCCCGTCACCGTCCTCACCGGCTTTCTCGGCGCTGGCAAGACCACCCTTCTCAACCGCATCCTCACGGAGCACCACGGCAAGAAGCTCGCGGTGATCGAGAACGAGTTCGGCGAGGTCGG
>SXGQ01408625.1_pt1 | contig 33120 bp, 43 predicted proteins | sample 3178371 | NCBI WGS metagenome assembly SXGQ01 (sample SAMN11356859, study PRJNA531348) | freshwater metagenome | isolation source: freshwater sample F1-20 | place: China: Fuxian Lake, Yuxi | collected 2017-12-25 | reverse complement strand
CGAGCCCGGCATGGTGGGGAACCTGCTTTGGGGCTGGGTGATCCAAGACTACAAACTCTTCGGGAACGCCTACCTGCGAAAGCAAAGGATCGGCGGGCCCGGCTCCGCGGTGGTGGCCCTCCAGTACATTCCGCAGGACATGATCAGACCGGTGGGCAACGGACGAAACCCGCTCACCCATTACACTTACACGACGGATGGCCGAAGCTTCGACCTTCCGGTGGTGGACGTCATCCACTTCCGATACGGGCGAGACCCGGACGACATTCGGCTTGGTCGGTCTCCCGTGCAGTCGGTCCTGCGGGAGATCGCCACCGACAACATGGCCAGCAGCTCCGCGTTCGGTCTCCTGAACAACGGTGCCATGCCGAGCATTATCGTGGGCCCGGATGCTTCCGGTTCCGCGCAGGTGGACATCTCCCCGGACGACGCAAAGCAGGTCAAGCGGAGCCTCCGCGAAAACCTGGTGGGCGACAACGCGGGCGGTATCGTCGTGATGAGCGGGCCGTACAAGATGGATCGGGTCTCCCTTACGCCATCGGAGCTGGCCCTTGACTCGGTGCGACGGGTTCCCGAGGAGCGGATCTGCTCGGCCCTGGGAATTAATCCCATGGTCCTCGGGCTGGGTTCCGGGCTGGAGCGGTCCACCTATTCGAACTACGAGCGAGCCCAACAGGCGGCGTGGGAGGACGGCATGGTGCCTCTCCTGCGATCCCTCTCGGATACCCTCACGATCTCTCTCCTGCCCGACTTTGCCGAGAGCCAGGAAGGCGACCGGCTGGCCTATGATCTGTCCGGTGTTCGGGCACTTGCGGACGACCGGCAAGCGGAATCGGACAGGGCCGAGAAGCTGTACAAGGCCGGGATCTGCGACCGCGCGGAAGCGAAGCGCATCGCGGGCCTGGAACCGACCACCGAGGACGAAGGAATCGTCCACCCGACCGCGGTCGCGCCATCGGCTTCCGGTGGTCTCGACATAAACGACGCAGCCAACGCGGCGGGTATCCTGATCCGCTCTGGCTTCGAACCCACCGCGGTATCCCGTCTTCTCGGTATTGATGCTCCACATACCGGAGCCGCACCGGTGACCCTTCGCGAAGAAGCCAAGAGCCTAAAGAGCCTTCCCACCGAATCAATGCAGGAAGCCGCCCGCCGCGCCCTGCGGTGGAAGGAAGAAGGCAAGCCCGGCGGCACCCGCGTGGGCCTGGCCCGCGCCAACCAGATCGCGAACGGTGGACTGATCTCCGAGGACACCATCCTGCGGATGCACTCCTTCTTCTCCCGGCATGAAGTGGACAAGGAGGCCGAGGGCTTCGAGCAGGGAGAGGATGGATTCCCCTCTCCTGGCCGAGTGGCTTGGGATCTTTGGGGCGGCGATGCCGGGCAAGCCTGGGCGTCACGGCTGCGGGACAAGATCATGCGCGGGGAGAAGCTTCCCGGCAAGGCCGCGGACGACTGCTGCGATCATCACGGCTCCGAGGTGCCGTACCTTTCGCACCCTTTCTATTGGCCTCGGATGGACGAGGACGAGGGGTAAAAGCGACGGGGCAGACCGCGGAGATCTATCGAGCTGCCCAAAAGTTCCGCAATAGCTTGATCGACCGCGAAACAACTGCGGTCTCCCAGATGGCTCGGATTTACAACAAGGCATCCGAGCAGTTGGTGCGAGAACTTGCCGCCCTTGAGGACCGACTGGCCCAGCGCGAAGCCGAAGGCAAGCCGCTTGCGGATGCCGCCCTGGCGATGCGCGATCGCTTGGAAAGCTTGATAACGCAAACCGGAGTGCAGTTGCGGGATCTTTCCCAAGACGGAGTCGATATCGTTTCGAATGCCCAGCGCGACGGGATGAACATCGCGAACGAGCAGACCGAAGATCTCTTGTACGCAGCTACCGGGGACAGGAACGCAGCGGAGCTGGCGATCAGGTTCGATCGATTGCCAACCGAAACCATCGAAGCTTTTGTCGGGCTAAGCAGCGACGGATCACCGCTGGCGGTGCTTTTCGACGATATCGCCCAAGCCGTTCCAGATGCCCTGCGGTTTACCCTCTCGAGCGGTCTCGCCCAGGGACGGAATCCCCGAGCCGTGGCCCGCGACATGATGACCTTGGCCACCCTACCCCGCAGGAGGGCCGAGACCATCGCCCGCACCGAAATGCTCCGGGCATCAAGGGAAGCCCAGCGAAGACTTTATGAAGCAAGCCCTGCGGTAACCGGCTACGAACGGGTGGCAACGCAGGATGCCCGAGTCTGCCTGGCTTGCCTTGCGCTTTCGGGGACTTTTCACAAGACATCCGAAATATTGCCAAGCCACCCCAACTGCCGGTGCGTGATGGTTCCGAAGACACCCAGTCTCGCCGAGATCACGGGAGACCCTTCCATCCCGGATCTTCGGCCATCCTCGGTCACTTCGGAAGACATTATCAAGGGCTTGACGAAGGACGAACTGATCGGAATCATGGGGCCCAAGCGTTTCCAATTGTGGCGTGAAGGCACTCCCTTGGTGAACATGGTTGGCGTGGTCGAGAATCCGAAGTGGGGTCCGACAACCAAGATCCTTCCGCTCAAGGATATCGGGCCTAGTGCCGGTCCAGGGACAAGTCCGAAGCCTGGTCCTTCTCCGAAGCCTCCGCGCAAGCCGCGAACTCCCAAGCCGAAGGCACCGGAAGCTCCGAAGATCGAGGAGACCTTGAAGCGCAATCGGGATCCGCAATGGCTCTTGGAGGAATTCCGAAAGATAGCACCGGATCGTTCGAAACTGAATGAGATCCTGGACAAAATGAAACCCCACTTGGATCTGCTAGCGGAATCCAAAGCCCTTTTGGCTGCGGATTCCAAGGACAGGGGCGCGATGATGAACTATCGGGATGCGCTCTTCGAGATCGAACTTTTACGAAAGCAGTTCCGGCAAGCCTCTGCCACGAGCAGTACCCCAGAGCAACTGGAGAAAATGAGGGCTCTTCTTCGATCGAACAATCCCATGAAGGTCAATCTAGTGGAAACGAACCAAGAAGAAATCGATCGGATGAAGGTCGGAGAGTTCCCGCTCAAACCGGCGCAGGAGACTAAAGTAAAGCAACTTTTGAATCAGATATTGGAATTCGTGGACGATCGAAAACTTGAACTTTCGGGCAAGAAGGTTCCAGTCCGAGACGTTCGGATCATGGATGTCAAGGGTGGTGGTTATGGTTATTATGAAGCCAGCGAAAATTCGTATCATCGCATCGGTCTGAACCTGAAGGAACTGAAGGATAACGCGATAGACGCATCGGATCGGTTTGAATTCGGCAACCTATCCAGTACCTTGGCCCACGAGTTCACCCATTGGGTTGACGGTCGAAACGCAAACCAAAGCAACGCCTTCAAGGAGTTCTTCAAACGAAGAACTATCGGAGACATCGCAGCACCCTCCCCCTATGGAGGCAAATATAAACCAGACCAATGGCCAGATGCTTATTGCGGAAACTTGTATCCATCGTTTGACGATGGAATCGAGATCCACACACGAGGTATGCAGTTCATCTTGAATGACCCGATCGGCTTTGCCGAGATGGACTTCGACTACTTCAGCCATGTGGTGAAGAACGTGCTGGGGGCGCAGGGATGACGATCAAGATCGCATGGAAAAACCTTTCCGGGAATGTGTCGGTTGAAGGGATGAACAAGCCAGCCAAGATCGAGGGGGATCTCTGGCCGGTCTTGAATGCAGTTCCGCTCGAATACTGGCTCCGTCAATCGAGCAGGATACGAATGACCGAGTGGCCAGAAGTTGAGATCGCATTGTGCTTGCAAAAGTTGCCAGGCTACACGGTTGAATTCGATGGTCCCATACCGGGGTACATCGCTCCTCCCGGTTTCATTGTCTAGGTTTGGGACAATAGGAACATGGAAATGGACGCAATCCTCGGCGATGCGGTTAAGAGCGACCGGCTCGGGTATGTCAAGGGCTACCTGGTGCGGTTCGGAAACCCGGAAGCGACGGACCTCGAGGGAGACTTCTTCACCCAAGGGACGGACTTCGGGTTCCCCGCAGCCAAGGGCGTTCGGGTTCCGCTGAACCTTTACTACCACCACGGGATGGATTCGAAGATCGGGCGCAAGGCCATCGGCACCGGCTACATCAAAGCGGACGATATCGGCCTCTGGTACGAAGCCCAGATCGACATGGCAGACGACTACGCCCGCGCCATCGCGAAGCTGGCCAAGGAGGGCAAGATGGGCTATTCGAGCGGCGCCGCTGGCCATCTTGTCGAACGCAAGGCGGCGCAGGGAGACGCCATGGAGATCACCCGCTGGCCGATCGCCGAAGCATCGATCACCCCCACTCCCGCGGAATGGCGAAACACGGTCAAGAGCATTTTCGAAATGGCCAACATGGACATGGAGGAAGAAGGCGACATGGAAGAGGAGGAGATGCCTCCGGTTCCCATGGACGAGTCTCCCGAGGAATTCGCCGGGATGGTCTTCTCTGGGATCCAGTTCGAGATCCTGCACGAGGGGCTTGAAGCCTTGTACGAAGCCTTGATGTCTGGCATCGAGGGCGTGGCGATGAAACCCGAGGGAGATCGTGCGGCGTTCGTCACGGCTCTCCTGGATGAGTTTGCATCACGAGCTGGAGCGACGGTGTCGAGCCTGAACCTCGACGTCAAGAGTTTGAAGCAATGCTCCCCGGACACCCTCCGGGGCGTGGAACGGCGGCTGCGGGATGCAGTTGGCCTAAGCCGATCCGAGGCCAAGCGGCTGGCACCGGAGATCTGGGATTCCCTGCGGGACGCAGACCGGATCGAAGAGACGGAGATCGACGACAAGCCCGCGGCCAAGGCCGTGGACACCGCCGAGCGGGAAGCCTTGCTCGAGCGGTTGAACATCCTGATGGAGCTATCGAAATGACAGTTGAACAACTCAGCGAAAAGCGCGCCACGGTCCTGGCGACCGCGCGCGAACTTGCCAACAACCCCGAATCCGACATGGCCCAGGTCAAGAGCCTGATGGCCGAAGCCGAGCAGATCGCCGCCCGCATCGAAGCCGTGAAAGCCCTCGGCGAGATGGCCCCGGTTGCACCCAAGCCGGTCCAGATCGACGAGCCCTGGAAGAGCGGCACGATCGGCAAGAACCCGTTGCCCGGCACCCGCGATGAAGCCAACTTCAAAGCCTATGCCTGGGGCAAGTGGGCCCAAAGCCTCCTCGGCAATCGCAAGGCCGCCGAGTGGGTCAAGAACAACCTGAAGGCACAGAGCGAAGGCACGACCACCGCTGGTGGTTTCACCGTCCCGGATCCGCTTTCCTCGGACTTGATCTACCTTCGTGAAGCGTTTGGCGTTGCCCGCCAGAACTGCAAGATCTACCCGATGTCTTCGGACATTCTGAACGTCCCGAATGCGACCGGCTCGACCACCGTCTACTACCCCGGTGAAAACACGGCCATTACCGCATCCGATCTCACGTTCGCCCAGGTGCAGTTGGTTGCCAAGAAGATGGCCGTCCTCACCCAGGTTTCGAAGGAACTGGCCGAGGACTCGGTCATCGACTTCGGCGCGACGCTGGCCCGCGACATGGCGTATGTCATGGCTAAGGAAGAGGATCGCGTCGTCTTCAACAACGCGGACGACGCTTCGACCTCCGGTATCGAGGGTATCCTCCGCGCGGTCTACAACCTGAACGCCACCAAGGCCAACATCGCCAGCCTGGTCCTGTTCGATGCCGGTTCGGTTGCGGGCCAGCCCACACTTGCCAACATCCGCACCATGGTGCAGAAGCTCCCCACCTACGCGGCCAACGCCAAGTGGTATATGCACAAGGAGTTCTTCTACAACAACATCGGACTCCGCTTGGATGCTCTCGGTGGCAACAACATCGAAGCCATCCAGAACGCCTACGGCAACGCTCCGACCCTCTACGGCTACCCGGTGGTCTTCGTGCAGAATATGCCGAAGGTCAATACCGCCAGCTCCGCTGCGGTCCTCCTGGGCGACCTTTCGGTGGGCACGGCATTCGGCGATCGCCGCGGCGTCACCATCGAGGTGAGCGACCAGCGGTACTTCGTGGAAGACTCCCTGGCATTCAAGGGCACCTGCCGGTTTGGCTTCAACGCCCACGACGTTGGAAACGTGAATGCCACCGCCGCTTCGCGGGTTCCCGGCTCCCTGATCGTTGGTGCGTTCCAGTCCACCTGATACGCATTAACACAACCGAAGCCCTCCGGTGGACGCACCGGGGGGCTTTTCTCTTTTGGGATAATGGAGCATGGCCATGTCACGGGATCAAGCGATCGCCACCGTCTCCTTGTGGGTGGATTCGGGATCCTATCCCGAGTTGACCACCGACGAACTTGGGGATCTGGTCGATCGGTTCGACCGGTTCTCGACATGGACCGCCAGCACGGCCTACGCGGTCGGGGACAGGATTATCCCCACCACCGCCAATGGGCGCGTGTACGAGGCGCGTAGGGCAGGTACGACGGCATCGACGGAACCGGACTGGCCAACATGGCCCGGAAACCAGTACCAGGGATGGGCCGTTTCCGAAGGACCATCCGATCCGCAGCTTCTCTGGGTGGACGCTGGCCCCGCCAATGTCGAGCGGTACGACGTTCGCAGCGCGGCGCGACAAGGCTGGATGATCAAAGCTTCGCGGGTTGCCACCGAGATCGATTCGAAGGACGGGGCCGCGGACGTCAAGCTTTCGCAGCTCCGCGCCAACTGCCTCGAGATGGCCGAGAAGTACCGGCCCCTGGTGATCTTCTGATGTCTCCCCAGCTGCGTGAGCGGCTCTCCTACCGGTTCGTCTCCCGGCTCTGCACGGACAGGATCGAGATCCACCGATCGGTCCTCGACCAAGACGGCATGGGTGGGCAGACCATGACCTGGCGCAAGATCGCCACGATCCCGGCGCGATTGGTGAACAAGAGCGACATGGAAGCCCTGATCGGCGAAGGCGTCAAGGCTACCGCGACCTGGGAATGCTTTGTCCATTCGAGCGCGGATGTTCGACCGCACGATCGGATCTACCTGGTGGGGGATCCTGAGCGGACATTTGACGTCATAGGCAACGATCAAGGACAATCAGAACTGCTTATCCAAAAGGTAGGCTTGGTGGAGCGGTACGCATGAGGGAGCGACATATGACCCAATGGGCTGCCAACCTTATCACCATGGTGGTCGGGGTGGTGACGATCCTCGGGGCCATCTACAGCCTCTGGAATCAGAACGCTCAGTTCGCCGCCCAGAACGCTGAACGCTTCGCCAGACTCGAAGAACAAACGAAGAACCTAGGGAACAACTTCGACTACCGGTTTACCGCCATCGAAGAAAGGCTCCTTCGGCTGGAGAACAGAAAATGAAATACATCGCAACACCGGTAGCGGACGGCTCCGGGGCTGGAATAAACGACCAAGAGTGGATCGTTGGCAAAACAGGATCCACAACCGCATCCGAGCGGGCCTACCTGGCCAACGCGGACGGGATGGTGTTGATCCCGGTGGACGGTTACAACTCACAGGCGACCGCCATTGGCAACGACAACGAGGTTGTGGGTACGGTCACGACCCCGGATCGCCGATCGATCCAGGGATGGAAGTACGAGAACGGGCAGGTTTCGATCATCCCCGGACTCGGTGGAACCACGGTGATGCCACGGGGCACCAACGGAACCACGATCGTTGGCCAGGCGCGCAAGGCCAACCTCTCCGCGGTGGCGTTCGCCCATACCGCTGGAGTCACCAACGACCTCGGAACCTTGGGCGGGCGCGGCTCGATTGCCTACGCCATCAACGCTGGCGGCTTGATCGTTGGCTCCTCGAGCATTGCTGGCACCACCGTGGTGATGCATGCTTGCAAGTGGGAGCAAAGCGGGATCGTGGACCTGCACGTTGGCGGTGGCCAGAGCTGGGCCTACGCGGTGAACGACCTCGGTCTGGTGGTCGGACAAGCGACCGTGAACGGGAACAATGTTCCGGTTCGCTTCGACGGCGGCCAGATCGTTGCGCTTTCGGGAACGCAAGGATCGGCATTCGGTATCAACAATGCCGGGACGATCGTGGGTTCCCTTGGGAATCCTGGCGTGGCCTTCGTCTACCGGGACGGGAATCTTACGGACCTGAACACGGTCACCGTTGGCGCGGAGGGGTGGACCCTTCTATCGGCGATGGACATAAACAACGACGGAGTGATCGTGGCGACGGCCCTCAAGGGCTCGGCGTTCAAGACGTTCCAGTTGGTGCCTCAGGCATGAATAAGCTGGCCTATGGGCGTCTTCTGGCGGTTGCCCTAGCGGCGGCAATCGCCGCTGTCTTGGGGCAATGGCAGGGCGTCTTTGGCCAGCCTCTTCCCGAAGGTGCGGGTCTTGGAGAGATCCAGGCCCGCATCGAGGTGGCAACGGTCCGGAGCGTGAACGCGATCGTTTCGGCGGTGGTTGGCGCGGTGATGGGCTTCCTGGTCCGCGCGGACAAGACAGAGCCGTTCTGGGTGATGAAGGGCAAAGCCGAATGAACCTAATGAACTTCCGCATCGAAAAGGAACCCGCCCCGTCCACGGACTGGCGCGTATACGGCGACATCGAGGACGACTCGGGTAACCTGCTCGGTACGTTTGGCCCGGATGGGACATCGGTAAACATCTGGTGGGTGACGCAGGATGAGGCGTTCCAGCGCGGCATTGTCGATCAATTTGCGGTGATCATGGCGCAGCAGATCGCGGCGGGGGTGGCTGAATAATGGCTACCTATTACGTCCGTACAGACGGCTCGGATACCAACGCGGGCACCGGAAGCGGCACAGGCGCGGCGTGGAAGACCATCGGAAAAGCCTTGGGATCGGCTGGCATCGCCAGCGGCGACACCGTGTGGATCGCGCCCGGCAGATACCGCGAGCAGGTCACCGTCAATATGACGAACCCGACCGCGGAAACATTTGTCAAGGGTGATCCGACGGCATCGCAATTTTCGGGTGTGGCAGCCGGGCCAATTATCTGGACCGCTTACACCACCAATGACGAAACCAACCCCAGCAACCCGTGTTTGATCACGAACAGCAGAGACTACATCAGCATCAGCGACGTTAATTTTGTCGGTTACAGCACTGGCAATGGCGACGCTTGCGTTCGATATAGTCCAAATCAAAACTGGAAATTCACTCGATGCAGTTTTGAATCATACGGGCAATGTATCCGAATGGATAATACGTTCGGCGAACCGTTGGACTGCACATTCGACAGGTGCCTATTCCGTACCGGTGAATTCTCGATTCGGGTCTATCTAGCAGGTTCGGCTACAGGGTCCAGTTACAATACCAACCTAACAGTCAAATCGTGCGTGTTCATCAACTCTGGTTCGTACGCGTATTATCAATCCCGTACAGCAGGGACAGTTCAGCCGGTCGGGACAGGATTGGTGTTTTACAATAACCTGTTTGTCTCACCCAACGGTTTGTATATTGATTACGGAACGCAAACCACCAACCCGGGCAAAGCGATAAACAATATTTTCTCCTGTCCATCTACTTGTATTTCAGCGCAAGCGACCGGTCAATTCACCGAAAACTACAATCGGTTCGCGCTTTCGCCGACCCCGCGAAGCAATGTTTCGACCGGAGCGAACAGCAAAAGCGGCGCGCCGGGAACCGATTACGGGTGGAATTGGAATCAACAGATCAAGACCACCATCCCGTTTTTCCCCGTTGATAATGGGGTGCTGGACGGGGCTGGTACTACCGATAGCGGGGCGGCTCCGACAACGGACTTTTACGGCCAAACATTTGCCAACCCGCCGAGCATCGGCCCGGTCGAGGTCGGCACGGTCACGACAGGTGGCGGCGGTGGGCTACTGGTGCATCCCGGCACCAACGGGAGGATAAACGGTTAAGCGATGAAAGAGATTTTGAAACGCGGCGCGACCAGCAACATCCTCCGCGTGTTTTTGCCAGATTCGACCAGCACCACCGGCGCGGGCAAAACCGGTCTTACCAATACGTCCACCGGATTGATCATTTCGACCATCGCGGACAACGAAGCGACGGCGACAACCTACACCGCCGCGGCGTCCAATACCGAAACGATCACCACGCTGGGAACCTATTCGGCTCCATCCTCTGGCAAGGCGCGATTCAAAGAGGTTGACGCTACCAATTTCCCGGGCGTCTACGAAATACAAATTGCCGATGCGCGCTTTAATGTTGCGAACGCTACCCAACTGTTGGTCTCGGTATTGGCTACGGGCATCGCCCCCACCTTTGCCGAGATCCAGTTGGTAACGGTTGACCTGTACGACACGGTGCGGTTCGGCTTGACGGCATTGCCTAATGTGGCCTCCGGTAGCGCCGGCGCAATCATCACCAGCGGCACCGGAACCGCCCAGTTGAATGTAGCGAGCGGCAATGTCACGGTGGGAACAAACAACGACAAGACGGGCTATTCTCTCACACAAAGTTTCCCGGCCAACTTCTCGAGCCTGGCGATTACCGCGGGCGGCGCGGTAACCGCTGGCACGGTCTCGGACAAGACCGGCTATTCGCTTACCCAAGCGTTCCCGAGCAATTTCTCCAGCATGGCGATCACCGCGGGCGGCATCGTCACGGCCAACACCACGCAGCTGGCGGGCCAGACGGTGACGGCCAGCACCGGGGTGACATTTCCGACATCGGTCGGGACATCCACCCTTACCGCGGCGAATGTCTGGGATACTGACATCAGCGGGTACACGACGGCAGGACAGGCCGGGACGTACCTCAAAAACGCATCGGCTCCGAGCGCGGCTACCGTTGCGGATGCTGTTTGGGACGAGGTTCTGTCTGGCCACCTAACGAGCGGCTCGACGGGCGCGGCGCTCAACGCCGCCGGGTCTGCCGGCGACCCGTGGGCTACAACCCTGCCGGGAGCCTATGGTGCTGGCACGGCGGGCAAAATCATCGGGGACAACATCAACGCGACGATCAGTTCCCGGTTGGCATCGAGCGCGATCACGTTGTCGAGCGGAGCGGTCACGGTCGGGACCAACAACGACAAGACAGGATACAGCTTGACGCAATCGTTCCCCGCGAATTTTGCGTTGCTGGCGATTAGCGGCGCGGGATCGGTGACCGCCGGCACCGTATCGGACAAAACGGGATACAGCCTATCTGCCGGGTCGATCACGGCAAGCACGTTTGGCGCGGCGGCGATCACCAACAGCGTGTTGGCATCGGGCGCGATCAGCAACAGCACGTTCGCCAGCACCGCCATCGGATCGTCCACGATCGCCAGCGGTGCGATTACGAGCACCAGCTTTGGAGCCGGGGCGATTACCGCGGCAGCGCTTGCAACGGATGCGGCCGAGGAAATTGCCGACACGGTATGGGACGAAACGCTGGCGACGCATACCACCGCCGGCACGTTCGGGGGCCGGGTACTCCGGGCCGTCAACAGCAACGTCGAGGTTCAGGTCACCGGCTCCAACCATGTGGCCGCGGATATCCACGAGCTGCAACCGGGCGTCATAACATCGGCTGATTTCGCGGCTGGGGCGATTAACGCCAACGCGCTGGCAACCGATGCGGTTACCGAGATCGCGCAGGGCGTTCTGACGGAGGCAACAAGCACCAGCACCTACGCGGCGGGGGATGTTGGCAACGTGCTGGCGCGGCTCCACAACATGATTCAGACCACCGGCGCTGATTTCCAATTCGACTCGACGGCGCTGGCGCTCGCACCAACCGGTGGTGGCGGCGGCGGCTCGACCATCGCGGCTGGCAACGTGCCATACCAACTCCGCGCGGATACCCAGTACCCGGATGGGGCTGTTGATGTTTACGTCGGGACGCTCCTACGGCTCGATATGCAGGTGCAGGACCGCGACGGCAACGCGATCGATTTGACAGGCGCTACCGTCACGGTCGGTGTACGCAATGCCAGCACCGGGGCGACGGTCGGTACGGACCAGAGCGCGACGCTATCGCTCGCACGGCTCGGCATGATCTATGTGGACACGGTGGCAGACTGGAGCGCGACCGCCGGTACATACCGGATCACGGTCTCGGCGACGGTTGGCACCGACGTTATCATCGCTGGCCCGCTACCCCTGATCGTGAGGAGCCGATAATGCCAGCGGGCGGTTATCGTCTTGGATGGGAAGGCGACTGGATCGACCAGCCGCCTACCATCCGGGCTTATGTGGGGCAGAGGACTCCCTACATCTTCAACTTCCTGGATGGTGCCGGGGATGAAGTGGATCTTACGGGATACACGCTCACGGCCCAGGTTGTCGATGCAAACACCGGAGCGCAGTACATCAGCAGCGGCACGGTTACCGCGGTGGCGGCATCGCGCGGGTTGATCCAATGGACCAGGAGCGCGTGGGTTTTGGCTGCGACGGTGCGTCTCACCATCCGGGCGATATCGGGTGGAAACACGCTGATCGCTGGGCCGGTGATGATCGAGGTTCAGTCTCGATGATCAGGATGTCGCTCACGGTCAAGACGGACGGGTTGCGGAACTACACCGCGAACCTTTCGACCCTCGGAAAGGTTGTTTCTGCCACGGCAGCGAACATCGAGGGTGAAGCCAAGACATCCATAACCAAGCGACAGAGCCGGGGCAATGTTTACGAGCGTGGTGGCAAGATCCACTATGCTGCGGAGCCTGGCAATCCACCGAATCAGGACACCGGAAAACTGGCTGGCAGCATAGGCCACAAAATGACGGGACCGACCTCCGCGGAAGTTCGCGCAGGAGCCGAGTATGCCATTCCCCTGGAGATCGGCTGGATCTCCAAGGATGGAGAATTCCAAGGGCCATTCCCATTCATGGTGCCCGCGGTCAAGAAGCACGAGAAGCCGTTTCAACAAGCTGTGGCTTCGGTCCTGAAAGGTAGGAAAGGCTGATGGCTTACGAACCCAAGGTTATCGAGGACTGGATCTTCGACACCCTGAAGGCCGATTCCACCCTGGCTTCGAACCTGGCGGTCGAAGGACGGGCACCCAACTACCAACAGGGCATCTACAACACGATCGCCCCGCAGGTAGATCCGGTTTCGAACAAGCCGCCGCAGGTTCCCTATATCGTCTTCACCCTTGAATCAGCCGCCGCGGACGAGACGGCAATGTGCGGGACCAGGGTATTCTCCCGACCGGCTTACCGGGTTACCGTTTGGGATAATCAGACAGGAGCGGTCTCCTTCTCCAGGATCGGTACGATCATGGACAGGGTGGATACGCTGCTCGACAATCAGTTCGTCACGACCACCACGCCAGACTTCCAGATCCGGCGGGAAATACCAGGGCAGACGTTCACGTTGTCGAACGGTGGGCGCATCGATTACGGGATCACGGCGGTGTACCGCGTGGTGACCCAGAGCTAAGGGACAATCAACCATGCCATTCTCCAGAACATCTGCCCTTGTTGGCGAAAACTGCACCGTCACGATCGCGTTTGGTGGTTTCCAGGATGGGACACCCGGCACGTTTACGGCCGATACCTATACCTGCATCGCCCGCTCCGCGCGGGTTTCCACCACGGTGGCCACGACCGATGTTTCGGCTCTTTGCGACACCTACGCAAAGGCGCAGGTCACCAAGGCCAGCGGAACGCTTGAGCTTGAGCTTCTGGTCGATTCGGTCGTGGGCCCGGTATGTTCGGGGCACCAAGGTGACTACGCCCAAGTTGTCCTGACGCTCGGTGGGTTGACCAGCGCGGTAAAGACATACACTGGCGTGGTGACGGGTTGGGGCATCAATGCCGCGAATAGCGAAGCGGTCACCGAAACCATGACGGTCACGCTCGGCGCGAACGGCGTTACGACGGCGATCGCATAATGCCTCTTAAGAAACTTGCCCAGATCGAGCGCGATCCCGATCTGGGCATCCTCGATTTGGACCTGTCCGACGTTGCCGGGGATGGCGCGATCTTTCGGTTTCGGGAACCCAAGGCTGCGGACATTTTTCCTGATGCCAAGGAACTTCAGCAGATGCGTGTGGCGTTTCCCGAATTCCCGGATGCGATGCTTTACCAAGTCTACTTGATCGGCAGGACATACCTGCCGGGACCGGATGACGACGGGGAGTCTCCGATCCGGGCGTTTGGCAATTTGGCCCGAGCGTCCAAGGCCGTCTTCTTCCGCATCCTGGGAGAGTACACGACCAGGTTCCCGCTGGATGGCTTCGACAAGCGGGTGGATGAAGCAAAAAACGACTCCGCGGAGTAGCAGCGCAGGTTCTCTGGTACTCCGTCAAATATCTTCATCGGCACCCGTGCGAACTCGATCTCACGATTGACCAGATCGCCGAGGTGGCGGCGGTTGGGAAGCAGATCGAGGCAAACCAAGCGGAAGCCCTCGGCTCGATCTTTGGAGGTGCAGGGTGACCGTAGCGGAACTAACAGCCAGGATTTCGGTGGTGGGGGAAGGCGCGGCGCGTCAAGCCCTTTCACGGGTGGGAAGTTCCGCGCGATCCATGGGAGAGATGATCCGCACGGCTGCGGATTCGATGCGTCTGCTAGCGGCAGCCCAAGGCATGGTGGCTGGTGCCAGCGGAGTGCAAGCCGCCCTAGCGTATGATTCCCAGGTTCGTGGCCTTGCCGCTTATGCCAAAAATGCGGAGGACTTGCAAGCACAACTCGGCCGATTGCAAGAGCTGGCAAAACTTCCGGGACTCGGGCTTTCGGAGGTGCGACAAGGAGTCCTGAACCTAGAAGCCGCTGGTTTATCGGCATCGCTAGCAGAACGGGCACTCGGAGGATTCGGCAACGCTCTGGCACTTGCGGGGCGTGGGAAGGCTGAACTAGATGGGGTTATCCTGGCACTTGGCCAGATCGCATCGAAGGGGAAACTTTCCGCGGAGGAAATCAATCAGATAGCCGAGAGGGTTCCCCAGATTCGCGGGGTATTGCAATCTGCATTCGGGACGGCGGTAACGGAAGACATTCAGAAGATGGGGTTGACCTCTACCGAAGCCATCGATCGGATCGTGCGTGGTTTGGAGGCATTGCCCCGTGCGACTGGAGGTTACCAAGTCACGCTGGAAAACCTTGCGGATGCGATGGAGCGGGCATTGCTTCCGATTGGTCGAGGGTTACTTGATATTGTTCAGAGCCTGGCGGGACCGGGCGAAAAGATCATCAATGTGATCGGGAACTTAGCAGACCAGATCGGCATGGTGTTTTCGGCGATCGCCGAGAGCGGGGTGGCAAGGGATGCCATTTTGTCTCTTCTGAATGTCTTCGGTGGTGGCGCGGGTCAATCGTTCATTCAGGGGTTCGCGACGATCTCGGCCAATGTGTTGGCATTCATCAAGCTGTTGCCCGAGCTGGTGACTTACGCAGTAGGACGGATGCGGACTTCCTTCCAAGGATTGTTTGCCGATCTTAGCGATATGTTGGCGGGAATGTTCGACATGATGGCTTCGTTGCCTTCGATGTTGCCATTCGCTTCGGCATTGCGTGAATCAGCCATGGGGGCATCGGCCGGTGCCGCCGCATTGCGGGCAACCGCCGCAATGACCGCACCAAAGCCGGTGGATTTCGCGGGTGTTCGGAATGAATTCCTCATGCGGATCATGGCGAATATCAAACCCCAGCAGCTCCCTGCCGGTCTTATTTTTGGTGGCCAACAAGCCGGTCAGCAAGCGGGCAACCAACCCACACAGGCTGAAACGACTTTGGACCGAATCGAACGCAATACTCGGCAAACTGCGGACGAACTTACCAAGCGGCAGATCGGCGGCGGGCAAATCGCCCAGCTTGGAGTTACGGCTGCCGAGATGCGGGCATCGCGCGGGATGATGGCTGGATCCGGTTACCAGAGCAGCGCGGTGATGGGCGGGTCAATCATCGAGCGACAGATCCGGGCACTTACCATGGACCAGATCAGGCGATCGGGCACCTACGGGATACCGAGGGGTTAAGATGGCGTTCGTCCACCCTCTGAAAGTCTACATGGATTGCGCGGAGCCCCGCATCGATGTAGGGCGCATTGTCGCGTCCGTCGATGGCACCAACTGGGACAAGGCGGCTTCCAGCGGAGTCTACTTCGATCCGGTAACCAATACCGCGATGCTCGCGCCATTGCCCATGACGGCGGCATGGGAAACGACCTTTACCGGCAACTACGCCCGGATCGGCCAGAGCAACTTGGTATTTCCGACTCCAGCCAAGTGGAAAGTGAACCAGATTCGGGCATCGGGCGACTTTTGGCACGAAGCCCAAGGCGTTACCGAAGTTGTGCAAACCCGGTACGTCCTGCCAGTCAATCAGGGTATGCACGTTGCCGCCTACATCGATGGGGTGGGCTCGAACGCCAACACGGTGGTTCTGGAGTGCGGATGGAGCAACGGCGGCGGGGATGGCGTCTCGGTGCAGCTCCGAAGCAACGGCACCTATGTGGTGTACAAGGGAGGAGTCCAGGTCGGGGAATACACTCCAGACGCGGATGCGCGGACGACCGCGCGGGTTGCTAAGAGCGGAAACAACTCCAGGCGAAAATTTGTCGCGATGACGTTGATACCCTGCCGGTTTCGCGACCTGCTGATCATCGACGCGAACGGCTCCGGTGTCGTCCATACATTCACGGACCTGCCCGAATGGTATAGCACCGACGAAACTCCGACGATCACCCCGGATGAGCCATTCTATGTCTACGCTCCGGTTGGAAAAGCCGCATGGCAGCTGGCCGAGGTTCGATACGAAACCTCTGGGGTGATCTATTCCAAGGTCCAAACCGCCCGCTATCCATGGCCAGCCCCGCCAAGCGGAGCCCGATACTATGGGCACAATTTCGGGGTTGGCTCAACCATTAATCCAAGCGAGCAACTAACCGACGCGGCTGGTACGGTCCTGTCCTACAGCGGCACCGAATATGATGCCCGCCTCAAGATAAGCATCAGCGGGACTGGCCAGAACAACATCGGAATCTACAGCGCGGATGCTTTCTACGGCCCGACCTACACGACGACCTCGAGCAGCGAAGTAGATGTAACCTGCGATATCGAGAGCCTGTCCATGCAGGTGGGCGAAGATGGGCGCGTGGGAGTTACTCTCGCCGCCAGGCGCAAAAAGCTTTCAGATGCCGGGGTCAATCGCCCCCATATCATCGCCAACCGGCCATTCCGAATAGCGGTCCAGAACGCAACCAGTAGTCCGACCGTGGTTTCGGATCTGGTGCGCGGTACGCTGGACCCGCCCCAGATTGAATACTTTGAAGTGGACACCACCGCGAACCAGGACCTCTCCCTCTTGACGTTTCAGGGATCGGATCGTTCTGGCTTGTTCGACCGCACTTGGTTCTCCCAGCCAATCCCTTACGACAACGTGCAGCTGAAGTCCACCGTGGATGATCTGCTGGCGCAGTGCGGCATCGATCCCGCAGCCGGGGCGGTTGTGGTGACGGATGCCGGGGTCAAGATGGCGGCATCAGTGGATGTTTCCCTTGGCAAGTATGCCGTCCTGCCCGACCGCGGAGACACAATCGGGAAGTGGCTCGACAAGGTCCACGACGAGTACTGCTCGACATGGGTGCGCGGCTGGCAACCGACCACGAGCGGTTACCAGTACCATCTGGTCGATGTGGAGGCTACCACGCCAACATCGCAGTTGACGCTATACGCGAGCATCGCGGACGCCACCACGGCGGGAGTTGCCGAAGGGCTTCGTCCAAGCCGGGTCTACCGCAAATTCTCGGAGCTTTACGAACGGCCCGAGGCAAATCAGGTCCAAGTGGTTGGGCAGGACCCGCATACCGGACAGTTGATTTGGGGGACGCTCAACGACGACGCATCGCAGGATCCGACCCTGTCGCCATCGAGCCGTCCCAACAACTGGCTAGGCGCGGTCGAGCCGGTGCTGTATCAGGACCCGGCGATCAATACCAGCAATGTCCTCGGCTACATCGCCCTTACGTTGGCCCAGCGGCTCATGCCAGGAAGGCAGATCATCGAATGGGAATCCGACCTTCTGGTGAACAGCACCACGGATATCCCGCTCTGGCTCGGGGATGTGGTGACAATCCAGGGGACGGATAATACCGAGAAGGGCAAGTATCGTATCATCGCAATACCAAGCATCGAATTCGAATCGGAAACAACGGACCGCTACAAGGTTCGAATGGCTCGATACCGGGCCAAGCGTCTGATCGAGCAGGAGCTTGAATTCAACGACCAAGCCAACAGCGCATGGCTGGGTCTCTGGTGAGGTAAACCATGGCGAATGTGCAGGTCAAGGACGCGACCGGAACCAGCGTCTATCTGAAGGCTACCGGCACCGGGACGAATGGAGATCCGTTCATTCCCGAGCAGACATCGACGACGACGGCCACCGGCAATGTGGCCAACGACGCCGCGGATTCGGGCAATCCGATCAAGATCGGCGGGCTGGCGCGAACCACCAACATCAATGCGGTCCAAACAGGCGACCGGGTTAATGCCGTCTATGACACGCAGGGCCGCGCGGTGGTGACATTCGCGATTCCAGGCACGACCATTTCGGGGGTTTCCGCAGCGATCACCGGCACGGCTGATACGCAGGTCATCGCCGCGGCTGGCGCGGGCGTTCGCAACTACATTACCCATTTTGTGGTCTTCAACTCCCATGCTTCGGTGGCCACGCAGGTAAACATCAAGGACGGGGCCACGACAATCTATTCGGTCTACGTCACGGCCGCGGGCGGGCAGGTTTCGGTTACGCTCCCGGTGCCGATCAGGACCACCGCCAACACGGCTTTGAATGCTGCTTGCGTCACGACCGGGTCGAATGTGATCGTCTCGGCCAGCGGCTATACCGGAGCCTAGGTGGCCGTCTACGTCCTGCGGAACCAAACCCTGTCCGGGTCTGGTGATCTGGTCGGGCAGCTCGAATGGACCCGGTACGGGGATGGGGTCCGGCCACCGGAGGACCCAATACGCAACGGGCAATCCGAGGGCCAATGCTCAATCACCGGCGCAGGGTCTTTTTCGTTTGAACCATACGAGATCGTCACCGGGTCGTTCCCATCTTTCTCCTACGAAGTTGGCTGGAAGGTAACGGTGACCGATCCGTTGGGCGTTTCCAGCAGCGATCAGGACGGCACGGTATACAGCGGCTCGGGCAAACAATACATTAGCGACGATCGCACCGGCTCATGGTCGGCATCCATCGATTGCGAGCTATGCCTAGAGGTCACCGACCCATCGACGCCCAGCGGCACCGGTTCGAACGCGGTCAACTACAACCCGGACCCGCCCCATGGTCGGACATACCGATTGTTTTTTCGCCGCCGCAATGGCGGCTCATGGTCCATCAGCGCGAGCCTAGGCGCGACAAGCGCATCGCGTTCTGGCACGTTTGCCAACAACACCGAGATCGGCATACCAGACGTCATCATTTCGACTGTTGAGGCGTTCGCCGAGCAGGAGGCCGACGACACACCGTTTTCCATCGACGGCAAAATTAGCGGGACATGGCGCAATGCCCAGATCGGTACGACGATCGATGCAACCGGATCCCATGGATCGGCCTACGCCGACAATACCAATGGCGTCAAAATCACGGCGACCTGCGTTGCCGATCCGATTGGCGACGCCGGCTCGGCCTACGCGACACGATCTCTGGCGGTGCCGCTGGTGTTCGACCTAGACGCCCAGCTGCGGGCCATGGAGGTTGGTTACCCCGACTCGCTCACGCTGGAATACCAGCGGGCCGGCGCGACGGTGGACGTCACGGCGAACGGATCGTACGCAGACAACGGACGTACCTATCGGTCCGAATCGTCCGAGGTCTGGGTCAAGGACGGTACGACGACCGAAGATTCGGACACCTATTCCCACCCGAGCAACTGGGGACCGATTTCGATCGGGATAAAGTCCAGCTCGGCATCGAGCAACAACGAGCCTACATCGGACCTGAAGCTGCTGCTCAAGGACCGGAAGATGAACGCCCTGTCGGTGGAGACGCCCGAAAGCACCGCCAACCTAACCGGATCCGACTCGGCACTTGCTGGCTCTCCCTGGGGCGTGGAACGGTCCTACACGGGTCTAGCCAACGGATGGCAGGGATTGATGGGCTGGCGGTATCTCGAGGTGATCATCGCCGAGACCGGTGGCGCATCTTCCGGGGCGGCGGTCACCATCAAGATCGGATCCAAGAGCTGGACGAAAGACAAGGACGGAACCGCCTTGACCGCTCCTGGCTCGGGCAATTCCAGAACCTGGTATATCGACCTTTGCAGCCCATCCAGCGAGTCGGCGACAACCGATACCTGCGACACGACGTACCCTTACGACGGCGACTGGAGCGCACTTGGTGGCGGGGAAGACAACTACTACCGCACCGGGACCGGACCTTACTCCGGGGTAAACAGGGCCACCTCGATCCGCATCGAAGTGGGCTCGAGCCGCACCTTCACGATTACATCGATCAAGGGCTGGCGCGTGATCGCCGAGACCGTGCGATCCACGAATCTACCAACCCACGACAATTGGATCGAGCAACGCCCGGCAACGGTGGTTTCCGAAGCGGATACGACGACGTACCACAAGGTGCGTCAATCCTACGAGGTGGATCTGGACGGCCGTTTGATCGCCGCCGAATGGTCCGATACGGAGTTCGAAACGACCGTGGGTGGTGCAAGCGGGGTCTATACGCACACCCTCTACCAGCGAAGCCTGAAGTGGTTGGTCGATCGGATCAATGCGGTATCCCTTTGCCCCGGATGGTCCGCGACGATCATCGCTCCTGCATCGGGGACCGGATCGCAGGAGTGGTACAACCGGGACCGGGAGCTGCACGGGCTCCTTGGCGGCGGCTACTATTGGTCCAGCGGCGCATGGGTTTCCGGGATCGACATCGCGCAGCGAACCCAAGCGGGCGGGGCTCAAACCCTGCTCTGGCAGGGCGGATTCACCGAGTTGACGAATTGCCCCGGCGATGTAGGGGACGTCTTCGAACACGACACCGGAGCGACGAGCGGCACCCTGGAACTCAAGGCCGCGAAGATCCTTCGATCCCAAGGGGTTGGGCTTTCGCTCACGACGGCGGGGGTGTCGAAGAACTCCTCGGTCCTTACCTTGACGCAAGGAACCCCAAAGGGCACCGGCACCAGCGGTACGAATGGATACGCCCAGACCGGCTCTCCGTTCGGCAACGGGAACGGTGGGGACTTTACGCTCGACTTCGATGGTGGCGACACGGGCACCTACGCAGCGAAGGCCAGGAAGCGACGGCATTTCCGCAGCAAGGTGGTGGAAACCGGTGGCGGTGGGATTCGGCTCTGCATAAGCCCTTCGGATCGATTGACGCGGGGATATTACGACGGCACTCCATCGAAGATCATCCTCGGTTTCGCCCAAGCCCCGGTGGCTTCGGACTGGATCGACTACGAGACGAGCATCCAAGCCGAGGATTTCTGGATCGACTACACGACGACCGGCACCACCGCCCTGGTGATCACCTATGTGACGGGTGGGAACATCGAGCGGGTCACGACACTAGACGAAGGGGAGACATTCTCCGTGGCAACGACCGTCATCTCCGGGGTGAAACATCCCGCATTCGTGATTAGCCCCACCGGAGTGGAATACCATTTCGGCTGGGCTACCGGCGGCATCATCAAGACCAGGGTATTGGATGCCCAGGGAACGGAGATGGTGGCCGTCACGAACGCGGTGGGATCGGGCGCGGACGACGACCAGATCGCGGTGGAATGGCGCGAAGGGTACGTTATCCTGGCGTACCTGTCCAGCGGCAACATTACCACCGTCAAAAGTCTGGATGGATCGACCTACTCCTAGGCAAGGAGAAGCCCGCGGGAGGGAACGACCGCGGGCTTTGGGTGGTCCGAAAACCGGGAGGACTGGCCCCGGTGATCTATTGTACCCCAGGAGGGCATAGTGGGAAACATCGGCAGGGCGGCGGCGAACGGGGCCATCGCGAATGTTGGCGTGATGGAAGAGGGCGAGAACCGCGGGCGGTGGGTCGAGCAGTACCAGGCATCGGTTGGGATACCGCCCGGCTCCCCATGGTGCGCGGCATTCGTTCGCTTTCGCTTCGAGAAGGCGGCTGAATGCCTCGACCTCGATCTGCCCCCGGCATTCCCGGATACCGGGTGGGTTCCCGATTATGTCAACTGGGCCAAGCGATCGGGACTCTGGATACCGGTGGATGGGGTTGGGATCGAGGAGGTCCACAAGGGCGACCTGATCTGCTTCTGGTTCGCCGCCAAGGGCCGCTGCGCGCATATCGGGATCGTGGTCGAGGATCCGACCATGCCGGGACGATGGACCACGGTGGAGGGAAACACAGGCCCGGATCGCGGACAGGAAGTGGAACGCGATGGCGACGGGGTATTCCGCAAGATTCGCCGAAGGTCTGCTCTCGGGACCGGTGGCGGCTTTATCAGGATCCCGTTCTAACCAAAGAAAAGGCCCGCTACTTTTGATAGCGGGCCGAGGTGGAAAGGGTTTCGATCTATTCTACCTATCCTTGGCAAGCCACGGCGGGATCTTGGCCGTCTTGACCGGCTCTAGGTTCAAAACCAAAGTCTTGAGGCAAAGGGCTATTTCGTCCAGACGGTCTTCCGCATCCTTGACCTCGGCGGCATCGGCCATGCCCATGCCAGCATCCGGTTCGTATTGCAGGGCCTTCAGCTCGGTGGATGCCCGATAGATGTCGAGCAAGCATTGCTGGAGCCTGGTGCGCGTTCCCATCCTTTTCATTCGCTTCCTCCTGTCTTGATGGTGTAGGTATCTTCGGCCGGGACTACTCCGAATCCGACTTCCGCGGCTTCATCCGGGTTCGCCAGGATCTGGGCCTTGATCGTTTCGGGCACCTGCGAGATAAGCAGCGAACGCTTGACCTTGACCGCGGACGGACACGAGACCTCGGCCCATTCGATGGCCTTGCCTTCGTCCAAGATCGTGACCTTCGGGGAGCTTGTGCGGAATGACACGGTCCCGAATGGATTCCTCCAGGTCTTGGTCTTGCCAAGGTTCTGGCGGGCATACTCGGCCATCTGCCACGAATACCGCGCTTCAAGCCATTGCAGCCGCTTGGCTTGGTCTGCCACCAACTTCTCGATGTTGGCCTTGACGGCATCGAGCTGGGCCTTGCGGGCGGCCAGTTCGGTCGAGAGTTCGAGATGGCGACGCATGAATACCATCGCCTTCTCCTCGGAGTCGATGTCTCCCTCGATCCAGTTCGACTTGGGCCCAAGGTAGTTTCCGGTTTCGTCGTCCCAAAGTTCCCCATCGATCTCAACGGTTGCCATTCTTGCCTCCGATCGGCTCGGTGATCACAAAACCGGGGCGACGCTGCTGGATCGCTGGCGTGGGCTTCTGTGCCACGGCATTGTTGGCGTCGTCGTCTTCATCGGCCATGATCCCCAGGATAGACGCAAGGGAATACCTGCGACCGTAGGTTATGGCCGAGCCCATGCCATGGGCATCGCTCTTCGTCACCGGGATGATCGCGTCCACCGCGATCCATTCCCCGGATTCATGGATCAATCGGGTTTCGACCAGGACGGACATCGGACGGAAGGAATCGTCCAGGGACGAAACCTCCGAGCCTTGGACGAGCGCGATCCCATGCTGGGTAAGGACGGGCACCGCGGTGGCAAGGATGCCATCGAGCGTCATGTAGCGTGAGCGGAAGGCTGGGTTGTTGCCTTCCTTGCCAACGGCTGGCATGGACCCTTGGGCCTTGACCAGCGCGGCGGCGATCTTCGATATCGATTCCGAGTGTTTCATTACGGACCTCCGAATGCAGTATATTGGCACCCGATATGGGAACGCAAGGGAAGGGATATGGACCGCTGATATACTTGGATCATGATCAAGGGATTGACACAGGGCGAGATCGCCCGGCGAATGGGAAACCACCAGCCCAACGTTTCGGCATGGCTTTCGGGCAAGCGCATCCCCAGCGAGCAAAGCCTGGTGGATCTCGCGCGGGCCATGGAGATGGAACCGGACGAGCTTATTGCGATGATCTATCGGCGGCGGCAGAGGCTGAAGGCGCAGCGGTGACGGTCACGCCCGCCATGGTGCGGGCCGTCTGTAGGCGCATTGCCGCCGATCCCGATCGCGTTCCGACACCGGCCCAGGACAAGGTTCTTGTGCTGGCGGTCCAGCGCGACATCGAACACGATATTGCCCTCGAGGCCATGCTTCGCGGGCATCGCGGGCTTGTCTACCGGGTGGCATCCAAGTGGGCCCGCGTGGATCTCTTCGACGACGCGGTATCGGTCGGGATGCTCGGCATGGCGGCCGCCATTCGCCGGTACGATCCAGACCGCGGGATCAAGTTTTCGACCTACGCCACCCATTGGATCGAATCCAAGATCCGCAGGACGACCGTCCAGGGGATCCATCACGCCCACGTTCCCGAGCATAACCTTTACCGGTGGCTTCGTCTCAAGCGGTGGTACGCGACGTTCCACGAGGAGCATTCCAGGTATCCCGAGGACGACGAGATCATGGCCCACTTCGGGTTCACGGCCCCGGAGCTCGAACACGTTCGCTCGGTCGGTCTTATGGAGATGCAGTCCATCGATGGAATGCCGGTGGGTTTGGACCAGAGCCGAGACCTTACGCAAGTCCAGAGCCCCGAGACCTTCGTCCTCGAGGGCATCGAGATGGAGAAGCTTTCGACCGCGATATCCCAACTCGATCCGATCCAGCGGTACATCCTGCGGCGGGTCTATGGTCTGGACTCGGAGATGGCTTCGATGCGGGTAATCGGCGAAGAGATCGGAATGACATCGCAAGCGGTCCATCAAAGATTGAAAACCATCCACAAGATCCTGCGAAAGGCGATGGAATGAAGCATATCGAGGACCGGGAACATATCGCCCTTGTGACATGGCTGCGGGCCATGGAACGCATCCATCCCGAGCTGGGGCTTGCGTACCACACTCCCAACGGGGGCTACCGGGATGCCCGGCAAGCGGCGAAGTTCAAGGCCATGGGTGTTCGCGCGGGCATCTGGGACATCTTCGTCCCGGTCCCGGCTCCGGGCTTGTGGGTGGAAATGAAGGCACCAGGCGGGCGACTCACGCCCGGCCAGCGGGAATGGCGGGAAAGACTGGAGCCCGCTGGATATCGGTTCGAAGTGGCCTTTTCATGGGTGGAGGCGGCGCGGTATATTGCGTCCCACGTTGGTTTTGACGTCGATCTATAGGAGGTGGTTCGAATGGACAGGGAACAAGCGGAGGCGCACCTTCGCTGGCTTTTCGAATGCTATGACAAGGGTTGGGTGGAGTTCCGGGCATTCCGCGGGGGAACCTCGGTGATGCGGCGCAGCTTCGAACTCCCGGCGATGCTGGCCGATATGACACCGGCCCTGGATTGGATAGAATCCATGGTCCTGCGAAAGCAGAACGTCTACATGGGAGTGTTGCCCCGAAGGACGGAGGAAGGGACCAAAGCGGACGATATCGCTGCGATCGGACGACTTTGGATAGACCTTGATTCGAAGATCGAAGGGGCGAGCCTGGAACTGCTCGAGGAATGCCCGGTGGTGGTCGAGACCGGAAACGGATGGCATGGATACCGAGGGCTCAAGACTCCACAAGCCATCGGCAACGATCGCGACCAACAACAGAAGGCGGTCAAGGTTCGGTGTTGGCAAAAGTCCATCCATCAAAAGTGCGATGCCACCCACGATCTGGCCCGAATCCTTCGCGTGGCTGGTACGGTCAACTTCAAGGACTTGGCAAACCCGAAGCCGGTTCGTCTCCTTCGATGGCCAGATCAAGCCCTCAAGGTCGAAGTGCCTGGTGAACGCTTGACTAGCAGGGAACGGCTGCGCGGGGACAAGATCGCGCCACCGCCCGACTGGACCGAGCGGGACCAGGACCATCACGAATGGATCCATGCCAAGGGATACGAAAGCGACAAGCGGATTCCCGATCTGCGGCTCCTCCATGCGGAATTGCCATGGCCAGAAGAGGACGTCTACCGCCAACATGAAGAGTGGCTGGAGCGCGTCCTTCTACGGATGGCGGCGCGGGGAGACCGCTGGGGAGACTTGGTCGGGTTCGCGATCGCCAGCGGCAAGGACGAAGGCTGGGTCGAGCGCAAGCTGCGGGAATTTGCGGAGATGCAACGGTAGGATAAAGCCCCGCGGACTGGCGGGTACGGAGGGAACATGGATCTGGACTGGGACGAATTGCCCGGCATGGATGATATGCCGGTGCGGTATGTTGGCGGTGCCCACGGCAAGGGCCAATGGGGCGACTGCTTCGTGCGTCACCCCGAGGGTGGTGGACCGTTCGGAGGGCGCGACAATGCCCTTACCAAGTTGGTGGGCTTCCTGCGGGCGAAGAGCCTACCCTTCGAGGTGGCCTTGACGTTCGCCCGGTGGTGGAACCGGGAGTATGTGGATCCACCGCTGGACCACCGGGTGGTCGAGGACAAGGTGTCGCGGGCATGGGTGGAGTGGCTGGAGGGCGGGATGCCCGACGATACCCCGGATACCGCTGGCCAGCCCCAGGGGAACCTAATCCGGTTTGTCGGGCTCGACACGCTGGCGATCATGGCATCCGAAGCGGGCAACATGGAATGGCTTGTGGAGGATCTGATTCTTGCGGGCGGGATCCACTTCATCACCGCCCCGCCGGGCGGCGGCAAGACCTGGGCCGCGATCGATCTGGTGCGGGCACTCACGACCGGTACACGGTGGCTGGACCACAAGAAGGCCATGCGATGCGGCGTTCTCTACGTTAACGAGGAGATGGGGGCCGCTCCCTTCTACCAACGGCTCAAGGATCTGGGGGTCGAATCGGGTGGTTTCCATGCCATCCAGAGGGAGGGAATCCGCATCGATTCGGACGTCCACCTGCCCCAGATCGTGGACTATATACGACGAAACGATATACGGGTCGTGGTGATCGACACCTTCGTTCGGGTCCATGGCAAGGACGAGAACGACAACTCCCAGATGGCGCAGCTCTTCGGGCGTTTCAAGACCATCCTCGATGCCGGGGCGGCGGTTGTCTGCCTCCACCACCATCGCAAGGCATCCTCCACCATGGGGTCTCCGGTGGCCCACGAGGCCATGCGCGGAGCAGGGGAGATCGCGGCGCAAGCGGATCTGGTGGCGGCGATCGAGAAGACCGAGGACGGCTACAAATTTAAGGTGACGAAGCACCGGCACCTCGAGGAGGATTCGGTCCCGGAGTTCGGGTTCCGAATCGGAAAGGATGCCGCCGGGTTCACCCGCATCGAACAGTTCGAATTGGAAATGCCCCAGGAAGTCACCACGTTGGCGAATGCGGGGCGTTCACGCCGCGGCGGGGGAAATGACTTGGAACGCCAGATTCTCTCCGTCCTTGCCGATTCTACGCGACCGCTTGGTTTGAACGTGATCAATTCCAAGGTGACGGGTTCGAAGGGCAAGGTGAGCGAGACCCTGGCGAAGCTTTGTTCCGAGGGTCTTTTGGCCATGGTTCAGGAAGGCCAGTACCACTTCTACACGCTGGCAAATTGACCAACCGGTTTTTCGGGGCCCCTCCCCCCCCTAAAGGGGGGGTCGGGGACTTCAAAAAAAACCGGTAAAAAACCGGTTGGAATGGTTCCCCCCATACCCCCCTCCGGGCTTGGGGCGACACGATCCTACGCCCCCCAAGGGGGCTTCGGATCGGCCGCCCGCCACGGGCCATGGGGAAACATCTTGACACTCCGTCAAGATGTTTATTGACATGGTCTATATCGGGTGCTAATATCCGATTGCCGCAAGGCAAAATACAAACGAGCCGGTTACCGGCAAGAGGACAAAGAGATGGGATTTTTCTCCCAAAACGCAACATTTAGCGGCGGCGGCGACTTCACCGTGGCCGCACCTGGCACCTACAAGTGCGCACTCGAGAAGGTCGAGACCGTCCAGCGACCTTCCTTCGAAGATCCATCGATCATGGAGGGCAACTTCCGGTGGACGTTCGAAACCCTTGAGGATGGAGACGAGAACGGACGACCGTTCCGGTTCACCTACTTCACCAAGACGTCCTACGGCAACGACATGGCCAAGTTGACCAAGCTCCTGGACGGGATGCTCCTGCGGCGCCTCACTCAAGAGGAGTTCGCGCAGCTGGACCTCGACGACATCAAGGCCCGAGCATGGTCGGTATCGGTGGATTGCCAGATGACCTCCAGGGGCCGGGAGATCAATACCGTTCTGGGCGTTCGGCCATGGGCCAACAAGCCCCAGCCGCGCAAGGTCCAGGCATCCCGCCCGCCGGTCGAGGAAGACATCAAGGATCCGTTCGATGAATAGGACGCAGGTGGTGGCCGATCTCCTTGACGAGATGGAGCAAACCGCCAAGCTTCTGCTGGCCGCCATCCAAGTGGCAAGGCAACAACAAGCGAAGGCAATGGCCGAAAAGGCCAACTGATCATGGGAGGGCTTCGGCCCTCCCAAAACAACATTGGGGGAACCATGAACAAACGAACCATCGAAACCATCGGAAACATCGCCCTTGTGGTGCTGGCCATCGGGACCGTGATCGCTCTCGGGATTGATTCGGCAAACCGCACCGAGACACGCCTTGCGGCAAGGATGGCCAAGTGAAACTAACACCAAGCGACATCGCCCAGGACTGGGAACTTCCCGAGCCGGTGGCCCGGATCATCGTCCATATTCATCGCTTCGCCATGGATCGGAAGTGCGAGCATCTGAACCGGGCTTGCTTCCACGCGGTCTACGCAGCCACCGGCCAGATGGCCGAAGCCAAGGACATCGAAGCCGCCCTGGACAAGCTCGCGGAGATGAACCAATGACCTGGGCCGAGGCATACGAGATCTTCGTGGAGGATGGCAACGACATCTACCATCGCGAGACATCGACCTACTACCGCAGGGTCCAGATCAGCGAAGACGATCTCGCGATCGTGGAATACGATTGCTGGTTCGGAACCGGCACGATTGAGCGCGGCGACGAGATCGGGATAGTGGACATAGACGAAAACACCCACGCTGGGACCGAAGGATGGGAGATTGTCGAATGAAAGATGCTGGTTTGTGGGTTAAGACGACCAAAACTCACCAGATGCATATCGAAGATGGAAAATACGCTGTAGTCCTTCCAAGGACTATTTGCATGGTTGTCGAGCAAGGTCACTTCTGGGATTACATTTGGGTCATTCCCGATGTATTCGTTTTCGAAGGAGCCGCATGGGAAAATGAATGCTCACCACCTTTCAAATTTGAAGTCAGAGCTTCGGATGTTTACGTCATAACCCATAAAGAAGCTAGCGAGAACCACCCAGAATGACCGGACAACAAGCCCTTGACGCCTTTAAAAACGGCCACAAGATCCGCTGCACACGCTGGACCGCTGGATGCTTCCTCAAGGCCAACTGGAACCCGGATGGCATGGTCTACGACATCATCGCCGCAGGGACCGAGATCTTCGTCCAGGACGTCGAGCAGGACGGTCTCTGGATCCTCTCCGATCTGATCGACGGAGACTGGGAGATCGTGCCGTGACCGGCAGGAAGCCGCTCGAATTCATCGCCCGCAACTGCAAATGTTGCGGGCGTCTTTGTCCTTACGAAGACTTCAAAATCACCAAGGCCATCTACACGCGCGGGTTCTCGCTCTCGACCAAGTGCCACCGGTGCCGCAAGGCCCAGATGCGGGAGGACAAGCGAAAAGCCTATTACGGGAATTCCGAATATCGAGAGCGGACGATTAAGTCGAGTGCCTTGTGGGTTCGGACCGCACCCCCGGAGAAACTCAAGCCCCGAAACGATTACATAAGCAAGAATTCCTGGGTCCGAAACAACGCGAAGGTTCGGTTGCCGCAACTACCGGACAAGTTGGTGGTCTTCGCGGTCCCGAAGCCCCAGTACATCGGACCACCCTCGGCCCAGGATCGATGGTGGACAAGGTATTCCTTGATGGTCCGAATCGACAAGCCGGGACTGCAACCGCCCCAGTTCGGGATACCGCTGCTCAGGATCGATGGATTGATCGCATCGCGCCATGCTTCCTGCCCGGAAGCCTGGGGCTGGGTCCACCCCATATTGCAGCGGTGGATCGAACGAAACCATGGAGGGACAATGAATCATGGCCAGACCGACTAAATACAACGAGGACCGGCACGACCGGATCATCGATGCCCTGCGGAAAGGAAACACCCGGCGGGCTTCCGCATGGGCGGGTGGGATCGACATCGACACCTTCCTGCAATGGATCCGTCGTTTCCCAAATTTCGCGGACGCCGTAAAGGCAGCGGAAGCGGATGCCGAGCTGGCGATGGTCGAGCGGGTTCGAACCGCCGCCAACGACCAATGGCAAGCCGCCGCATGGTGGCTGGAACGGAAGATGAAACGCGACTGGAGCAACCGGCAGGAGATCACCGGCGAAGACGGGGCACCGGTACGCATCACCGTTCGCTTCGCGGACGACGCCCCGGAAGATCCCGAGGTGACAGAATGAGCGGCCCGCTGATCTGCCTTGCCATCGCCATCGCCGGGTTGGTAGGTTCCACCGCCATCCTGGCGTGGTCCATCCACCTTCTGGAGAAGACTCAGCGAACGCTCGATGGCCGAGATTGAGTTGATCCTGCCCCGTCCACACGCGGGGCAGAAGACCATCCTGGCACAAGCCAAGCGGTTTAATGTGGTCTCCTGCGGAAGACGCTTCGGGAAGACCACCATGGGAGCCATCCTGATGGCCCGCCCTCTCCTCGAGCAGGACCGGTCCTGCGGATGGTTTGCCCCGACATACCGACTCCTCGAGGAGGCCTACAACGACCAGAGGCGCATCTTCCAGCCGATCATCCGTAGGGCGGTAACCTCCCCGTATCCACGCATCGAGCTGCTGAACGGAGCCGCGATCGACTACTGGACCCTGGGGGAACCGGCCACCGTGGCCCGCGGACGCAAGTACGCATGGGTCGGAGTGGACGAAGCCGCCATGGCCCCGTACCTCGAGGAGGCATGGACCCAAGCGATACGGCCCACCTTGACCGACTACCGCGGGAGTGCCTTCTTCCTGTCCACCCCGAAGGGAACCAACTACTTCAAGGTCTTGTTCGACCATGCGGCGCCGGATCCCGAGTGGATGCGGTGGCAGATGCCCACGACCGCGAACCCCTACATCCATCCCGCCGAGATCGAGGCCGCCGAGCGGTCACTTCCTTCCCTGGCGTTTCGCCAAGAGTACCTGGCCGAGTTCGTGGACGCGGAAGGGGCCAGGATCCGCAGGGAGTGGCTGCGCGTGGCCGAGGCGCCCGATCTCCCTCGGTACATGGGCGTGGACCTGGCGATCTCTTCACGGGAGGGCGCGGACTATACCTCCGCGGTGGTGATCTCTCGAGATCCAGCGGGAACGGTCTTCGTGGTCGATGCAGCCCGGATGCGCGGACCCTTCGACCAAGTCCTGCGGTTCGTGCGGGACATGGCCGCGAAGCACTCCCCGGTTTCGATCGGCATCGAGCAGGTCCAGTACCAAGCCGCGGTGGTGCAGGAGCTGCTTCGGACAACCAAGCTGCCGGTCCGGGGCGTCAAGCCCGACAAGGACAAGGTCACCCGCTTCGGCCCGCTGGAGGCACGATACGAGCAGGGCCTGGTCTCCCATGGCCCCGATCTGCCCGCGTGGTTCGCGGACGAGCTCCTATCGTTTCCAATCGGACGGCACGACGACTCGGTGGATGCCCTCGGATACGCCTGGACCGTGCTAGACTCCAAGCGCGCCTTCTCGGCGGTCTAGGAGGGGATGGATGATAGAGGACGACCACCAGCGGTGCCGCTGGTGCGGCGAAGGTTTGTATCGGGTCAAGGACTGGGCCAAGGAGATCGATCGGCACCCGGAACAGCGGAGCTGGTTTTGCGGAGAGGGCTGCAAGACCGCCTGGTTCCGATACCACTTTCCCTGGTGGAACCCCAGCCTAAGCCGCCGCTGGCGAGCCCACCAGCAACTCCTCGAGCGGGAAGCCGCGGTCCTGGCGAAGCGGGAAGCCTTCCTGCTCGACCGGCCATGTTGCCCCGATTGCGGGAATCTGATGCGGAAGCGCGGGCGACCAGGCGCGGGATACTGGGGCTGCAAGTGCGGCAAGTGGATCCGAAAAAAGTCCAAATAAATACTACGGTTTATCGTGCGATCTTATGGAAAGTGTAGTATTATATCCCTGTCGGAACCACCGACGAGGGAACAAACAATGAACACTTTCAACTGCAAGTACACCGCCCCGGTCCTCGAAGCTATCGCCCGCACCAACGAAGCTCTGGCCATGAAACTCGACGAACAATGGTGCTTTATTACAGCCGAGGATGTTCAGCCCTTGATCGATATCGATCCTGCGATGGAAGTCATGGTCCGCTGCTATACTGGCCGATTCCGCTGCACCATCCAGAGCCTGAACTGGCATCTGAAGGCTATCGAGAACGGATGCGGTCGAGAGAGCGGCCTTCGGGATGTGTGCATCCCGATACCCAAAGGATGCTGAGCCGCAAGGCCCCCGGAAACGGGGGCCGTTTTTATTCAAGGAACAACAATGCCAGGAACCAGACTTAACATCGACCGACCTTCCTGCCCGTCCTGCGGATCTCCCATGGGACGGGCGGGAGCCACCATGTGGAAGTGCCGCTGCGGGAAGACCAAGCGGGAACCTTCCCCCAGACCCGCAGGAAGGCCGAAGAAGCCGAAGCAGGTAAACTAGTCCAGTACTCCTCCTCAAGCCCCCAGGTGCCCCGCCTGGGGGCTTCTCTTTGGCATGGGACAATTGAGCATGGGACTATTCGACCGCATCCTAGGCAAGGCCATCGCCAACCCGCGCGAACCGCTACCCCTCCCCCTCGGTCAATCGCGGGACGTCTACCTCACCGGGTACGGGTCGGGCCAGCTTGTCTCTATGCTTCGGCGCGTCCTTCCTGGTTCCCATCGCGACTGGGGCACCGTTGCCGGTGACCTCGGGCTGAACTCGATCATCGCCTCGGCGATGGACTGGTACATCCGCAACTGGCCACAAGCCACCCCGCAGGTACTTCGCAAGGTTGACTCCCAGCAGACCGAGCCCCTCGAGGAGCATCCGATCCTCCAGCTCCTGGCCGAGCCCGAGCCCGGCATGGTGGGGAACCTGCTTTGGGGCTGGGTGATCCAAGACTACAAACTCTTCGGGAACGCCTACCTGCGAAAGCAAAGGATCGGCGGGCCCGGCTCCGCGGTGGTGGCCCTCCAGTACATTCCGCAGGACAT
>SXGQ01275280.1_pt1 | contig 33122 bp, 31 predicted proteins | sample 3178371 | NCBI WGS metagenome assembly SXGQ01 (sample SAMN11356859, study PRJNA531348) | freshwater metagenome | isolation source: freshwater sample F1-20 | place: China: Fuxian Lake, Yuxi | collected 2017-12-25 | reverse complement strand
TCCAGCCCGGCATGCACGAGGCTGGGCCGCAGCTTGTTGGCCCGGGCGCCGGTGATCGCATTGGTGCAGACGATATCGTGGCTGGCGCTTTCGATGATCATCTGCTTGTAGTCCGGCACCGCCAGGCTCTCGTCGGTGGCGATGAATCGGGTACCCATGTGCACCAGGTCCGCGTCCAGGATCTGCGCTGAACGCACGGCACTGCCGGTGGACATCGCTCCGGCGACGACGATGATGCCGTCGAAGAACTCGCGTACGCTGGCCACGAAGGCCGGGGCGGCGATCTGGCCGGTGTGGCCGCCGGCGCCGGCACACACCAGTACCAGCCCGTCCACGCCGAAGCGTGCGGCCTTGGCGGCGTATTCCGGAGTGTTGACATCGGCAAACACCAGGCCGCCATAACCGTGCACCGCCTCGACGATGGCCGCGCGGCAGGCGGCCTCTACCAGCGCCGGGCCGGAGACCAGGAAGATGGGGGCTGCGATCACCGGCAGCGCGAGTTGCCCGAGCATCGCAGCCGGCAGACGTGAACGGGGCGGCGCAGCGTGGTTGGGCATAGCGAGTCGCTTAATCCAGTATCAGCTTCAGGCTCTTGTTGAGCTCGCGCAGTTCGTCGATCTCGCGTTTGACCCGCGCGGCAAAGGCATCGCCGCTGAGGCTGCGCGGCTCGCCGCCGCTCCGGGTGAGGTTGGCTACCACATCCGGGTCGTTGACGGCCGCCGTCAGCGCGGCGATCAGCCGTTCGCGGATGGGCGCAGGTACACCCGCCGGTACCGCAAAGCCGAGCCAGCCGGAGCTGACATGCGGGATGCCCAGTTCCTTCACGGTCGGCACGTTGGGCAGGCTGGCCATGCGCTTCTCTCCGGTGTACGCCAGGGCCACCAGCTTACCCTGCTCGACCATCTGCTGGCTGGCCGGGGACGAGAACGCGAAGTCCACCTGGCCGCCGATCAGATCGGTCAGAAGCGGGCTCTCGCCACGGTAGGGCACATGCAGGGCCTTCATGCCGGCGGCGAACACAAACTGCTCGGTGGCCAGGTGAAAGCCCGTGCCAATGCCGGTGGAGCCGAAGTTGACCTTGTCTGGCGTCGCCCGGCCGGCATCGACCAGCGCGCGCAGAGTCTTGTAGCCCGAGGCCGGGTGAGTGTTGACCAGGTAGTGCGATTCGAAGATCTGCGTCAGGTAGGCCAGGTCCTTCAGCGGGTCGTAGGGCACATTGGCCGCCAGTGTGGCGCCAGACACGACACCGGCATTGGTGACCACGCCGATGGTATAGCCGTCCTTGGGCGACTTGGCCAGTACGTCGGTGCCGATGCGTTGCCCTGCGCCGGCCTGGTTGCGGAACACCATCGGCTGTCCGAGGATGGCGCCAGCCTTGGTGGCCACCAGCCGCGCGTAGCCGTCCACGATGCCGGGCGGGAACGGGATGATCACGTTGATCGGCTTGTCGGGGTAGGTCTGGGCCGAGGCCATGCCGGCGCACAGGCCAGTGGCAAGGACGATGAGTTGGCGGAAGAAGTTGCGCATGGGGTATCTCCTGGTCTGTGGTGGTTGAGGGCGCTCTCTGGCGGAGCGCTTCATCAAGGACGGCAGCGCCGCGCCAGGAAGTCCAGCACGGCAGCGTTGAATCGGACCGGGTCTTCGGCCCAGCCGAAATGACCCAGGCCGGCGAGGCTGACGAACTCCGCACCCGCGATCTTGGAGGCCATCTTTTCCATGACCGCGGCCGGCGCGGTCTTGTCCAGCGCGCCGGCGATGCACAGCGCCGGTACGTCCAGCGTGGGCAGCAGGTCGCGCCCCTCGTAGCCGGCAATGGCCGCCACGGCGGCGCGGAAGGTGGCCTCCCGCATCTGGCTCACGGTGCCGATCAGCAGGTCCACAGCTGGACCTGCAGCGCCGGGGGCCATCATCGCGCGCAGCATCTCGGGCGCATAGTCGGGGATGTTGCGTCCGGCGTCGAGCGGCGCCACGCGCGCGCGTACGAACTCCTTCTGGAAGTCCCCGTCCGGATTGCCGAAGGACGCACTGGTGGCTGACAGCACATAGCCTTGGATGCTGGCGCGCGCTTGGCGCCAAGCCTGCTGGGCGATCATGCCGCCCATGCTGTGGCCCATCACCACGTTACGGGTTCCGCCTTCCTTGTCGAGCAGCAGGGCCAGCGCTCGGGCGCAGTGGTCGATGCTCAGCCGCACGGGCAGCGCCGACAGGCCGTAGCCGGGTGCGTCCCAGGCAACCACGCGCCACCCGGCGTCGATCAGCGCCTGCACCTGGGCGCGCCAGTATTCTTTGGCGCCGAAGGCCCCGTGCAGCAGGAACAGCGTGCCGCCATGGGCTGCGGCCGTCGGGTGGTACACGGCGTAGTCGGGCAGGGTCACGGAATGGCTCATCGCAGGATCTCTTTTAGGCGGGTGAGGCGCATCATTGCGGAGACTTCAACGCGCTGGCCGGGGCCCAGCAGGAGTGCGCGCCCATCGGAATATGGTGCGGCAAGATGATGCGGCACATCGGGCCCCGGGTGATGTCGCGGGCGTCGAAAACTGCGCACTCGCCTTTGCCGGTGTTCAGGTTGGTGATGTAGGTCACCACGTAGCCATCGTCCTCGGCGGTCGAGCCTTCCCGCGCCGCGAAGGGCGACTCGCTGACGAAGCAGCCCTTGGGCGCTTCCCAGCGCTGGCTGCGGCCGGTCTGCCAGTCGTACTTCTTGAGCCCGTCGAGCTTCCACTCCGGTTTGGCCAGCGCGTTGTACACGTAGCGGTTGGGGCGTCCCTTGACGCGGGCGTCGATCATCGGGAACTCAGTCACCTCGTCGTCCAGATCTTCTTCGCGGGTCTGGCCCGTCTTCATGTTGAAACGCCAGCGGTGCATGCGGGTTTCCTGCAGGTTCATGGACAGCAGGGCGTGCATGCGGGCGTAACCCTCCTTGGGCAGCCCGCTGAGGTCGGGCACCGGGTTGGTCTGGATCGCGCCGTCCATGACGATCTCGTCGCCGACCTCATAAGTGTTGGCCAGATGCAGGATGTAGCAGGGCATGCCTTCGAACCACTTCACGTCGCGGCTGACGCCAAAGCGCGGGATCACGCCGAAACGCGCGGGCCGGTCGCGGTGAAAGTGCAGGCGGTGCTGGCCCTTGCGCAGGGCTTGCGGGTCGAAAAACATTGACAGGTCGTGGATCACGCAGTGGCGCTCGCTCATGCCCAGGTCGTGCGGCCAGGTGGCATGCGGCAGATCAATGGGCTCGTAGTGAACCAGCTTGTTGTCGATGCTGACCACGCCATAGTTGAGGTAGGGCGGCTGCTCGCCGAAGTTGAAGAACATCATCTCGCCGCTGTGCGCGTCCACCTGGAAGTGCGAGCAGATGCCTCGAGTGTCCAGCGTGCGCGCCCAGGCGGGATCGGGGCCCAGGGTGTCCAGCGTGACCGGGTCCAGACGGTAGGGCTCGCTGCACTGGCTCATTGCCGCCAGCGCCCGCCCGGCGTGGACCTTGACGTCGGTACCGGCGTTGTCCTTCATGGCGCCGATCGACCCCCAGCCGCGGCGCACGGCCTTGCGGGGCTCGATGATGCCGGGCCACAGCGACTTGGCGGCCTGCGCCTCGGCCAGGAAGCCGGTGGTGCGGATGAAGCGGTTGCGGTAGGTGGCCGTGCCAACGTCGAAATGCACGGCGTGGATCATGCCCTCGCCGTCGAACGGGTGGTACTTGCCGATCGGCATGTGGATCTGGTTGTGGCCATTGCGCAGGTAAACACCGTTCAGATCTCGTGGCACTTCGCCGATCACCTCCAGGTCGGGCGTGCTGGCGGTCCACTCCTCGTCGCAGGGCCGCCAGTTGTCGTTGAGGTAAGGGTTGTCGCTGGGCAGGCAGTCGAGCTGGTAGCGCTGGTGCAGGGTCTTCATGGATTACCTCGGGTTGCGGCCGGCGACGCCCGCCTGGGAGTCGGGCATGGGGGTCAGCTGACGAGCTCGAACACGGCGGCCGTGGCGACGCCGAAAGCGCCGGGCAGCGCGGCCACGCCGTAGCGCAGGCCGCGCGATTCCATCTCGTCAAGCAGGCAGCTCACCAGCATGGCGCCCGTGGCGCCCATCGGATGGCCCAGCGCGATCGAACTGCCGTTGACGTTGAACCGTGCCAGGTCAATGCCCAGGCCGCGGACGTAGTGCAGCGTGATCGCCGCGAAGGAGTCGCGCACTTCCCACAGGTCGATGTCGGCCACGGTCAGGCCGGCGCGCGCCAGGGCCTTGCGGGTGGCGTCGACGGCGCCGGTCTGGGTGAGTGGTACGCATGCGTCGGCATGGGCCAGGATGCGTGCGCGCACCGGCAGGCCCAGGCGGCGCGCCACGTCTTCGGTGCCCACCAGCACGGCGGCTGCGCCGTCGGCCATGCAGGGCGCATTGCCGGCGGTATGTACGTGGCGGATCGCGCCCAGTGCTGGTTCATGCTCCAGACCCCAGGCATCAAGCCCGTTGGCGCCTGGCTCGTACACGGTGCGCAGCGTGGCCAGCTTCTCGACGGAGTTGGCTTCGCGGATGTTCTCGTCGTGGTCCAGCAGCAGTTGCCCCTGGGGGCTGCGCACCGGAACCATGGAGCGCGCCAGGCCGCGGCGGCGCGCTGCCAGCGCGCGCGACTGCGACAGCGCTGCGTAGCGATCGCAGTCTTCGCGCGTGATGTCTTCGCGCGTGGCCACCAGGTCGGAGGACCACGGCGGCGGCACGAACCCGATGCGTCCCCCTAGCGCCCGGTCCGTGTAGTAAGGCGCCTGATCGCCGAACATCGGCACCCGGGACATCATCTCTACGCCGCCTCCCACGGCCAGCAGCCCGCTGTCGCGGGCCTGCTGGGCGGCCCAGTTCACGGCGCTCAGGCCGGAGGCGCAATAGCGGTTGATCGTGACGGCGCTCAAGCCTGAGCTCCAGTCGGCTAGCAGACAGGCGGACTTGCCGATGTTGCCGCCCTGTTCACCGGTCTGGGTGACGCAACCGAAGACGCCGTCGGCGACCAGCGCGGTGTCGACCCCTGTGCGCTGCTGCAAGGCGCGCAGGACGCCGGCCAGCAGTTCCATCGGCGTTAGGCTGTGCAATGCGCCGCTGTCCTTGGCCGTGCCGCGCGGCGTGCGCAGCGCCTCGATTACCACTGCATCAGACATGGAGGGTCCTTTGCTATTTTTAACAGACCGTTGCCTTGAACTGTAACAGGTTGATCTATCCGCAACCCCGTGACCACGTCAGCAATAACTATTGTTGACAGACCAAATAAGCCCTGTTACGAGAGACACTATGATGACCGTAGAAACGGATCTGCCGGCGCGTTCGCCGGGCAAGGCTGCGTCCGCGCGGTCGACCGCCGCACAACGCTCGATCGCTGTGGTGGGCGACGCCTGGACACTGCGCATCCTGCGCTCGGTGTTCCGCGGGCGGCGCCGGCATGGCGAATTTGTTGCGGAGCTTGGTGTGTCGCGTGCGGTGCTGTCCGACCGGCTTTCCAAGCTGCTGGCCCACGGTGTGCTCGAGCGTAGCGTGCAGAACGGCCGCCACCCGGAATACCGCCTGACGGCGCGGGGCCTGGACCTGTGGTCGCTGTTCCTGGCCATGTGGCAGTGGGAGATGGACTGGGGCACTGGGCGGGAGCCCGACACTTGGGCCCCCGAAGTACCGCGGTCGACGGTCTCGCACACGGTGTGCGGGCATGCGATGCGGCCTTCGCTGCGGTGCATGGCCTGCCGCCTGCCGGTGGTGCCGTTCGAGACACGGGCTGAAGGCTGTGCGGGGGACGGGGCCCTGGACGAGGCCGGCTTGGCCACCTCGGCCTTTCGCAAGGCCGGTAGCGGCGCTCGCGGCGCGCCGGGACAGGAGCCGCGCCGGCTCAGTCGCATCATCGGCGACCGATGGAATTGCGCCGTCATGGCGGCGGCATTCCGCGGTACGCGCTTGTTCGTCCGCTTCCAGCAAGAGTTGCAGATCGGCCCGGCGCAGCTCAGCGACCGCCTCTGCGAACTCCAGGAGCTCGGTATTCTGCGCCCGCGCGCCTATGCCGGCACGCGCCAGGAGTACCGGCTGACCCAGGCGGGCATTGCGCTGTTTCCAATCACGCTGGAGCTGGTGCGCTGGGGCAAGCGCTGGCTGACCCGGGGCGACGACCCGGTGACGGTGTTCCACCTGCCCTGCGGCCAGTGCCTCGATGCCCGCTGGCACTGCGGGCATTGCGAGGAGCCGCTGGCGCGGGAGGCGGTGCGGTTCGGCTGAGACGCGCGCTGGCGGCCAAGGCCGCGCGCCCCTGACCAGCGCCTCGTTCTCTCGCGCCCACTTTCTTGCAGACGGACCACCCGATGTAAGCGTCTGGCCATCCCATCTTGAGTTTGAGCGGTGCTGGTGCACGATTGCTGTCCATCAAAGTTAGATGGACAGCAAATGGATCCACGTCGCGATCTCGCGCGACGCCGGCACAGCGCGCAAATGAAACGAGAGGTGCCGGCGGCCTGCAATGTGCCCGGTGCTTCGGTCGCCGGGGGGGTGGGTGGCGGAGGGGATTTGAGAATGCTCGCGCCACCAGGCTACACGGGCCCGCGCCAGCGCGGCGGTGCTGTCCACGCACTTCGTTTGGAGCGGGGACTGCACGGTCTTGGCGGCCGTAGCCTTCTGGCTGTGCTCGCTCCTCAGCAATCGTGCGCCTCGACCCGCACCGCGGCACGCAGGCTGAAGCCGTCGATGTCGGCGCACAGCGGCTGGTGTGCCCGGTCCTCCCGCGGCATCGCGCCTCGCAGCGTCAGGCGTGCGTCGGGGGCGTGAGTGTTTTCATACTTTGTTCCAGTAGGGCTCGCGCAGGATCCGCTTGAGGACCTTGCCCAGGGCATTGCGCGGGAATTCGTCGCGCGCCTCGATAGCCGACAGGCGCTGGTGCTTGGCCAGGCGCTCATTGCACCACAGCACCATGGCGTCCGGATCGAAGGTGACACCCTGCTTGAGGATCACCAGCCCCAATGGCGATTCACCCCAGCGTGCATGCGGCACGCCGATCACCGTGGCATCCAAAACATCAGGGTGTCTGCCCAGCACCTCTTCGAGATCGGCTGGGAAACTGTTGAAGCCGCCAGAACTGATCATGTCGTTCTTGCGGTCTACCAGGACCAGATAGCCATCCTCGTCCTGCCGGCCAATGTCACCGGAGCGGATGAAGCTGCGGCCGCGCTCGTCGCGCCAGACCAGCTCGGAGGTGGCGTCGGGCCGGTCGTGGTAGTGGGTCATCATTCCCGGGCCGTAACCGGCAATCTCGCCGACCTCCCCGGCCGACAGCACACGCCCGTCGTCCGAGAGGATGCGCACCTCGAAGCCGAGCACCGGGGTGCCCACCGTGTCGAATTTCGCCTCGGGCGCACCGGGCTTGAGCATAGTGGCGAAGCCCTCGCTAAAGCCATAGAGCTCGATCAGCTTGTCGCCAAAGCGCTCGATCACCTGCCGCTTCGTGTCGCGACGCAACGGCGAGCCCGCGCACAGGAGGACCTGCAGACTGCTCAGGTCGCAAGACGGGTCGTTTTCCTGAAGCAAGGCAATGAACTGGGTCGGCACCATGAAGCTGTGCGTGATGCGCTCGGCCGCCACAGTACGCAGAAAAGCCCGGGGCTCGAAGGCCTGCATGACCACGCAGGTGCCGCCGCTGAACAGGACGGGCAGCATCATGAGCCAGGTGCCGTTGGAGTACAGCGAGGTGGTGGTCAGGGCGCGAGAGCGGTCGCCGAAGCCCATCTCGATCGCGTTCGAGACGGCCCAGTGCACCCGCGCCCGATGGCTTTGCACGATGCCCTTGGGCAGGCCGGTCGTACCCGAACTGTAGATGATGTTGTAGGAGTCGTCGTTTCGATAGACCACCTGGGGAACCGAAGCCGGGCTGTCGATAATGAAGTCTTGGAAATCCTGCCAGCTCGACGCCTCGCCGTGCACCACGACCCGGCTGGACGGCAGCAGATGCTGCAAACCGGACTCGCAGGGCGTCAGGCGCGCGATGAAGTCTGGCGTGGCGAACGCGCGGGTGGCGCCACTGTCGTTCAGAAGGGTCACCAGTTGTGGGCCCGTGAGCAAACCGGATAGGGGCACCACGCAGGCACCCGCCTTGACGATGCCGAACATGACCTCAAGCATGTCGACCGAATTGCCCATCATCACAGCCACCCGGTCCCCGCGCTGCACGCCGGCGTCGATCAAGGCGTTAGCCACCTGGTTGATCCGGTCGTCAAAGTCGCCCCAAAGCCGTCGCACCTCGCCGCAGACCACGGCTTCCTGGTGGCGCCGGAAGATCCCGTGACGCGTGAGGATGTCGGGGATCGTGATGTCTGCGCGGTCAATCGATTGCATGAGGGCCTCCTGGCCGGGTGTCTGTTGAACCTGTCGCGCTGGCTGGTGGGGGCGGCGGCTGCTCGATACGCCGCACGCCTGCGCCGACATCGCGCATCAAGGACTGTGCACCGTCGTCGACCATGCAGTCGCAAAAGAAGGTCCGCTCCAGGCCCTCGCGCTGGGCCAGCGACTCGCCACGCAGGCCGCGCACCAGAGTCTTGATGTGGGCGCAGGCCCGGGCTGGACGCAACAGGATCTGCCGAGCCAACTCGCGGCTATGAGCGAGCGCATCGGGCACGCAGGCCTGGGCCAGGCCCAGGGCCACCAATTGTGCAGGTGCGAGCACTCGCCCCAGGAGCATATATTCCATGGCCCGGCTCTCGCCGATCAGGGCGGTGAGCGCCTGGGTGCCGCCGGCGCCAGGCAGCAGACCAAGATTGATCTCGGGCAGGCCCAGGGCGTAGTCGCCGTCCTGGACTACGCGCAGGTCGCAGCCCAGGGCAAGCTCGAAGCCGCCGCCCATGGCGGTGCCGTTGAGGGCGGCGATGAAGATCAGCGGGCTACGGCTGATCGCATCAATCACCTCATGAATGCTCGCCCGAGGCACCAGGCGCTCGCGCGAGAAGCGCATGCCCCGCGCGCGCATCGCGCTCGCCCGCGCATGGAGCACAGCGACGTCGTAATGCCGGATGAAGACGTCCGGCTGCCCGCCGGTCACGATCACCACCCGGCCCTCGGGCCAGGCCGCCAGTCGCTGCAACACCTGCAGCAGCTCCTGCTCCATTGCCTCGTCCATCAGTCCCTGATCGGGATTGAAACAACGCACGATCGCCGTGGCGCCCTCGAAGTCCAGGGCGACGCGGGTACCCGCCACGTTATTGGTATCTGGCGTCATGTTCGATTCCAAAGACATACGGTCGCTACAGGTACCGGTGATTGCCGCGCCGATATTCCTCGAAAGCGGCGTGGACCCGCTGGTTCTCCTGACGGCGGGCGCTGGCGGTACCACCACGGGCCGACAGGTGCGGGCCGTGCAGACGGCCGGCGCCTTGCTGCCCCGGGACGCGGGTGACCTCGCCAGCCGGAAGACTGCCAGGAGCGCCAGCCACGGGGTGGCCTCGATCCGCGATATGCGCCATGTCGACGAGCGCGTGCACGCCCTGCGCCAGGAATGGCTCGCGGTCTGCATTGCTTACCGCTACATCGCCTTGAACGGCGAAGTACGTGTCTGGGTTCGCATGAGCCGCCCGATCCAGGGCATCGATCGCGCGCATGCGCTTGACTCCTTGGGGTCGCTGCCTCAGTCCATCCAGGCCGGCAGCTGGGTGGCGATGGACGGGAATGCGATCAGCAGGGCCAGGATCACCGCCTCCATCACCAGGAAGGGAACGATGCCCTTGAAGAGTTCATACGAGGTCAGCTCTCCCCGGGCCGCAGCCAGCACCGCGAACAGGTTCAGTCCTACGGGGGGCGTGATCGCCGCGATCTCGATCAGCTTGATGACCAGCACTCCGAACCAAATGCCATCAATGCCCAGCGCGTTCGAAATCGGGTGGAGGAAGGGCAAGGTAATGACCATGAGCGAGACGCTGTCGACAAAGCAGCCCAGCACCAGGAACAGAACCAGCACCATCGCGATGAACATCGCGGCGGTCAGTTCGACCGACATCACGAAGGTCTTGAGTTCCCCGATGAAACCGCTGATGAGAAGGAAGCGGCTGAACAGCAGGCCTGCCATCACGATGAGGAACAGCACGGCTGAAATCCGGGCGCTCTCGATCAGGCTGTCCCAGAGAGCGCCGCGCGGGAGGCGGCGGCTGGACAGGGCGATCACCAGCACACCGGCTGCGCCCACCGCGCCCGCGGCCGAGGGCGGGAAGATGCCCGCATAGATCCCGCCCAGGACCAAGAAGATCAGCAGAAAAACCGTCCAGGTGTTGGAGATGGCCTTGAGCTTGTCCTTCAGTGTGAAGCGCTCAGTGATCAGGGGTGCCCACTCTGGCCGGAAGATCAGCATGAGCCGGATTCCCACCAGGTAACCGGCTGCAGTCAGCAGGCCAGGGAAGATGCCTGCAATCAGCAACTTGCCCACGGGCTCGCCTGTCAGCACTGCGTAGAGCACCATCGCGATGGACGGCGGGATCAGTCCTGCCAGCGTACCGGCAGCGGCCACGCAACCAGCCGAGACACCGCGGTTGTAGCCGTAGCGGGTCATCTCGGGCAAGGCCATGCGGGTGAAGATGCTGGCAGCCACCGTGGTGGAACCAGAGATCGCGGCGAACATGGCCTGGGCCATCACGGTGGCCATCATCAGGCTGCCCCGGATGCGACTGGTCAGCTTGAACGCTGCCGCGTACAGGTCAGTGATGATGCCGGCGCGAGAGGCCAGGGCGCCCATCAGCACAAACATCGGCACGACAGCGAAGTTGTAGTCGCTGGCGAAGGCATAGGGTAGCGACTGAAGCGTTGACAGCAGGAACACCGGTCCGATCGCGATATGGATCCCGACAATAGCGACAGCGCCGATCGCATAGGCCACCGGTACGCCCAAGGCCAGCAGTACGATCATGGCAGCAAAGCCCCAGAGGCCTGTGTTCACGCAGGTCCCTCGGCGGCGGTGGCGCGCGCGGGCCTCAGCTTCTGGATCAGCTGTGCAAGGAGCGTCAGTACGCACAGACTCGCACCGACGGCGCAGGCGAGCTTCCAGGGCCAGACCGGGAAGCCGGAGGTGTCGGCGGAGGCCTCGAAAATCAGGAGGCTCTTGAGGGCCTGCTGCCACAGGCCGTAGGCGATGAGGCCAATCACGAGGCCGCCGCAGATCAGTGCTGCGACATCGCGGATACGGAGAAAGGCGGGCCCCATCTGCGGCTCCAGCAGATCAACCCGGATATGCTCGGATGCGCGCTGCACGGGCCCGCAGGCCAGGAAGATGCAGCTGGCCAGCAAGGTGCCTGACAACTCCACCTTGAACGACAGGAAAAATCCGACCGTTTGACCCATCACGATGTCCAGGGCGCCCACGAACATCATGAGAAACACGGCGCCCGCACACACCGCGAGCGCCGCTTTCTCGATCCACTGCGCCAGGATGGCGATCACAGGGAGTGGCGGGGCCGGGCCAACGCCTCAGTTGCGCGAATTGGCGAAGCTTTGTGCGGCCTTACGCTGCAGCGGGATCAGTTCCTTGATCTTTTCGCCCTGGCCCGCCTTGGTTGAACGGTCGATCCAGATCTCGATCATGTCCGGTGCGCGCGCGATAAAGGCGGACAGGTCGCGCATCGCAACTGTGCTTCCACCCGTGGCCGTGAACCTCTGCATGGCCTCAGCTTCCACTTTCGGCAGCGCGGCGAGGTCGCGTTGCATCGCCTCCTGTGCGACCTGCGTGAACAGCGTCTGCACAGAACGGGGCCAGGCGTTGAAGGTCCGGGCGGGCACGTACATCTGGAAGGTGGTGAAGGCACCGGTGTTCAGGTCGGACAGGAAGGGTGCGACCTTCTGCAGGTCGGCGAAGGGTGTCCACTCGATGGGGCCGAAGTTACAGTCCAGCGTGCCGCGCTGCAGGCCTTCGCGGATTTCCGTGGCCTGGACGCGGGTGGGCACCATGCCGTACGCCTCCATCCAGATCGGTACGAAGGCGCCACCGACCGCGCGCACCTTCAGCCCGCGCAGGTCGGCGGAGGAGTTGATTGGCTTGTTACACAGAAGCTTGTAGGCGGTGGGCACCGTCCACTTGATGACCTTGAGGTTTTGCGAAGCCAGTTCGTCCGTCACCGTCTTGGTGGCGTAGCTATCGCGCGCAAGCTCGTAGGCGGTCTTTGCATCGGCCGAAACCCGGTTGAGCAAGCCCGCAGAGACCGAGGTGAGCGGCATTTCTGAGGCATGCACGGCCTGTGCAAACACGCCGACATCGACGGCGCCATTGGTGACAAGGTTCTTAATCTCGGTCAGTCCGCCAAGCTGGCCAGACCAGAAGATCTGGATCTTGATTTTGCCGCCCGAGCGACGCTCAACCTCTTCGGCGAACCACTTGTCCCACTCGGCGCCCGGAAAGGTCTGCGCCAGCGGATGCGCCATCTTGAGCGACATCGTCGGGTAGTCCTGGGCTTGGACAGGCGACGACAACGCCATTGCGGCGAGGCTCATCAGGAGAAATTTTTTCATTGGCAACCCCATTGTCTTCGCTAATCAACCACGGAGCGGACATCGCCCCTCACATCCCGATGTTAGCCAGTGCTCCGTAACAAAGCAATCGTTTGGTTGCGCGATGGTTGAGGGGTTTCCTGTGCCGACCCTTCACCCGGCCAAGTCCTAGGTCCCGGCGCCGCTGACGCTCAGCGTCGAAGCACAATCACAGAGCAGGCCGCCTCGTCGAAACCGATCACGCCGCCGCCGTTCTCGGCCAGCGCGACATTAGCCCCCACCGCCTGCCGCTCGCCGCACTCGCCGCGCAACTGGGCCACCAATTCATAAATCATCGACAGGCCTGTGGCCCCCACCGGATGGCCCTTGGACACCAGACCACCCGACAGGTTGATCGGCACTTCTCCGCCGATCGCGGTGGCGCCGCTGCCGACGTAGGCGCCGCCGTCGCCGCGCGCGCAAAAGCCCAACATCTCGGCCTGATAGATCTCGCAGAACGAGGTGGCGTCGTGCACCTCGGCCACATCGATATCTGTCGGCGCCAGGCCCGCCTTGGCGTAGGCCTTCTTCGCCGCCAGGTGCGACAGGCCGGGCTCGTCCAGGTCGCGATACTTGCCCCCGGTGAGGACGCTGGCGCCAACGCGGATGGCGCGCTCCTGCACCCGCGGGGGTAGATCGCGCAGGAAACGCTCAGAGCACAACAAGGCAGCCGAGGCGCCATCCCCCACAGGGGAACACATGGAACGCGTCAGAGGCCAGCTGACCTCGCGATCGGCCAGCACCTGTTCGGGCGACACCGTGAAGCGGTACTGGGCCTTGGGATTGAGCGCACCCATGGCGTGATTCTTAGACGCTGCGTAGGCGATCTGCTCTCGGGTCGTGCCGAAGGTCTTAATGTGATAAGCGGCCTGCATGGCGTAGGTGTCCATGAACAGGGTACCGCCGCCCGCGTTGACCTGGAAGGGCTTGCCCGATCGTTCGCCAGCGTCCCGGTAATAGGCCTGCCACTCCTGCGGGTCGAACTGGTCGATGCCGCCTTCAAAGATCTCCAGGGTGCGGGCGGCATCGCCCGGAAAGAAGGTCTTTTCCACGCCGATGGCCAGCGACAGCTCGGACTCTCCCGACAGGATGTCCTTGTAGGCGCCATGAAAAGCCATTGAGGCCGTGGCGCACCCGCCCTCCACGTTGATCAACGGCACTCGCTGCGGGAACAGGCCTTCGCGCACCAGCGGCGTGAAACAGACCTGCCCGCGGATGTTGCGCTGGCCGAAGGTGCCCATGCCGCAGTTACCGAACCAGGCCTGCTCGATCCGCTGCGCCAGGTCGACCCCGGTGTCTGCCAACACCTCGGTGTAGGCCTCACGGGTGAGGTCCTTGAAGGTCTTGTCTGGCTGTTTGCCGAAGGCGGTGCAGGACACGCCAATCACATACACGTCTTGCATCGGTACTTCTCCAGGGGAGCAGTGACGTTACTGCAGGACAAGCGGAAGGCTAGACGGCCCGCGCATCACCAGGGCATCGATCCAGTGGACCTCACCCGGGCCCGGACGCATCCAGGAAAAACCCGACACAAGGGCGCCCAGACAGGCCTTGGCTTCCAGCCGCGCCAGGGGGGCGCCCAGGCAGAAGTGCAGGCCCTGGCCGAAGGTCAGGTGGCGGTTGGGCGAGCGCTCGATATTCAGCACATGCGGACGCTCGAAACGGCGCGGATCGCGGTTGGCCGCATTGATCATGGCGAACACCCGGTCGCCGGCCCGCAGGGCCTTGCCGTGCAACTCGTGGTCGACCGCCACCACCCGCGCGATGCTGTTACTGGGCCCGTCGTAGCGCAGAAACTCCTCGACGGCTGAATCGATCAACTCTGGCTTGTCCCGCAGTAATTGCTGCTGCTCGGGATACTCCAGCATGGCCACCACCGCGCTGCCCAGCAAGTTGGCCGTGGTCTCATGGCCGCCGAACAGCACCAGCATGCACATGGCGATCAGTTCGTCTTCGCTGAGCCCGCCCCGGTCATCCTGAGCCTGCAGCATCTTGGAGATGACATCGTCGCTGAGCCGGCCGCGGCGCTGCGCGATCAGGCTGCGAAAGTAAGCCGACATCTGGTCCGCGCCCGAGCGGGCCTTGCGGTACTTGTCCTCGTCAGCGCGCGAGGTACCAATGAACAGACGCAGGTTGTCCGACCACTCCTTGATCATGCGAAAGTCAGCGCGCGGGACGCCCATCATGTCCAAGATCACGTAAGCAGGCAGCAGAACTGCCACCTCCTGCATGAAGTCAAAGGGCTGTCCGCGCGGCAGCCGGCCATCCAGGTCGTCGACCGTGCGGCGGATCTGCGGCGCCAACGACTGGACCATTTGCATGGAGAACACGCCGTTCATCATCTTTCGAAGGCGGGTGTGCTCCGGCGGCGCCTTGAACACCAGCCACTCGTTCAGGTAGCGCATCACGCCCGACAGGATCTCGCGCCGGTCATCGCGCTGCGCCTCGTAAAACGGGCGCAGGCGGTCCGAGGACATGGTGGGTGACAACGCTACCTGGCGGACATCGTCGTAGCGGGTGATGATCCAGCTGCGAATGGCCGGACTCCAGTGGACAGGATCGTGCTCCTGAAGGGCCTCGTAGAGGGGGAACGGATTCTTCCGGATCGCCTCGTCGGTCGGGTCGTAGGCGAGTAGAGGGGTCATGGATGCTGTGCCTGGGAGTTGGCGGCGAGCCTATCAGAGCCTGCTTCATCAAACAATTGTTTTGGTTGGTGAGCGACTAAGGTTTTTCCAGCGGCCAGGCCAGGTGAGCCAGCCAGGCACCAGCGAGCAGCAGGCCGACACATCATGGAATCTGCGTAGGCGCCTTCATCTTGGCCCTGACATGCAGCATGACTTCAGCGCTGACTGCAGCCTTCTTCTTGGCGCGTCGGATTTTCCAATCCAGAGACTTCACTTGATCCGACAAGACGGCGCACTCCATACCGTCGACCTCGGTGACCACCTCGAAGCGATGCCCTTTGATCTTGGTGGATATCGGCCAACAGACCATCAAGCCTGCTCTGCCGTTGTTGTTGGCCGGAATGATCACCAGGACAGGACGGTGCCCCGCCTGTTCATGCCTGGCCTGCGGATCGAATTGCAACCACACGACGTCGCCGCTATCGGGTACGTAGGCACGCGGTGGCATCAAAGTGCCTCGTTGCCACCGGGTCGCCCGAAGCTGACCTCATCATGGTCATGGTTCGCATGGATGTCGTTCACCAGAGCGTCAATATCATGTTCAATTTTTTTGACGGTTGGATGATGACCTGGCCGCGCGAGACCACCAGATCCACCTTTTGTCCGAGTTGATACCCGGCCTCTTTCAGGACTGCAGTGGGTAGGAACAGGGCAGGGCGGTTACCCCATTTTTCAATGACAGCTTTCATCGCTTTAGGCCCCTCAAGAGGATCGACGTTGTTGATACAAAAGCGGGTGTCCGCAAGCGCTGGCGCTCCAGTTTTCTTCATAGGCCTCAATGCCCCTTAGCCGGTATAAGACCTTCCCCCCACTCTCAGTGGTTGCTGACCCAGTTTTCAACAGGCAGTCCAGCGTAGTTCACAAAGTCAGCTTCGTTATTGGTGACCAGTGTCACCCCTGAGGCGACCGCGTGCGATGCAATGAGCTTGTCCAGCGTATCGCGGGTTCGATCTTTGCAGGCTGCGCGGATGGGACCATAGGCCTTCGCAGCTTGAGCATCAAAAGGCGCAACCATGATGTCTTCGAGCAAACTCCCCAGTGCCGACTGGTTTGATTCTTGTGCCGCAGTGCTTGAGCACGCGATACCAAATTCAACCTCAGCCAAAGTCACCGCAGAAATGACCACGTCGCCCACAAAGCGCTGGGCAAACCGCACGCTTAACTCAGGCGGTTGGTGCTTCATGAGGTAGATGCAGATCTTAGTGTCGAGCATGTACTTCGGATTCATGGGGCCCGTCGGTTAAGCAGAGCGCCATCAGCGGGCCATCAGGCTCGGTCTGCCCTTGCGCGCTGCTAGCTGTCATGCCGTTTGAAGCTTCAGTTTCTTAATACCCGATAGGGTCTTGCTGGCCTTCGCTGTGACCCGTGCTTGCCAGAGATCGTATGCAGCCTGCTGAGTCAGCCATACCTCAGCCGCCCCACCGTGGTCGCGCCCCAGCCATCGCTCAATGCGCAAAGCCATTGAAGGGCTGATCCCCGCTCTTCCGTTGACGACCTTGGACCAATTCTTCCGGCCGTCGCCCAACTGGGCAGCGGCTTCGCCCACCTGCAGATTCAAGGCAGGCAGGATGTTGTCTCTTAAAGTAAGGCCAGGGTGGGGGGATTGAACATCGAACTCATAAACACCTCAGTGGTAATCCTGGTGGTCCACCAGGATTACATCGCCGTTTTCAAAAGCAAAAGTCAGACGCCAGTTACCGCTCACGCTGACTGACCAGTGGCCGGGGAGGCTAGCCTTGAGGGGGGTGCCAGTTCCACCCGGGACGGTTCATGTCTTCAGGCCTTGTGGCCGCGTCCAACGCAGACAGTTGCCGAGCCAGGCATGACGCATGAGTGGCTTGGATCCCGGCACGCGAACCGGATTTGAAGAAGCGCTCAACGCCCTTGTGCCTGAAGCTTCGAATCATTCCACGAGTGTAGCTCGTAGCGCCACGCGCAGCAGGTGAAGCAGAAATCTTTTGGGGGTTCGAATCCCCAGGGTTAGGCGCTCAACCGTCGACAGTCTCCGCGATGAATACATTGGCGGGGATACCCAGGCTACGGTGCAGCCTGCGAATCATCCCTAAAGTCAGCGGTCGCTTGCGGTTCAAGACCTCATACACGCGATTGCTGCGGCCGACGATCGGTTCCGGGTCCTTCATCGTCGGGCCATTTTCCTTCACGCGGAACTTGATTGCTTCCACCGGGTCGGGCGCATCGATTGGGAAGTGGCGTTTCTCGTAGGCTTGCATCAGCGTAGCTAGGATGTCCAATCGATCGCTATCGGGCGTACCCGGCATCGGATCGGAGGTCATCAAGGTCGAGATCTGGCGGAGTGCGGCCTTGCAGTCGGATTCGGTGTGAACGGGTTGGATATCCATGGTCACTTCCCTGTCGCCTGCTGCTGCATTGCGGAAATCACTGAAGGCGGCCAGGGCGAGGCCGATGGCAGCGTAGCTGCCGTTGATCGCGCAGATGATTGGCTGACACAAACTCCACCGCCAGATGATGTCGCGATCGCACTCAGGCCGCACACCGTGGCCGGATTGGGGCATTTCGGTGCTGCTGACGCTGGCCGCGTACTCATTGCCGGTCTGGGCGTAGTGATCGAGCGCCTTGAAATCTGCGCCAACGCAGAACTGCCGGCCAGCGCCGGTCACCACAATCGCCCGTACCCCGGAATCATCGTCGGCGTGGGCCATCAGCCAACGGCATTCGGCGCTCATGCGTGAGGTCCATGTATTGCCGCGGTCGGGTCGATTCAATCGCACCCGGGCCACGTCGTCACTGAAACGATAGTCGCTTACCTTGAGTTCCAAGGCCGAAGCTCCTGACGCCAGTCTTTAATACGGTCTAATTGCCGGACGTTTAAACCTGTTGGTCAGTTTTCTTCCATTTATTTCAGCAGCAATAATTAAAATCTTGGTCTGACCAATTCAACGGGCAGCGTGCTTAGCTCGATCGGGCAACTCAAGGAATCTGTCGCCGGTGAGACTTTTCCGCTCAGGCTATTTGGGTGAACTAAATGCCGCCCGATACACCTGCGATTATTCGCTAAATCGTTTTATGGTCAGACAATTGACAAATCAATTCATTGATCCTTAAATTGACGGAATGAGCTCACCCGACAAGCTTCGCCATTCCGCTGCCGGTCAGACTCCGCCTGAGTCTGAACTGGGCCCGATCACCGTCCCCAAGTCGTGCGATGTGCTGGCGGAGAGGCTCCAACAGCGGATCGTGGATGGCCACTACGCGCCCGGGCGCGCGCTTCCCACCGAAAGGGAACTGGTCGAGAGCACCGGTCTCAGCCGGGGATCGGTACGCGAGGCGTTGCGAATCCTGGAGGCTCGGGGTCTGGTGAAGACCCGCGCCGGGCGCTATGGTGGGTCGGTAGTGGTCGAGCCCACCGACGCGGCGCTTGGGTCGTCCATTCAACGTTTTGCCAAGGTTCGTGGCATTTCGCTCAGTGATCTGGTTGACGCGCGTCGGGCGCTTGCGCCCATGGTGGCGTTTCTCGCGGCAACCCATCGCACCGATGACGACCTCCGTAGGCTGCATGAAATCTCCGCGCGCCTCGATGCCGCAGCAGAAAACAATCTGCCCCTTTTTCTGCAGGAAAACGCGAACTGGCACACCGCACTGGCGGAGGCCTCGCACAACGATCTTTTGCGGGCGTTCATGGCGTCAATCTCCGGGCTCATGCTGGAGGCTTCAAAAATTGAATATTTCGCCTCCGAAGATGTGAGGCGTCTGGTCACCATTGCCCATCGCCGGATTCTCAAAGCGATCGAGCAGAAAGATGCCGAGGCCGCGCGCCGGCGTGCAGAGCGCGATGTCGAAGCCTATGCGCGCCATCTCGAAGTGGCCCTGCGCGAGCGGTCGGCGCTGCGTCGTGACTCTCGCAGCCGGTCGGATGCGCCGGAGTTGCCATGAAGTCGATCGCAGCCCGGACGCCAGTGCTGGTGGGTATCGGTGTTGCCAGCCGGCGTGAAGACGATTGGCGGCGTGCGCTTGAACCGATCGATCTCATGGGCGAGGCTGTGCTGTCGGCTGGCGCCGATGCCGCTTCAGGTGCTGGTATCGCGGGCTCGCAGCAAATCGTCACCGACCTGCTTCGTGGCGTTCAATGGATTGCAGTTCCCAAGGGGCGGTGGGCCTACGAGGATCCCTCTGCCGAGATCGCGAAGCTGATTGGTACCCCCCATGCGCATCGTGTTCTGAGTAGCGTCGGGGTTCTTCAGCAAACGCTGATCGGGCAGGCATGCGAGCGCATCGCGCAGGGTGATGTTCACACTACGCTCGTAGTAGGGGCAGATGCTGGCTACCGATTGCTACGCGCTCAGATTGCGGGCGACTCCCCAACCGAGCGCCAATGCGCCGGGACGCCCGACGAATACTGGCGGCCCGCAGACGAATTGCGGCACCCCGCTGAAAAGCGCGCTGGTTTGAAGATGCCAGTAGGGCTCTATGCGCTGATCGATAGCGCGTGGCGGCGGCATCATGGCGTAGACCTCGATACGCATCGAGAAGCACTGGCTCGCATGCTGGTGGAATTCAGTAAGGTGGCCGCATCCAACCCTCACGCCTGGCAGCAGCGTGAGGTCACACGCGCCGACGTGCTCACGCCCAGCCCGAAAAATCCCATGCAGGCCTTGCCCTATACCCGGATGCACTGCTCCTCGTGGAATGTTGACCAGGGCGCAGCGCTGCTGTTCTGCTCGGCAGAGCGTGCGACGGCGCTCGGAATTGATCCCGCCCGTTGGGTGTATCCCTGGGTCAGCACCGAAAGCAATCACATGACCGCCGTCACAGCCCGCGCCGACCTGCATCGCTGCGTCGGGGCTGAAATCGCAGGCCGTGCTGCGCTCGAGGCGGCGGGGCTTTCCGGACCTGAGCTTGATCTGGTGGAACTCTACAGCTGCTTCCCAATTGCCGTACAACTGTATGCCGATGCCCTGGGGTTGAGTTCGTCGCAGCCACTCACGCTGACCGGCGGCATGCATTTCGCGGGTGGGCCCTATAACAACTATCAGCTTCAGAGCACAGCGCGGGCCGCGTCGCTTTTCAGGGCCGGGCGGTGGAAAACAGCGCTGGTCAGCGGTGTGTCGGGAATCGTCACCAAGCAGGGCTTTGGCGTCTGGGGGAAGGAGCCGCCGAGTGCCAGGTTTATTTATCGCGACCTCACCAGTGACGTGGCGCGCGAGGCGCTCAGCCTTCCGGTTGCCGAGCACTACACCGGCCACGCCCGGCTGCTGGCCTCCACCGTCACCTATGCCCGCGGCGAGCCCCCCAAGGCGATTGCGCTTCTCGAAACGCCGGCGCGCGAGCGCGTGCTTACTGCGAGCGTCGATCCGCACTGGATCTCGCAGTTCGAGCAGGATGATCTTGCGGGCGCCACGCTACAGGTCCGCGATGGTGAGCCTGTGTCATGACATCGCAGCAGGCCGATGATGTGTGCGCGCTTCCACTCGTGAGGCGGCTCGCAGCCATGCTTGACCGCGATCCTTCGCTGTTCAAAGACGGCGATCCCCTGCCGCGGGGCTGGTATCCGATTCTCTTCAACCTTCCCACGCGACAGTCGCAGCTGCGCGATGACGGCGCCGGGGATCTTGGCCTGCCGCTTCCTGACCTGGGATTACCCCGGCTCATGATTGCCGGGCGACGAGCGCAATTCATCACCGATATTTCGATTGGCGCGCGTATGAGCAGGACGTCCCGCGCGGGCGAGCCCGAGATCAAGGAGGGCCGCACGGGACGCTTTGCACTGGTGAGCGTCGAGCATCAGGTTTTTCAGGATGACGCACTGCAGCCCGCCTTGATCGAAACGCAGCACTATGTGCTCAAGGAGGCTGCACCGCCCACACTGGGTCGGGGTAGTGCGGTTGAGAGCAAATCGCCCGCCAAGTCCGAGCCCATCGCCGATGCAACCCGCGTCCTGATACCTGACGAGCGATTGCTTTTCCGGTATTCGGCGCTCACCGACAACCCTCACCGCATCCACTATGACCGTGCCTACGCGCGCGAAGTCGAGGGGTATCCCGACCTGATCGTCAACGGCACCATCCCGCTCATGTTTTTGCTCGAGATGCGGCGCGGACTTGATGCGTCTGCGCCGACAGTCATCGAGACCCGTAATCTCGCGCCCATGTTGTGCGGCCAGCCGCTTCGCCTCTGCGTTCGAAAAATAGAGACGGGATGGCAAATGTGGGCCGAGGGTGCGGCAGGAATGCCAGTGTTTGAAGCGCTTGCATCCTGATGCCCGCGAACACTGCTCTTGAACTAAAGGATGAGGAGGTGACCATGCAATCATTTCTGGGGAAGCGGCGCGTCCTGATCGCCGCGATGGGAGCGGCGCTGGCGATTCCCGGTTCGGGCCTCGCGCAGTCGGCGGGTTCGGGCCGACCCATGCGGGTGGTGGTGTCGGTGGGGGCGGGCGGTGCCACCGATTCGCTGACCCGACGATTGATGGAACGGCTCGCCAGGTCGCTCAATGTTTCCATCGTGGTTGAAAATCAACCCGCCGGCAGCGGCGTGATCGCCGCACAGTCGGTGGCGCGGGCCGAGCCCGACGGGCTCACGCTTCTGATCGGCACCAACACCACCCATGCGGGCAATGCCAGTTTCATCAAAGACCTGCCCTACGACCCGATCAACGATTTCGAGCCTGTCTCGTTGATGGGCACGGCAGCCCTGGTGCTCTGCGTAAACGATCAGGTGCCAGCGCGAACGCTGAAAGAATTCATCAACTATGCAAAGGCTAACCCCGGGAAGATCGCTTTCGGCGCAGGCACCGGATCGGCGCGACTCGCCTCTGAAATGCTGAAGGCCCAGGCAGGAATCGATCTCACCAGCATCCCCTACAAGTCGAATGCTCAGGCCTTGCAGGATTTGCGAGGGGGACAGATTCAGATGCTGTTCGGTGATATCGCCCTCATGCTGCCGCAGATCCGCGCTAATGCGGTACGCGCCCTGGGTGTCTCGAGTGCAACCCGATCCGCTGCCATGCCCGACATGCCCACGCTCAAGGAGCAGGGGCTGGAGCAATATGAGCTGGTGGGGTTCATTGCAGCCTTTGCGCCAGCGCGCACTTCCTCGGCAACCGTGGCGCGCCTGAACGAGGAGATGAATCGGGTTCTGCGCGATCCGGCCTTCGCCGATGCCATGACCGCAGCAGGCGTTGACGCAGCGCCCAACACGCCGGCGTATCTGCGCGAGTTCGTCGTTCGCGAAACGCGCAAGTGGGGCGAACTGTCTCGCGCCGCGGGGATTTTTCCAAAGTGATGAGCGCGGATCGCCGATCAGCACCCGATGCGTCTGCGTCGCAGCCGAATCACACGGTTCGGCCGCTTCGGATCATTGAATTTGCCGGAGAAGGCGTGGGTCTGGCGGTTCCGTATGCAGGATGGCTCCTTGCAAAGCTTGGTGCTGAAGTAACTTGCCTGGTGGCCTCGTCAGCCGGGCCAGTGGCGGGCGATAGTTCGCTCGCGCTTGCCAGGTATGCGTTCAGGCAGGCGAAGCAGATCTCTCCACTTGACTGGGTAACAGCAAAGCTCGATGCACTGCTTTCGTCAGCCGATGCCCTCCTGTTTGATGACCGTGCTGCGCTGGAACGCCATCTGATGCCCATCAGTGATCTGGCGACGAGGTTTCCGGCGCTCATCATTGGTGCGGCCACCAGCTTCGGGCTTGAGCAGAACGATTCGGCATTCGCGCCGCTCGAGCTGGATGCCCAGGCGGTGAGCGCAACGGCCTGGTCGTTGGGTGACGCTCACCGTGAACCGCTCACCCTTCCTGCCGGGGTAGCTGAACATCAGTCGGGCGCGATGCTGGCATCGGCCTGTCTGCTCGCGCTGCAGCGTCGCGAACAAACCGGACACACGAGCGTGATCGACATCTCGCTCGCCGAAGTGCTTGCGAGCCACGTCGCGGGCAATTGCAGGGTCTATATCCATCACGGACTGAAGTGGCATCGCAATGGTCGACGCCCTCACGGCTCCTGCGGCGCGTATCCATTTGCGATCCTGCCCTGTCAGGACGGCGACATCTGCATCTCCGGCCGTACCCGGGCGGAATGGGAGCGGCTGGTGCAGGTGATGGGGAATCCCGCGTGGGCCTCAGAGCCGCGCTATCAGGACCTGCGAGCGATGGGCACTCGCTACCCTGAAGAAGGGGACGCGCTTCTCGCGCCCTGGCTGACCCGCCATACGCGCGACGAACTCGAAGCGCTGGCGCTCGAACACAACCTGATTCTGTCCCCCTTGCGAAGAATCGATGAGGTGCTTGCCACGCCCCAGTTTCATCACCGTGGCTTTATCGGCAGCACCTCAATGGACGGGCGATCATGCGCCTGGCCAGGCTTGCCATTTCGGATTAGTGACCAGCGGGCGCAGGGCGCGCCCAACCTGAGCGGAACGCTGCTGTCTAGTTGCCTGCCGGTATCGAATGGACCGGGGCACGATGGTCGCATTGCCATATCCGAGGCTGAAGACCTGCCGCTCGCGGGTCTTCGGGTTCTCGATTTCGGTTGGGTGTGGTCCGCTCCCTGGGTGGGCACCATGCTCGGTGAAATGGGCGCCCAGGTCATCAAGGTTGAGCACGGTGCGCGCCCCGACAATGTCCGCCTGTCTGGGAGGATCATTCGAGACAATCGGGTCGTGGAAGGTCCGACCCGCGAAATGTCGCCCATGTTTCATCAGATCAACCATGGCAAGCTGGGGATCACGCTCAATTTGAAGCATCCCAGGGCGGTGGAGCTTGCAAAGGCACTCGCTGCGCAGAGCGATCTGGTGATCGAAAATATGTCGCCGGGATCCATGGAGCGAAGCGGTCTGGGCTTTGAATCGCTTCGGGCGGTCAATGCCAGGCTGGTGATGCTGTCGATGTCTGCGGCAGGGCAGTTTGGGCCGGCTGCCAATCTGCGCGCTTACGCTCCCACCATGTCAGCCTTTGCCGGGCTTGAGTCGCTGGTGGGGTACAGCAACGAACCAGCCATCGGTGCACTCAATTTTGCCTTGGGTGACCCGAACGCATCGCTGCACGGGCTGCTGGCCGCGCTTGCAGCCCTGACGCGCGCTCGGGCGACTGGCGAGGGGGCTTACATCGACCTGTCGCAGGTCGAGTCCTTGGTGTCTGTGATGAGGCCGCATCTGCTCGCCGCTCAGCGTTTGGGCAGCCAGCCGCAGCCCGTCGGTAATGCGCATCCCGATATGGCACCGCATGGCATTTATCCGGCCAACGGCACGGATCGATGGTTATCGCTGGCCGTCGCAGGCGATGAGGCCTGGCGCTCGCTTGCAGATCTCGCGGCCGGTGAAGATTTCGCTGCCGATCCGCGTTTCAAGGACATGCGGTCCAGGCTATGTCACCGCGCCGCGCTCGACGAAGCGCTTGCTCGCTGGACCTGCCAGCATGAGCGGGACGCACTGGTGGCGCGTCTTCGAGCGCGGGGAATCGCCGCATCGCCTGTTCAGTCGGTGGACGAAATGTGGTCTGACCCCGCTCTGATGGCGCGTGAGGCGAGCGCGGTTATCGATATCCCCCATCTTGGAAGTGAGCGCGTGTTTCGCGCGCCCTGGCGATTATCGGGAGTAAAACCCCGCATTGATCGCCGTGGTCCTCAGCTGGGCGAGCACAACGCAGACGTGTTTGGCGGCATTCTTGGTCTCTCGGAGAACGATATTGCCGAATTGACCGCCGCCGGTGTGATCGCCTGAGACGAGTCCGCCTCATGCCCACCCCACCTTTCTCGCCAGAGATTGCAGCGACCCCGGCGGCTTCCGAGCCCACGCAGACACCGGCGCTCTGGAAAGGCGCGCTTGAAGAAGCTCGCAGCCTGATTGGCGTGCCGCTCAGACGTACCCGGAATACCTGGAATACGCTTGCGAGCCCCGATGCGGTCAGGCACTTCTGCTGGGGTATCGGTGACGACAACCCGCTGTTCTGTGATCCCGCTCATGGTACGGCTTCTGACTGGAAGACCGCGCTTGCACCGGGCTGCTTTCTATACACCATCGACGACACGGTGGTGGCGCCAAAGCTGAAAGGCATACAGTGGCTCTACGGCGGCACCCACTGGCAATGGTTTCGGCCGATCCGACACTTTGATTCATTCTCGGTCCAGGCGACGCTCATCGATGCAGTCGAAAAAAGGGGGGGCAAGGCGCGCAACTTCATTGTGCAGACGGGCGAGATCCTCTACACCAATCAACACGGGGAGCAGGTGTGCCGCGCGTTGGGGCGTACCGCCCGAACGGCGCGTGCCAAGGCCCAGGATGGATTGCGCTATGAACCGCGACCCGCGCATCGCTACAGCCCGGAAGAGTTGGAACACATCGCGCATGCGCTCGATCACGAGGAACTGCGCGGTGCCCAGGCCCGGTTCTGGGAAGACGTGGAGGTCGGCGCCGCAATTCAACCAATGCTCAAGGGCCCGCTCACCATCACCGACATGATTTGCTGGTATTCGGGTGCGGGCCATAGCTATCAGGCGCATCGCCGCGCCCACCTGTATCGCGGGCGTCACCCGGCCGATGCGTTCGTCAATTCAGACACCGGCGCGCAGGACAGCGCGGCACGCGGACATACCGAGAGCAGGATGGCCCGCGAGGTGGGGATGCCTGGAGGCTATGACGTGGGGCCTCAGCGCATATCGTGGCTGGGGCAGTTGCTGACCAACTGGGCGGGTGACAGCGGCTTTGTGCGCGAGCTCGACGCTTCCATCCGCCGCCCTAACATCTTTGGAGACGTGTCCTGGTGTCGCGGTCAGATTGTTGACAAGCGCATTGAAGAGGGTGCCCATCTGATCGTTCTTGATCTGCGGGTTGAGAATCAGCTCGACGAAATTACTGCAACAGCCACCGGCATTGTCGAACTCCCCACGCACCAGACTCCGGTTGGCGCTTTGCGGTGAAGAAGTCCATGACAGCCCGCGGCACTTCTGGAAGGGCGTATCGGCATGACTGAGGCGAGAGCATTCTCGGGGATCAGGATCGTTGACTTCACCCATGTGCTATCGGGGCCGGTTGCCACGGCGCAGCTCGCCATGCAGGGCGCGCAGGTCATCAAGATTGAGCCGCGCGAGGGCGAGATCAATCGCGCAACGCCGGTGTCGCGCGAGTGGAGTGATCGCGGCATGGGACCGCTATGGATGGCGGTGAACGTCAACAAGCGCAGCCTCACGCTCGATCTGCGTAAGCCGCAGGCGATCGAGATCGTCCACAAACTGGTTCAAAACGCCGATGTGGTGTGCGAAAACTTTCGGCCGGGTGTCATGGAAAAGCTCGGCATTGGGTGGCGTCAGCTCTCATCGATCAATCCCCGGCTGATCTACTGCGCGGTGTCGGGCTTCGGAACGACCGGGCCCGAGGCGCGTACGGCGGCGTTCGACGGCAAGATCCAGGCCCTCTCAGGCTTGATGATGCTGAACGGCGAGCCCTCTGGCGGGCCGATGCGGGCGGGCTTCCCCGTGGCAGACATGGTGACCGGCATTACAACGGCTTTCGCGGTGTCAAGCGCGTTGTTTCAGCGTACGCATACGGGACAAGGTCAGTATGTGGACGTGTCGATGTTCGAGTCGATGCTGGGCGTATTGAATTGTCAGATTGCCGAATACACGATGGCGGGCTTCATTCACCCGCAGTTCGGAAACAGATCGGTGAGCCTCAAGCCCACATCAGACCGCTTTCGCTGCGGGGCGGGATGGCTGGTGCTGGCGGTCATGACCGAGAAGCAGTTTGGCGCGCTGATGCGTTCCATCGGTTGCGAAGCGCTTCTCTCCGATCCACGGTTTGCAGACTGGCCTGCGCGCATCCGGCATGCGAGCGAGCTCCGAGCGGTAATCGAGGCGGGCTTTGATGATGGCCGATCGCCATCCGAGTGGGAGGCAGCGCTGACCGCCGCTGATGTTCCGTGCTCGGCAATCGCTCATTTGAGTGAGGCGATCAACCACGAGCAGCTCGCGCACCGCAGATTTCTGCAGACGGTCAGCACACGCTACGGCGATATCCGGCTCGCAGGCCCCGCGTTCAGTTATGCCCACGGTAACGGTGGCATTGATCGGGCGCCGCCTGCGCTCGGAGAACACAACGAAGAAATTCTTGAAGAGCTGGGTTATTCGTTGGAGACGATCGCTGCGCTGCGCAGCGACCAGGTGATTTAGGCATTGCACCCTTAACCAACCCCGTGAACAGGACCGATACCATCATGATGAAGCGACGCTCTCTGATCAAGGCTCTGGCAATCGCTCCGGCGCTTGCTGGCGGACCGGGCTACGGACAGGACGGCTGGCCGAGACGGCCGATCCGCATCGTTGTGCCGTCGGGCCCGGGGGGCACTTCGGACATCCTGCTTCGGGCGCTTGCGGAGCCGCTGGGAGCGGAGCTCGGTCAATCGGTGGTGGTTGACAACCGTCCCGGTGCTGGCGGCACGGTCGCAGCCGCTGCCGTGGCGCGCGCAGACCCTGACGGCAGCACGTTTATGATGAATTCGCTTGCCACTCACGGTATTGCACCCGCGCTCTACAAGCTCTCGTTCGATCCCGAGCGCGACGTGAGCGCGGTGGCGCTGCTCGTTCAGATGCCAAACGTCCTCTATGTTCGCAGCGATTTTCCAGCGCAAACGGTCACCCAACTACTCGACTATGGCAGACGGAATCCTGGAAAGCTTGCGTATTCATCGTCCGGGCAGGGCACCACGACGCATTTGTCGGGTGCGCGACTGTCGGTGGCAAGCGGGATCGACATGCTGCACGTGCCCTACAACGGCGCTGGCCCCGCGGTGCAGGCGGTGCTCAGGGGTGAAGTCAGCTTCGCATTCGAAAATATCGGTGCCGTGGTCGGTCAGATTCGAGGCGGTGCACTCAAGCCGCTGGCAGTTACTGCGGCCGCGCGATCGGTACAGCTTCCCGATGTGCCAACCACCAGCGAGTCGGGACTGCCCGGTTTTGAAATTGCAACCTGGTTTGGCGTGGTCGGACCAGGTGGCCTTGCGCGTTCAATCGTAGAGCGCTTCAGTCAGGCGTGGGAGACCGTGATGCGGCTGCCCGCAAGTATTGAGCGCGCCATGCGTCTTGGGGCCGAACCGCGGTTTCTTGGCTCAGCCGCCTTTGACGCATTTATGCGTAGTGAGCGCGACCAGTGGCGCGAAGCGGTCAAGGCCGCTGGTGTCAAGGTTGAATAGGTACACCTGTCAATGCCCGCGCGCTGGAACTTTGCCGACGTTTGGGAAACCATCGCCCAGACCGCGCCCGATGCGCTTGCGCAGCGGCACGGAGAGCAGGTCGTCAGCTGGTATGAATTTGATTCGCGGGCCGCGGCTTTCGCCTCGCGCCTGGTCGAACTCGGGTTCGAGCGCCAGGACAAGGTGGCCTTGTACCTCTACAACGGTCCGGAATACTTGCAGGCCATGTTTGGCTGCTTCAAAGCCGCCTACGTGCCGGTTAATACCAACTATCGGTATCTGGAAGACGAGCTCGTCTGGCTATGGAGCAACGCCGATGCGGTGGCGGTCGTTCTTCACGCAGCGTTTGCCGATCGGGTGGCCGGATTGCGTGCCCGGCTTCCGGCAGTGCGAGCATGGATCTGGGCGGGCGATGGCAGCGGGCCCTGTCCTGACTGGGCGCTAGACTGGCAGGCGTTGAGCGCGCCGCGGGCCTCGGTCCCGGCTCTGCCGTGGCGGCGTAGCGGTGACGACCTGCTCCTGATCTATACCGGGGGCACAACCGGTCGGCCACGTGGTGTGATGTGGCCGCAGCACGATCTCTATCTCGCGTCTAATACAGCGGGTGATCCGCCGGAGGCTGACCTGGCCGGTGTCACAGCGCGGGTCAGAAGGGCGTTGACCGACCACACTGCCACACCGATCGGGCTGCCGGCTGCGCCGCTGATGCATGGCACGGCGCTGGTGTTTGCTGCAACCGTTCTGAATCGTGGCGGCACCTTGGTCACCCTCACTGAGCGAGGCTTTGATGCCGAGTCGCTGCTCGACACGATCCATCATCGTCGGGTCAGGGACCTTTGTTTCGTCGGTGATGCCTTCTGTCGGCCTATTGTCGATGCACTCGACTCGCAGCCCGCGCGCTGGTCGGTCAAATCGCTTCGTGCAGTCTCGTCTTCCGGCATGGCCTGGAGTGCGTCGTCAAAAAGTCGGCTTCTCGCCCACGCACCGGATGCACTGCTGATTGACTTTCTCAATAGCAGCGAGGCAAGTGGCATGGGGCGCGCCATCGCATCGCGACGCAGCGCTCCGGATAGCGCACGCTTCCGGCTGGGTGAACGAGCTTTTGTCGTCGACGACAAGCTTCGAGCCGTCGTTCCAGGCAGTGGTGTCGTTGGCAGAATCACGGTTCGAGGCTATGTGCCGCTTGGGTACTACAAAGATCCTGAACGCAGCGCCGCGACATTTCCCGTGATCGACGGTGAGCGCTGTGCGATTCCGGGTGACTATGCCACGCTCGAAGCCGATGGCTCGATCAGGCTTCTCGGGCGTGGATCGGTGAGCATCAATACGGGGGGTGAAAAGGTCTATCCGGACGAGGTGGAGGCTTGCATCGCTGAACTTCCAGTCGTAGTGGATGCCCTCGTGGTGGGTGTGCCGGATCCGCGTTTCGGAGAGCGGGTTGCCGCACTGATCGAGCTTCGCAAGGGGGCTGCGCAGCCCACCACCGACGCGATCCGGTCACATGTTGCAGCGAAACTGGCAGGCTACAAGGTGCCCCGGACGGTATGCTTTGTGGCGTCGATTGGCCGAGGACCAAACGGCAAGGCCGATTACCCTGCGGCCCGACAGCGGGTGATCGAGATGACCGCAACAATGGCAGATGACTCTGGCCGGAGGCCACAATGAGCGATGCCCCTCAGATCCTGATCGGGCGTGACGAAACCAGTCCGGCGATCGTGACCGTGACCCTCAATCGCCCGGAGAAGCGCAACGCACTCTCACCGGAAATGGTGGTTAGGCTTGCCCGCTTCTGGCGCGAAGTGGCTCAGGATGCGAATGTCCGAGTGGTGGTGGTGACCGGGGCGGGAGCTCAGGCATTTTGCGCAGGCGGCGATCTCGGGTCGCTGATTCCCATCATGATGCGCTCGCGTGAACCCCGCGATGAATGGGAGGAGGCGCTGGCCAAGAACCGCAGGCAGCTGGGTGAGGCGCTTCTCAGAACCTCGCAGTTCTTCAAGCCTGTGATTGCTGCGATTAACGGATCTGCGTATGCAGGCGGCGCCGAATTTGCGTTTGCAACCGATCTGCGTGTCATGGCGGACGACGCATCGCTCGCCGTGACCGAAGTACGAAGAGGCCTGATTGCAAGCGGTGGCTCCCTGGTACGGTTACCTCGCCAGATAGCCTGGGCGCATGCCGCCGAACTCCTTCTTCTGGGTGAATCGGTTGATGCGACGCGGGCCCTGCAAATGGGTCTGGTGAATCGGGTTGTGCCGCAGCCTGAGGTGCTTGCCACTGCACTGGACCTCGCCCGGCGCATGGCACGTGGTGCGCCGGTTGCCCTGGAAAAAACCAAAGAGGTGATGGTTCGAAGCAGCGGCATGCCACTCGATGAAGCCTTTGCGATTGAGACTCAGTGCACCAAAGAGAACGCGGCCACTGATGATGCCCGCGAGGGGCCACGCGCCTTCATGGAAAAGCGCGAGCCGGTGTACACCGGTCGTCGAACCACCTGATTTCCCATATCCAAGCCATGCATTCGACACCCCCTACCTTGACTCCGCTATCGGGCGTCCGAATCGTTGATTTTTCATCCAACATGGCGGGCCCCTATGGCGCGATGATTCTTGCGCAACTGGGGGCAGAGGTCATCAAGGTGGAGCCTGTTCAGGGCGATGATGCACGGTCGTGGCCCCCTTTTGTGGAGGGCATGAGCCTCACACATCGCTTCCTGGGTGCGGGTAAACGGGCTATCGCCCTGGATCTGAAGCACCCCGATGGGCTCGCCATTGCACAGGCCTTGATTGCCCGATCCGATGTGGTGCTGCAGAGCATGCGGCCGGGCGTGGCTGATCGTCTCGGCATTGGAGCGAAGGCGTCGTTAAGCCTCAAGCCCGACATCCTCCATTACGACCTGAGTGCCTTTGGACATGGCGCAACGGGGCAGACCAGGCCAGGCTACGACCCTCTGATCCAGGCGTTTTCGGGGATCATGATGATGACGGGGCACGATGATGGTCCGCCCACCCGGTGCGCACCATCGCTGGTTGATCTGGGAACCGGGCAGTGGATTGCGATGGGGGTGATGGCCGCCATCATGGCCCGTCGTGCGGGGCAGACCGTATCGACGATTGACACCGCGCTGATCGATACCGCGTTCGCGGTGGTTCCTTATCAGGCCAGCGCCGCCAGGCTGAGCGGTGAGCGCCCGCCCAAGGCCGGCTCGGGTAATCCGATTGCCGCGCCCTATCAATGCTTTCGTGCTCGCGATGCTTATCTGCTGATTGCTGCACCCAATCAACGCTTATGGGAGGCGGTGGCCAACACGCTGGGCGCAAGCGAATTGCTGGCTGACCCATGTTTTGCGACGGTCGCCTTGCGGTCGGCCAACCGGGAGGTCCTTGCGCGTCGTATCAACAGTTACCTCGAGGGCGAGTGCGTCGATGTCTGGGTGGCGAGACTGAGCTCGGCGGGTGTGCCGGTCTCTCGTGTGCAGGGCCTGGAAGAAGCGGTGAAGAGTTCTATCGCGAGCGAGCGAAAGACGTTTATTGAATCGGCGCAGGTGCCACTGGTTCGCCTACCCTGGCTTTTTGATGGTGAAGCCTTGCCTTGGCGCTCACCCGCTCCCCGATTGGGCGAGCACACCCATGAAATTCTGTCCGAACTGGGGTTCGATCACCAACGATGCCAGGAGTGGGTAACCCATGGCGTCGTGATGGCTGCACCCGCCCACTGATCCGAATCCACTCAATCACGGAGACACCACATGAAACGACGCTCAATGATCTCTGGGGCTACCGCGCTGGCAATGATTACTTCTTTGGGAGAGGTGGGTCGAGCCTTGGCGCAGGACGCCTTTCCAAGCCGGCCTGTTCGTATCGTCATCGGCTTTGGCCCAGGCAGTGGAACCGATATTTTGGCCCGCTTGCTTGCTGAAGAATTGCGTCAGGTGATGGGTCAGTCATTCGTTGTAGAGAACCGACCCGGCGCAGCCGCGCAAATTGCAGCGACCCTGGTGGCGAAATCGGCGCCAGATGGCTATACGCTGTTTCTCACCTCGAATTCGTCGCACTCGGTCAACCCGCATCTGATGAAATCGCTGCCCTATGACCCGATTGCGGATTTCACGCCAGTCGGTGGTACGGCCTACTTTCCGTTCATCCTGGCGGTCAATGCTTCCTTGCCGGTACGCACGCCCGCAGAGTTCGTGGACTACGCGCGCGCGCAGCGCGGACGAATCAACTACGCGTATGGCACCCCCACCGTGCAGATTCCCGCTGAGGCACTTAACCGATTGCTCAAACTAGAAGCCACGGGGGTGTCCTACAAGAGCAGTCCGGGCGCGCTCACTGACGTGATAGGTGGGCAGGCGCAGTTCCTGGTGGTTGATCTGGCCTCCGCGCGCCCGCATCTGCAGTCCGGTAAGTTGCGTGCGCTTGCCGTGACGACCTCGCAGCGCTCGAGCCTCGCGCCGGATCTACCGACCATTGAGGAATCGCTCGGACTCAAGGATTTCGATCTTGCAGCCTGGACCGGCGTGTTTGGTCCGGCCGGGCTCCCGCCTGACGTGGTGCAGGCCCTCTCAGGCGCGCTCCAGAAGGTACTGTCCAAGCCTGAGGTTCGCGAAAAAATCATCACCGCCGGGGCTGAGCCCACACCGTCAGATGCTGCGAGCTTTCGCAAGCTGGTGGCCCGTCAATTGGAGGTGTGGGGGAAAAAGATCGCCGACGCCGGTATCGAAAAGCAGTAAGTGCTGCCGGTTCGGCCGAAGCGAAGACAACGCCCATCAGTGCCACAGAGAAG
>SXGQ01273233.1_pt1 | contig 33142 bp, 38 predicted proteins | sample 3178371 | NCBI WGS metagenome assembly SXGQ01 (sample SAMN11356859, study PRJNA531348) | freshwater metagenome | isolation source: freshwater sample F1-20 | place: China: Fuxian Lake, Yuxi | collected 2017-12-25 | reverse complement strand
CTACACTATGGCGAAGAAGAATATGTTGGTATAGTCATTAATCAGGATCAGCATGTAACCAGCTTTTACGACCTCGAAGTGCTGCGAAATCCTGATGAAAAAACACTATTATTAGAAATAGGTGAAATTTGGTGGTGGGAAAGCAACCGTCAAATACCTATAAGTATATTTTGTCGAAAAGAAATTGAACCGTTTAGATATGCTATTAAAACATTTAATAGCAAAGATGTTAGAATTGTATTAGGCCCTACAGTGAATTTGCTGAATATGACTCTAAAACGTGTAAAACGTAAATCGGTTCAACTTGTTAGATCAACTAAACGTTAATTATATTCATAGCTAATTTTTTCACAGATTAGATTCATCTGTACCACAATAGCTACAGCATAGGCTATTGCATGAGCCTTCTTAAAATAATATTCATCAGTAGTCGGACGGATCCATACTTCCTTCATGATCGTCGTCCAATCCTGACCAATCAAATGCCTCTTCGCTGGACGTATCATAGCGAGGACCGCACCTAATTGTTCCACGGAAGTAGGGCAAGTCTTCCTGAGTACCGTCCCATGCCCGTTCAAATGAAATAACAGATTCACAAACTCGTCTTGTAAAAGTAAATCCCATAGCGGCTCCGTATTCATCAATTCAATTAAATGTTCTTCGTTGCGTACATCTTTGTACACACTGACATTTAATAAATCAATCTTAAAATAACCTCTTTCTTCAGCTTCTTTGTAATCTAATGTGCTTTGTCCTGTAAAAGGATTATGCGGCACAGCAGTACAATAAATGCCTGTATTGTGCTTTTTATAATTACTATTATCGCGTATACTGGCAGTAATATGATCTATCTTTTTTAGTATCAATTCTCTATCTGCAAAATCAATGTCTATGTCTGGCATTAGTGCATAACCTCTGATTCAAATAACATTAATGGTAAATTTTCTACTAAGTATGATGCATACTTGTCAGCATCTTCTACATTATCAAATCCTGTCAACTTTACGTATACAGTTTTATCATCTTCACTTAAAATAACTTCTAAATCAAGTTCGCAAATATCATTTGAACTAACTTGTGTCATAAATCGGCCTCCTTTATCACAGCCTTGACTAGCTCTACGTCAAAAGTTTGTTTCTTAAACTTTTTTGACCAGACCATAGGATCTATAATATTACTTATAGCCGATAATTGATCATCTCTCAATGATGTTAACATTTCTTTGCCGGTTTTTGATAGTAACAGTAACCAGGGACTAACCTTGCCGTCTTTAATATCATAGACAGTTCTATTGGTATTTGAATATTTAAAGTAATGATTCCAAACACTGTTATTGTCTTTAGCCCAGTCTATCATATGTGACACGCTACGTTCTAATGCAGTTTCAACAGCTTCTGTATGAATAAGATTTAACACATATTTTTCATACAAAGCATCTTTACACCAATGATCTAATTTTACACCGCTTTTAATGATATACTCAATATACTTATCTGGATACAACGGATTAATATTGTGAACATAACTACCAAATTTTATAAAAGCATTATAGTAAGGACTATGTGCAAATTCTTCGTAGGTTTTATTTTGTCCTTGTTTTTGCGTTAGTTGATAAAACTTATTAAAGGCAGTATAACCAACTACAACATGTTTTTCTTCTTTGGCAAAGTGTCTGCGTTTTTGTTCGCACATATGTACAGCAAGAGTTTTTTCCTGCATGTATTTTGATCCGCAATACTGACACTGATATTTTTTATCCACCTTGAGCGTTAACATTATTTAAAAAGTTTATCAATTTGTTTTTGATCGTATCCGTGACGTTCAGCAAGATCTTTAGCTTCTCTAAACGTTATTAGTTTACTCATTAGTTCCAACTCATCAGTCTTCTTATTAGGATATATTTCTAACAAAAATTTATATATCTTATTTCCGCTTTCTTTCTCTTTGCGTTTAAATCCAATCCATTGATGAAAGAATATTTGCCTGCTTTCATGACTGCACATACAAAGCAATTGCCATAATAACTTAGGATGTTTTTGTAGTGTGTTCCAGTGTTTATTGAAGTATTCGTTGACAGTTAATACAAAATGTTCTTGAAGCTCACGCTTATTAGAACTAACATTGCTGATATATCTATTTAAGATAAAGAATTCTTGTTTGAGATTTTTCCTTTGATCATCATTTATTTCATCCCAAAGATTTTTTAAATTTAAATCTACTGCGGCTAGTTTTTCTTTTAACTCAATTTTTTCACTCATTTTTTAGTCCGTTACTGTGTGTATCTCTTACGTAATCAAGATCTTGAAATAATCTTTTTTCTTGTTGAGTAAGTTTATCTTTATGGGTCTTACGAGGATTTCCGCAAAGGTAACATTCTGGATTACCGCAATCCATGGCATGTTTCTTGTGTAATCTATGAGCTTGTTCAACTGGTGCTCCGTGCTCTTTTGCTATCTTAGCTTGTTTTTTAACAGCATTCTCATCTTTTTGCCTACGCTTACTGTTTTTAAATTTGTCTTGCTCGGTACTCATTTTGGATCATCCTTTGACAACCTATATATTAGTATAACACGTTCCATGGCCTTTTGTAAAGCAGGATTGGTTCTAGTAGCCATTCTAATTTCATGCCATAGTTGATGATCATGTAAATCTCTCATCCCTGCAGATGTTTGGTACACACCCTCACCGTCGTAGGTCCATCCAATTAGTTTTCTATCTGCTGTTCCAGATTCTCTTGCATATACTTCACTACCATTACGTTCGTAAACATATGTAGCGCCAGGTTTTAGAGTGCCCATTACAGTAATTTACTTAGATCAATCATTTCACTTTGCCTATTAATTTCTTTTACAAAAAATGAACAAAGAGGTTTTGGTTTTTTATTCAATGGTACTGATAATAACTGACCTGTTTTCATTTTTGGAAAATACCATTTTACGTCATTATAAAAATTTACAATTTCTATTGATTTAAATTCAATTCTAAATCCATTTATTGGATTAAAACATAATGCTTCGAATCCTCGGTCATTTAGGCTAGTTAATGGTAGTATCTCAATATCACAACTGCTAGAGCTATCACCAACAGCTATAGACCAGTCAATAGGCATGGTTACTTCATCGTCACCTATACGTAATACCATTGCGGGACTGTTAAAACTTTCTAAGAAAATTAATGGCATAAAGAAAAAGTCAGGACTATGATAGTCGCTGTTATCTAGCACACTAAATCTCATATTTTCATCTACCTCTTCAGGTAAATTATTAAGGTCAAATGCCTCATTATCTAAGGTTAATATCATCATGTTAATTCCAATCTACTTTATCTATTGTGAAGGGGTACTTGGTCTCCTTGTAAAACTTTTTACGTTCAGTTAAATGTTTCTTTGCGTATTTGCAAGTTGAAGTTATATCCCAGATTTGGACGAAGTCTTTATCTTCAGCTCGTCTAATGCCCCGTCCAATAGATTGTATAACGCGGACAAAGCTTTTTCCGGGTTCCAGAAGAACCAGATTAAAAATCCTAGGAATATTAATACCCACAGCGGCCACACCGTAAGTCGCCACAATAACCTTGTTGTCAGTAATCGCAATTTCATCGTATTCTTCTTTTCTATCTTTAGTTTTTACTTCACCTGAAATAAACACACTATCTGTAATATGTTCACACAAGAAATTTCCTGAATCAATTCTATTAACCAATACTAATGTGTTTCCTGAATTAGCTATGCCCTTTATTAATTTTGCAACAAAGGCCATTCTATCTTTATTTGTTACTAGATATTTGACTTCTTCTGCATAACTTTTAAATTCAGGTAAATCAATCATTTGAGTAATATTAACATGACAATTACTTAAAACACCAGCTTCTTGTAATTCGTGTGCAGCCACTTTATTAACCACCGGCCCTAGGCTAGCAAAGATTGATTGATTTTCAAAATCTTCTTTAGGAATAGTTCCTGTGAGACCCCATCTTATAGGAGCATTGCATAAATTCTGTGTAAGTAAATTTTTAAGTACATTAGCTTTGGCCATATGCACTTCGTCAACAATTACAGTTTTAACCCCATCTAGAAATTCTGCTAATGTAACTATTTCTGCTTCTTGATTTTTTGATTTTTTATCAAGGATATTAAGACTTTGCCATGTGCAGATAGTATGTGTACGATTTAGTTCTTTACGATCGCCGTAGTAAACTCCTACATCTAAACCACAATTTATAAAATCTTCTTCTGTTTGTTCAACTAAACTTTTATTAGGTACAATAGTAATTGTTCTACCGTAAGGTTCGCAGACTTTTGACAATGTTGCAGTTGTAATTGTCTTACCAAAACCTGTAGCAATCTCTTGCAAACATTGAGGATGTTTTAAAAATTTATTGATAACTTCAACTTGATCTTCTCGTAGTCTAATTGGCTCACCTTCATATCTATGACCTTTAGGCCATGTTTTTGCTCCCCAGAAATCAGTTGAAATTTCTGGGAATTTTATTTCTATATTAGATCTAAAGTCTTCAACATCTTCAACATCGACACCATTTGATTCTAATACTTCTAATATCTTTGGCAATTGGTGTAGATATCCGCTACCACCTAAACCAAACAAGGTAACTGTACCATCCCATCTACCTAATTTATATGCCGGACGATATCTAGCAGTTGGATCTTCATATTTGAAAGTGTTAGACAGTTTGCGTCTAACTTCAACTGGAAGTCCTTCTAATTTGATATTGACTTCGTCTTTAATAACTAGTTTACAGGATAGCACTAATGTCTCCTAATGGTTCTTTATCATGATAATATATGATCAAATCAACATTATCACAGTATACACTAGTTTTATTATTTTTAAAAGTGTTAGTAAAAGATATAATACTATTAGGTTTCCAGTTTTCTTTTACTATAAATTTAGGCAATTTGTTATTAGCTAACCCTACTACTTTGGTATCATTATTTAATTTGGAATTATATTTGAGAGTGGATAAGGTGTCATTAAAATTTTTATGCTGTTGTGTAGTATTATCAAATCTAAAATAAATTCCCACATTGCAGTTAATATTGTTCTTTTCTAATGCAGAACTTAGCGTTAATAAGTCCAAATTTGAATCACGTGAATCATGCCCTGAAAAAATACATAATAGAGGCAGTCGTTTTAAATCTATTAACGATTTTATAATAGCGTCAAGTGAAATAATTTTTTTGTCAGCATAGAGCTTAACTGTAGATCTACAGGCAATTTTTTCAGTTAGTGTTTTAGCTTCAAAATTTGGAGAAATTTCATACTGGTATCTAATTTTCCTATCATTAATTAATAGAGTATCCTTTAGATCATTTTCAGATATATCGCGTTGTAAATTGTTTATCAATCTAGTGTTTTCAAGTTTTTCAAACACAAACGGGTTATCAGCGGTTTTTAAAATTTCCTCAATTTCTTGGTAAAAATCTATAATTTTTTGATCTATAGTAAAGTTGAAATTTTTAAATCCTTTCAACAGAATTAATAGATTCTTTTCAGTTAGTGCGACAGAATGTTTCTTATTTCCAATTGAGCTAATTCCTCCGTCTAGTTCTTTAGACATCCTAGCAAATTGTTCTCTAATACGTTTATTAAAGGTAAATTCTATGACAATTTGTCTATCTTCGTTTCCATCCAAGTAAATTTTTCTTACTTGTTCTATCTTCCTAAAAGGTTCTGACCAAATAGGATTTTCAATTAAGTCTAAAAGGTCTGCATTTGATGTGTCTAAGACGGTATAATTTTCTTTAAAGATTTTCACCAATAATTTTCCCTGATTTTCAGTCAAAAAATGTCCGCCTGTTAACTGCCGAAAAAGACTATACAGAATTTTTCGATCACGTGCAGGCATTGACTTATCCGGCTTAAGAGATTGATTTGAGTAAAGATCGATTAATATTTTATCTGTGCTATTCATATGGTAATTTTAACATATTGATTATAAAATGTCAAGTTTTTTAATTAAATTTAAGATAGGCAGGCCAATGGTTATTTCACTTAAGGTCCATTCGGTATTACAAATTTTTTCAAACCAAACTGTTCTGTCAGGTGTCAGAGGATTTTCTAAATTATTCAAATTTTCAATGCTAACAGGCCATGCTAAACTGTCTTTTTCACAAAAAATTGGTATACCATTGATTGCTGCTTGCACACCAACTCCAGAGCAGGCGTTAATTGCACACCATGTTGTTTCTAATTCACGTTCATGGTCATAGACATCATGACTATCTGGAATTTTAATAGGCATTGATGTGGAAAAATCGTCAATTTTTTGAAAAAATCTGTCTCGAGGATGAGGTCTATAAATTATAGGTCTATTAGAATATTTTTTAATTTCAATTACTAAATTTTTTAGCCATTCATTGACAGGTAGTCTTGTTGCCCATTGCTCGCTTTGACTGTGTTGACCAAAAATTACAATATTTTGACCTGATTTTTTCCAGGGTTTTAAGGTAAGGCCTAATTTTTTTGATCTTTCATAATCAATATTGATTTTTTCAAAATTGTATCCTAATGCATTGACATGACCAAGACCAATTTTCCAAGTTGTTCCTCTTACCAGCGTACCTACTTCTAAAATAATCACAAATTTTTTCTGTTTTTTTGCTAGATTCCATATTTCACGGTTGCCTTGCATACGTCCTAACCATAACACTGACCATATGACATAAAAATCTGCATCAGTGTCATGATAGACAACTTCATGTCCTAAATTTTTTACACCTTGTGCAAAAGCTTCAAACACAGGTTTGCTATTTAGAGCGCCATGATTGGGGAAAAGTGAAAATTTCATTGGTTAAATATTTAACTATGCAGATACCATTAGCTCAAGGCAAATTTTGCCAAAAAGACTTTTTTATTTACTCAGCGGCAGACGAAAATTATTTTGATGAGTTTGTCCCAGCACTGGTAGGAAGTATTAAACGCAATACTCACTATCCTTTACATCTACATTTATACAATCCACGACCTGATCAATTTGAATTTTGTAAAAGTTATAATATTTCATGGACCACTGAATACATATCTTTAGATCAGTTTGACAATACAGCAAAAAGGTTTAACGGAGATGATCTTGAAGAACCATTAAAAACTCAAAAATTAAGAACAATGACAGCAATGTCAAAAGGCAACGACATATCTATACAAGAAAGGTTAAGAAAAACGTATTATGCCTGTGCTCGGTTTATAAGATTGAAAGAATTTGTAAAACCACATCAAAAATTCCTTGCAATTGATATAGATGCTGTTGTACGAGGTAATTTTCCGTTGTTAGATGATAAAGATTTTTACATTCATCATATCTCCGGTAAAAAAGCTAGGTATCTAGCCGGCGGTATTTTTTATACTGGTAAAAATTTTGATTTTTTCCACCAATACAGTAATTTATTAGAACACTATATTAAAAATGATGAATTACACTGGGGATTAGATCAAGATGTGTTAGATAATCTTGTTTCTAACTATAACTGGGGTCAGTTACCTATCAGATACATTGACTGGGAAATGGATTTGTCTAGTTATATATGGACAGCTAAAGGCCTGCGTAAAGATCTTGACATTTTTCTCAACGAGAAGTCAAAATATGAGATTTAATTGCTGACCAAAGATGCCCTTGTTTAACTTCTTCATTGCTCCAGTGAATATTTGCAATTTTGTGAATCCATTCTGACCTATCTGGCATAGGAGGATCGGCAATTTGATTTAGATCCGTAAATGCTATGCCTGCTGCCCAACTATTTTTTATATCTTCTACATATACTGGCACACCCTCAAGCGCTGCAACCACATTTGGCGTTGAATTGTAACCAACTGCACACCAGCAGTTAATTAAATCTTGTTTAATGTTATCTGCTCTTGATATTTCAACACTGTTGCCGTGACGTTTTAAGATTTTTTCTATTTGTTTTTCTCTAGTACCATCGCCCGGATGCATTCTTATTCTAATAGGACGATTAACATACTTTTTTATTTTAGAAATTGTCTTGTCTAACCATTGATCTTGATCATTACCAAACATATTCCAGCCTTTTGGCCTTTGACAAAGAATGAGAACGTGCTCACCAGTAGTTCTCCATGGTTTTATTGTCATATTATGCCATTGACTATACCTAGTCCATTTAGATTTATCTAATTCGTTAAAAAAATATGTACCGTCAGAGGGGTAAACAGAATTTAGGCTATATCGATGCCATTCATGTTCTTGCCTAGCGTAGTGTAGTATATTACTATCAACAAATACAGCTGGAATTTTAAATGCCTTAAGTTGATTGATAATTTTTTTACGAAAATTATCTTCTAGAGTGTAACCTAAAACAAACCCTGCATGTAATAGTTGATCTGGCAATCGATTGTCTCTATATTCAAGTATTTCGTCGCTTTGAGATTTTACCCCTTGAGCAAAGTTATCCATAAGCATAACCTTGTTTGAAAATTTTGAAGGATTTGAAATAGAATTGTAAAAAATTCCTACTTTCATACCCAATCCAGTGCTCTAGTCATCGATATGTTGCCTTCGTCTTTTAATTTATTTCTACCCATTAGATAAGAGTGTACCTGAATTGAACAAAGTTGTTTATTAATAGCATTATCAGCCGGATAAAAATAATCTTTGTAAAATTTAACTAACCTTTGTGCTGCTTTAGGTTTTATAGCATATCCGCTGTTGCCAGGCATACTAAAACCTCTCCAAGTTATTGGTTGAGGATTTCCCGTTGGTGATTCAAGATAAGTTTTCCATGGCTCATCATAAAAAGAATTCTTACCGAGCGATAAAACAAGCACATCATCCCATTCAATTGGTTCCCAACCTCGGAAAAATTTTACATCATCTTCAAAAATCATTATAGGTTCTTTTAGTTGAACGCATTTTTCCCATAATTTGTAATGACTGTAGAAGCAACCAATAACTCCAGGAAGACTAGCTTTCTCACGATCTTCACCAATAGGTGTTTTTTTTATTAGTTTATAATAATAATCAGTTTTTAATTTTTCTAAGACTTCTGTGCCTAAAGTTAATTCAATATCGTCGTCTGAAACTTCAATACTTTTTATACTATACGGATATAATGTTCTTTTTTCTTTTTCAGCAAGCTGTAATGCGCGGTCACCTGGACACCCTGCAAATAATTCAGCATCAATGCCATATTCTTGCAACGTCTCAAGCATTATGTTTGCATGGCTTGCACTATGTTCTTTAGATGGAAGAAAAATTATAAATGCTTTCATATAGAAAAAACTGCCTCATGTCTATATCTATCAATTACTTTGTATCCAAATTGTGCTAGATATTTTTCAACTTCAGGAAAAGGTTTGTTATATCTTAAACCGTGTCCAGCTTCTTCTACAGCAATAATAGGTAGATATTTTTTAATTGTTTTTTCTGCTCCACTAAGAGCAAACCACTCAAATCCTTCAATATCTAAATGTATATAAGAACATGCATCGAGATTTAAATCATCAATTAGTAATGTTGGTATTTTGTCCTCAATACCGCCTTTTTTATTTAATTTAATTATATCTTGGCTTCCTGCAACATGGTTCTTACCTCGATCGTGTTCTCTAAATGTAACAGTTACTAAATTTCTTTCATTACCAATACACGCTTGATATTTCATAACATGGCGCTGAGGATTGTTCAATGTAAGACATAAGAAGTTAATATTATCAGGTTCAAATACATATACTCGCTGAAAATGTGCAGCATAAATTTTTGTGAACCAGCCCATGTTTCCGCCAGCCTGTATCATTACTTCTTTCTGAGGTACAAATTGCATTAAGTGATTTGGAAGATCTTTTTCTTTCTCGGTCCAATTGTAACAACTTGTCTCGTTCTTTGGCCACCAAAGATCGCCTCGTTTTTCTAACATATCAAAACTCATTATCAGGTCCTTTGTTGACAATAGTCAGTTAATTTTTTTTCTTTGTTCCATTCTTCGTTCATTGGAGTATCAGCAAACTCGTTAAAGCAAGGTGCGCCTAATGTATAGTGTAATAGTTTAGCGTTTGGATTAGGACCAAATTCGTCCGGTAACCAATTCCATTCAATAGGTAGTTCTCCTATTCTACTATCGTCTAACCATTCAAATCTATGAAGGTGTTTGCCAGTTGATTTCATAACATATTCTGGTGTTAGTCTACGATTAGGAAAACTATTACAGTTCCATATAATTACACTACTCCAATTTTTTCTAGGATAGTCTTCGTTTTTAGCACCCATATATTTTACAGGCATACGTGTCTTATAATCATGTTTAACTACCTGCACATCTAAGTCCGGTCTGCACATATTCCATAGTTCTGTAATATCTGATCTTACAATCATATCTCCGTCTATAAAAATAGCATGTCCTTGCCATTTCATAAGATAAGGAACTAAAAATCTTGTATAGATAAAATGATTACTACCGTCTTGGTGTATTTCTTTATAATCTTTGAAAAGATTTAGTGCTACAGGTATAATCTGTACAGGTTGACTAGCATGACGTATAATGCTGTTAGCACACACATGGAATACTACAGCTTCTCGAGGATCATAACCGATGAATATTGGTATCATTCTTTATTTATAAACTACGTACTTTTAGCTTATAAATATCAAATGCACATTATACCTTTAACTATAGTTGATAAATTTTTTGATAATCCAGACCACATAAGAAATTGGGCATTAACCTTGCCTTATTATAAAGATGATAAAGGGCGATGGCCAGGTGCAAGAACTAGAGCACTACATGAGATTAATCCTGATTTTGTAGATTACTTTGCTAAAAAATTCTTTTCATTGTTTTTTGATTTTGAAAAAGAAGCTGTACACTGGTCCATGGATGTATGCTTTCATCAAATTGACAAGTCTTACGGATCTGGTTGGATACATCAGGACGAATCTACTAGAATTGCCGGACTGGTTTATCTTTCTCCAGAAATTGATACAACCAGTGGTACTTCAATTTATGTTAGATCAAACGAGGCTGTTTTTGCGTCAAACGGCATTGACTCTATAAAAGCTAAAGTTGATTTTTATCGAGGTGGAAATACTACTTTACAACAAGTAGAGGAATGTAGAAAAACTATGGCTAGTGAATTTACAGAAACTATAAAGATTAGCAATATGTATAATCGTCTAATTGCCTATGATGGTCATATTCATCATTCAGCCAATGAATTTACCTTAGATATTAGTAATCCAAGATTGACTATGGTATTTTTTGTTACTAAGCTATTAGCTGATAGATCACCGATACAACGTATGCGTACTATATCGACGCATCTTCCATCCCGGCCACTCTAAGTTTAACAATGTTGGTTATTTGCCATTGTTTTTGATCCAAAGACTTTGTAATACCTAACCATTTATTACGTAGCAAGGCAAATTCGTTAATGATCTTTTCAAAATCAACAACATCCGATTCGCCTTCTACATAACGTTCACAATCTCGAGAGCTTAACGCTCGTTGATAATTTTCAAGATACTTACGAAAATGCTGACTCTTAAGTCTACGACATTCAATGTTCAAATATTCTAATATAGCTTCAATTTCTTGAAGTTGTCCAAATCTTGTTTCAACAATGCCTGGCATATTGGCAGCGGTTTTTTCAATATTTCCCGTTATACGGCATTCATGTTTTGCCGCCAATAATTCGGCTTCGTAATATGCTACGGCATCGGGGATATTACTTATATCCTTTGAGATTTGACTGTACCAGTTCATTCTTCGTCTTCGTCATAGTCCCAGTTATCTTCATAATCGTCTTGTTCTTCAGTATCCTGATCAAGATAGAAATCGATAGCATTATCTAGATCTTCATCAATACCGCTGGCAGCAGCCATAACTTTATCGCTTATGCCGTGATCGGCTAGAAGATCAACATACCGTTCTGCAAGTACGTCAAGCACTTTCTTGTCAACATACTCTTTAAATAGCATCCAGATATCACCAATTTGATTTTCATTCATGTTCTACAATTTCTCCAGTTTCAAGGTCGATATTAGATTTTACTGTAGGATTATTAGCATAGTCTACCATGACTTTGTCCAATGCACCTTCCTCGTTACGTTCCCATTCTTTACGATAGAACTTGAGCTCTTCCGACCCAGCGTATTTAAGTCGATTGCCATCTTTTTGCAAGAAACCCTTACCTTCAAAAAGGTCAACTAATCCACTATATGGATTCATACCTGTTTCATAGGGAATCTTTACCTGTACACTTTCAAATGGTTTTGCATAACGAGTTTTCATAACCTTACAGGCTGCACGAATGCCTCGAACTTCTGAGATCTTGTTACCGTCTTCGTCTTCTTTGAGTTTGAGCTTTTTCATTGCTACAACAATACTTGAAGCGTAAACGAAACCTTGCCCGCCACTAATTTTGTCATCTGGGTCAAACATATCCTGGCTAGCATAGGTATGATTTGTTGCTACCAGTCCCACGTTATACGATCCAAACATGTTGACACAGTTACGTACTAGTGCAGTAAGAGCTTTAGGCTTACGGCCCATGTCACCTTTTAAATCACCTGCCTCAAACTGATTAACATCAGTAGGTGTTAGTAACATGCCCAAGCTGTCTAATACAAACAGAACTTTAGGACGTTCTGCCATTGCCTTATATTCCTTCATAAACTCATTAATAGTTTTGGCTACATCGTCAATCATAGCCATATTGAGTTTTAGAAGTTTATCTTCTGCTGTATCTACACCTAATGCTTTGAGCCATTCTTCGTCTAATGCGTTTTCTGAATCAATTAAGATAACATAGATACCTTGTTCTTGTGCGTTACGTACTAAATTGCCTGAACAGATAAAGCTTTTACCTGCTCCGGATTCTCCGGCAAATACTGTAACCTTACCAAGCGGAACTCCTTTATGAAAGTCGCCTGAAATAAGATAGTTAAGAGCATAGTTGCCAGTTGAAATCCAGTCCGTAGGATCATTAAAACCTACACCTAGTCCGTCAATGCTTTTTGTTAATGTTTTACGAAATTTTGATAAATCAAATGCCTTTGTTGCCATATAATATCCTTAAGAGAAGAGAACTCGGGCGTGTGCTATGCATTCAGCGGCCCGAGCCGTGTTACTTATTGCTTGTTTCGATTACGAATCATAGCAAGGATATCTTCTGCCTTGCTACCGCCTGCGGCAGGTTTAGATTCTTCACGAGGAGCAGATGCTGCCTGACGTACAGGAGCAGGTTCGTCGTCTGGATCAAAAGGAGGATCTTCTGCAACAGGAGCCTTAGTAGGAGCCTTAGCAACAGGATCACCAGTAGCAGAGCTCATGCCTGCTGGTTTGAAATATTGACCCCAACGATCCATATCAAACGGTTCGCCTGCAACAGAAGCTTCAAACATTTCTTTGATAACTTTAACTTCTACATCTGTAGGCTTCTTAGGTAAGTAGTCCTTAAGACTGAACAAACCATGTTGTTCTAAAGCGGCAGTTTCCGCAGAGTCGAGCGGACGAGTACGACGGCTCCACTTAGAAGTAGAATAGTCAGCATAACCACCCTTTGAAGTTTTGATTAATTTGAAGTCAACACCGTTGACTGCATCAGTGGGCAAGTCATCCATTTCAGGATCGAGCAATGCGCCGCGAATAAGTTGAAAAATTTGAGGTCCAATAATAAATCTACGGATAGGATTCTCTGGACGTTCTTGTTCTTTTAATCCATCTTCAACTACATATCCTTGGAAGATATATGAACGCTTCTTCCAATACTTACGACCCATATCTTCCAAACTAGGATCCTTAAACCATCCTCTAACCTCATTAAGGATAGGACAACTTTCACCATACATTTCCATACAAGGAACGTTAACAGTGACTTGTTTACTATCAGTTGAGTTCTTAACACCAGGGAATGGCAATTTAATCATTGCACGTTCTACCCAGAAAAAAGTGTTATCGGAATTTCCGTCAGGAAGAAAACGGACTGTTGATTCGGAACCTTCCTTTAAGTTCCAGAACGGATAAATGGAATTATCTCCACCTGTTCTGTTACCATCGCCACTTGAGCGTGCCTCTTGTTCCTTTAATTTTGCGCGAATTTCAGCTAATGATGCCATAATGTGCCTCCTAATAAATTTTAATAGCCTTTGTATTTGCCTTTAATTTGTTTAGAACCCTCTAAACAAAAAATGCATACGTGTTATTGTATGCTATTTTATTTATGTTTGTCAAGAGAAATTATAAATTTTCTATGCCGCTTTTTTGCCAATTAGGCGGCCAAGTCCATGATATAAAACTATATTTGGTTCCGTGCTCTAACGGAGTTGCCAAATGCGGATGACTAACTGTACTAGGCCATATAACAGCATGTCCAACAGGAATGTCTTTGTTAGAAAAATTTTGACGAGGAAAATATAGTTCAGATCCGCTGTAGTTGTTGTTTAACTTGATATTTAAAGTAAACTGGCTAAAATCATTATGAGCAGATGATGATTGCCCGATTTGATCATATTTTATTATAAATGGACTAAACCATCCGGTAACATGTCCAAAAGAAAATGAAGTATGGTCTTTAAAATTTTGTTTTGGGCTTACACCAAAGACTTGTTCAAGAATTGGAGTAAGATGATGTTTATAATGTCTTGTATATTCGTGAAAAAATATAGGACTTACATGTTCAAGGTTAAGGTCGTGCCAGCCTAAATACCTGTCTGTCTTATCCTTGAATGCTATTTCTTTTCTAAAGTATTCAGAATAAAAATCAGCAATTTGGATAAGATTAGTACAAAACTCTTCAGTCCAAAATGGAGTTACGATTATATCGTCGATAACATCGTATTGCTTACCACTTTTATAATGAATACCTTTATTATAATCTAAAAGTATCATTAACTAATTTATCGAATACCGGCTAACTCTCTTAGTCGTCTTGATTCGTAAATTGCGCTTAATTCTTTAATAACAGTTGAAGCTAATTCTGTAACATCTTCGCCAAATTGTTTTTCAACAGCTATTAACACACCAGTTTCGCCTTTAGGAAACGAGCCAGTTTGTTCATCATACATTGATTTGATAAACTCAACCACTTCTTCTTGCTTGCTACTCATCGAGTCTTCTGAAAATATACTATCAACATCAACTCGAGCAATTTTGGCAGCTTCTCTAATGGTTAGGTCTCTACCGCCAAAGTTAATAACAGTTTCTTGCGTTGCACCTGCCTGTCGAGCTCGTTCAACTGCTCGCATAAATCGCTCTGCTACGGGAGCGGCTGGTTGAGGTTCTGCAGGGGCTTCGGGCGCCGGAGCAGCCGCGGCTGGTTCTGCTGCTGGTGCAGGTGCTGCGCTTTGATCAAATTGAATTTGACTACTTAGGTCAGTGCCAGCTTCTTCATCTTTAGCTTTTAAATATTGTACAATGATGTCTCTAACATCACTTTCTGGATTTAATGCACTAACAAATTTTAACGCTTTTGTTAATTCTGGATCATCAATTACGCCTTTTAGGCTTTGGATAACATTAGTACCGTCAGCCCCGCCCGGTAATTCTTGTGCCATTAATGCATTTAATTTTTGAAGTGCTTGACTTTGTTGTTCTGGGTTATTGCTAAACAAGTCGTTACTTTCACCAACAATTTGATTTAAGTATGTTTCATAGTTTGCTAGCTCGTCAATTTCTTTTACAGGATCATATTGTGATTCTTCTTCAATATCTGTAAACAAATCACTAGGCATTATTTCTTTTACAGGAGCAACATTTTCACCAACTAATTTAAAAATGTATGGGAACACATTTTTAAGTTCTTCATTAAAACTACGGATTGTTAATCTGTCTACCCAGTCATTGACCACATCTTCTGGGATAAGAATTTCTTCTGGATCAGTCCAAGATTCAGCAAATGATTTATAATAGTTTGAATTTTGTAAGCTATGTATTTCTTTTTTAACTTGATCAATACGCTCATACACTTTGCTGGTAATTTCTCCCATAGCTTCGCTAACCATCTCATTTCGGTCAACATAACCTTTAAACATACGTAATTTGTTTAATTCTTCTGAAAGACCGATTATGTGTTGACCAATGTTATCATAGCTTGTGCCGCCGTGAGCTACGTGCATTGCAAGGGCTCTTGCTCCATTAAGATGCTTATATGGATACTTAAATCTTTCTCCATCAGCGTTTTCAACGTATATGCTGTCAATGTGCATAGTTCTACCTGCTGGTAGATCATAATTAACAGGTTTAGTATGTCTTACTATTAGTTTGGCTTCTCCAATATCTTGAAAACTTGTTTTGGAAGTGCCCCATAATTTACTTTCACTCATTGCAGCTTCTCCGTGCTTATTAGCTAGGTAGTTATAATCTCTCTTATCTAAATTAGATTTAGTTGTATCCCTTGCACTAAATTTCATTCTATGTTGTTTGGCAAATTCTCTAAGTTCTTTAAGAAAATTATACCAGTGTTGTGTTATGCCGCTAGAAGATTGATTAGCTAAATCGTTGCTGTAAATAACAACTAATCCGTCATCCTCTGATATATCTACTGTTACAGTTCCTAAATTTTGTCCTTTTTTTACAAAATCAAATTCAAAAAATCTTGCATCTTTAGGTTGATCAGTAACAGTATTATTGGCATCGCCAAGTTGAATTTGTGGAAATTGTGTTCTTAATTTTCCAAATAATTCTTCAGCAGTTGTTTCTAAATTTAGTTCCATAGTTATATTTATGCTAGGGTTGATGAAACGTAAATGGGCATAGGCATCTCATAATCTTCTTCATCTATACCGTCGTTAGTGCTAAAACTATCAAATACTCTAGCATCCCAGTCAGCTAAAACCTGTGTCATTCTAACTATTAGTAGCATAGCACTTACTAAATCATCGGGCTCTTCCATTTTACCTTTAAAACTTATGCCTTGTGCAATAAAGTTTTTAAGTTCGCTAATTAAAGGCTTACTGTTTACTTTCATTTTGTTTGATTCAATTAGGTATTTTAAACGAGCACAAGCACTAACTTTGGCTTTATGTGTAGTGTTAAATCCTTTACGGAATTTACGTACATGTCCCTTTCTAATTGGTTCACTGACAAATAATCCTGGAAATTGGTCTTCGCCGAGGTCTTTTATACAGATAAGTCCTGCTTCACCAATATTGTTGTTTTCTATACTCCAATAGATATTGTTAGAATTTTCCTCGCCTATTTGGCTTTGAATATAATTTAAAATTTCTTTTAATATTCTAATTTGTCCTTGTATAGGAGTTAGATTATGATGCCATTCTCCTACTTGAGTAAAGGTTGGTAATTCAACAATTTGAATTGCTGATCTATTTCCGCCTGTACCTAAACTGGGATCTAAACTTACAGCATATAGAGCGTCTTTGCTTATTTCTTTATACCAACGAACCTGCCCTAGATTCATTATAGGATTACGTCCTTCCATACCAGCAAGATGAATACTGTTAATTAAGGTTTCGTCATAGACTAAGAATTCACAATTATATTCACGACGAAATCTTTCTTCACCAATTCTACCTCGTTCTGCTGTAGCCCAAGCGTCATCCCTGTCAGGGTGTTCGCTCCATTCACATGTAAACGGAAAGAACCCATTAATACCAACATCCTGCTCGTTACCAAATTCGTCAAATTTTTTATTTGCTTCTTTCCAAATTATAGCAAACGTATCTTCATCGCTGTTTGGTGTTGATGTAATAATAGCCTTACCACCAGTTGCTAGTGTAGGGCTTATTGATGTCCAAAATTCGTCTGCAATGTTGTGAGGAACAAATGCAAACTCGTCACAGTATAGTAAGGAGATAGACATACCGCGACCTGTGTTACCAGTAGTAGTTGTACTAACAATTCTTGAGCCGTTGTCAAATTCAATACTCCCTTTGTTATAATTTACCACACCACAACGGATGTAATCTGGGCACAGTTCATATGCGTATCTAATACGTTGCATAATTTCTTGTGAACCAGTATATTTGTGAGCGCTGATTAAAATAGTTTGATCAGGGTGAAACATAGCATACCATAACAAATATCCTGCCGCACAGGTTGTTTTTCCCATCTGTCTAGGCAACATATTGATGTTAAATCTATGACCATGATAAGCATCTAATAAACGTTTTTGAAATTCAAACGGTTCAAATAAAAGTTTACCTTTTACTGGATGTTGAATGTAAAAAAAGTTTTGAGTAAAATAATGATAGCCGTCTTCTGCGCTACAGGCAAGAAGATCACCGACTTGTTGTTCAGTAAAGGTTTCTCTTGCATGTGCCTTTTTAGTTAGGACACCGTCTAATGATTTACTAGGCATACTGTATTTACAATAAAAAAACGGGCCTATGGCCCGTTTTAGGTCTAAATTAAAATTATCTAGACTTAATTTCTTGATATAAATTATCTAATCTATGCAAGAGACTTTCCATGCTCATAGGATTTCCTCCGCCGTTAACTTTTGGAAATTCTGCACCTTTACTGTGAATGTCGTTGCCTGTTGGAGTAACTGCACTTGCAGGAGCATACATTTCATCAGGCTCGTTGGCAAATTCATCAACAGGCATATCGTCACCTACTACAATAGGTTTCTTCATAGTCATGCCCATAGGTTTTGGCATTTCAGGTTCATCCATTTTGTCAATTAAATCACCTAAATCATGTCCATCACCGTGCTCTTCCGAACCGCCATCTAAGTTCTTTAAAATGTCTAACAAGTCACGGATACCGCCTGCGCCAGAGCCACTCATGTTAACATTCATGTTAACATTATCTTGTTGACTCATTGATCCCATTGGACCCATGCCGCATTGATCTGCTACAACTTCTTCTCGCTTAATATCTCCTGTGCCCTTGCCGTTAATTTTAATTTCTTCACCAGGTGGAGTGTTTTGAACTGCCTGTCCGTAGGCATTGCCTTCGTTAGGCTCTTCGATCATTGGTTGATCTAATTCGTTTATACGAGATAATAATTCTTGAAAATTCATTTTGTTTTTCCTTTGCCGCTTATAGGGCTTTTAGCTGGTGCTGCCTTGACAAGTTCAGCGGCTTTTTCTTTAGGTGCTTTCTTAGCTAGTAGGCTGTCATTAACACCTTTATATTGCTGCGGTTCATTTCTTTTTTTAGATAATTCTTTTAAAAGACTGACTACATGTTTTTCACCTACAATTTTCTGATTATTACTTGCTGGAAAATCACATTGGCCAATTAACGGTTTACCGCCTTTTGTTTCTGCATTTTCTTCTTCAAGGTTTAATTCAGCTTCATTTTCTTCTAACATTGTTCTTACTTTGATACAGCAACCTTGTAGTCCAGTTTGTTCAGTCATGTAGCTGTGTAACACTGTACTTGTAGTAGGATATTTAAGATCTACATCAAACACTGTTACTTCAACATTTTCCATCTCAGGAAAGTCTGGTACTTTTGCCTGAATAGGCACAGTTTTTGATTTTGCAAATTTTGCAACTTCGTATTTCTTTAAAGCATTTTCCATGACATCTTCGCAGTTGTCAGGCAGTTTTCCAGCAACTTTAATCTTAAAAGAATAAAGTTTTTCTTCCATGCTTTCAATTAGATATTCTTTGAATGATTTCATGTTTACAATTCCGTTAATATATTTATTTCATATTCTTCAGTTTTTCAATCAAGCTGTTTCTATCTGTTACGATTACGCCAGTTCCACTAACATCAACACTACCCTCGTTTTCGCCAGCATCTTGATCAACTTTTTGTTTTTTAATTTGTAACTCAATCATCTTAAGTTTCTTGTCTATCTTAGCTGCTTTAGCATCTATTGCATTTTTAAGCATAGTTCCAGCTACTTCAAAAACACGCCCGCTATACCTAGCTTCAACATTCATGCCTAGATCCATAAGATCGTCAAAGGCATCAGTAGCTCTTTGTGCTAGTTCGTCAAATTCTTTATCGCTAATATCGCCTAATCCTTTTACTTGAGGTAAGGCACTTGAGATTTTATCAAATTCAGATATATCTCGCATAAAGGGTTGCGCTACTGCATCTTTAGCTTCTTGACGTTCGGCTTTCTTAATAGTTTTTTTAGTTTCTGGTAAACTAAGGATTTCTTCTAATTTTTTCATAATACTACTTATCCTCTACGACCATTGTGGAATAAGTCTTGCTCGTTTAAAATTCTAAATTTTAACCCTTGTTTATTACAAAACTCTTGGGCAGCACGCCATTTGACTATATTTTTTGCATACTGTATTTGATTATTGCGATTTTTGCCAACTTTTTCAAGCACTGTTTGATTTTGTGGTTTTACTTCTATAATTTCAGCCTGCATCTTACCTTTGTTATCTATGTACTGTATAAAAAAGTCGGGAACATAAATTGTACCCTTGCCGGTAAAAGGATCTCGATAGGGTATTTTAATAGATTCACTTGCCCATTTTAATATTCTGGGATCAGTATCACAAAATTTCATAAAGCTCCATTCCCAGGAACTTCTATAGGTAGGTTGTCTTGTTCCTATATATTTGTCTTCATTTACAACCTGATACTTACCTTGGGCAAATCGTCTACTCATTGAATAATATTTCTACTTTCTAGAGTTTCTTCTAGAACTGTTAACTTATAACCTAATGCTGACCTTCGATCACGATAGGTATTTAAAACTTCAGTAACTATTTCACTTAGTTTAACATCAGAAAGTCCCTTTAAAGTATCAAGTAAACCTAAAGGATTTACGTTTTCTAAACGTGCTTGGTTTAGTAAAACAATGCAAGTACTTCTAGCAGCTTGTTCATCAAACCCTCTTTTTAAGAAAAAACCTATAACCGCGTCAATTTGATTACTAGGAAAAGAAATTTGATGTAGGAAAAACTTGTCAAAAAAGTTTTTAACTTCTTCACCGCTGTCACTTGTTTCCGCTGTTGGTAAATTGTATTTTCTTTCAACTGCCATATTATAATCCTGTTATTTTACGTTGTACAGCAGTAGTAGTTACATCATTATCATAGACAGGAAATGCAGTGTCATTTAATCCAATTCGGCCAAGATTAGAAGTGCCTTGCGAATTTGTTAAAACACTGTTTCTATTTGAATTTGCTATACCTTGATTTGTCAGCGTTTTAGTTTCGACATATTGTTTTGCTGAATTTGGATTTTGTGCCAATGTTGCAGGAATAGGATTTTTATAAGCATTTGTAGGATCGACTTTTCTTTCAGCTGATCCAAAGATTTGTTCCTTTCCGTTTAATACCCCGCCTTGTATACCTGTAGACGGGCTTCTGCCTCCCCCGCCGGATTTTAAAGGACTAGGAGTTTGATCGTAACCGGAAGAACCAAAATTAGGAGGACTACCTGGGCCAGCGCCTCCACTGTCATACATAACAGCGTCATAGGCAACCTGCATAGTGTGTTCAGCAGGACTTGTATCAGTCCAGTTAAATGTATCGTGACTCCAATTAACAATTACAGGATGAACTAATGTAAATCCTTGCCATTTACGTTTTGCAAATGTATGAATTTTAATATAGTTTACAAAAGGAACAATTGGTTCGTTTTCTAAACCATAAGATGTCATTGGCGGTCCAAAACTTTTTCCATATAAACCTGCTTGTGCTGCACCATGATCGCCAAAAGTATAACTATACCAGCTTTCAAAAACTTTTCTAGCTACACCACTATTATCGTCATAAAATTTAATTGTAACCTGTTGATAGTTTAAATTCAACATGATTACATTTCGTCTATTATATTGATTCGCTACTTCAGTATTGACCGCAATTTTAGGCGTATCCATAGACTTAATTACAGCACTTAGTTGAGAATTTGAACCTCCTAATGTACTAATAACAACATGATGTTGAAATTTTAACCTTGGAGCTAATGCAAAATCTCCGTCTACAAATGCTCGTGCAGCATGCCGGAAATCTCTTAGAACAGGACCTCCACCGCTTCCGCTATTAAAATGACGATTGACGTAGCTTGACATATAATTATTTATCTACCATTAACTGCGTAGATAAAAACAAGTCACAAAAAAAGCAGCAAATGCTGCTTTTCTTGTAAGTCTATTAAACGCCTGGTCCAGTAGCGGTTACGCCTAATGTTCTTGGTACAGGAGCACCAATTCCGCTTCCAGATGGAATCTGTAAGCAGTTATCAGGTTGTATTGTTAAATCAATTTGTACTGGTGCAGCATCACCGTAGGCTAGGGATTGATAATTAACCTGTGTTACATAACATCCATAGCATTCCCATGTTTCTAAAACATTTGGTGTGCTTGCGCCGTTACCGCCGTCTAGCATTTCTAATCTTAACATGAACTTGTAGTCAATAGCACTTGCAGCACTAGCTTGTTCAAAGAAATCAAACTGTTTCTGCATTTGCTCTCCAACCATTTTAGCAACTTGTCCTGTAGCATCGTCACGTAGGCTTACTGCAATTGTTTGCCATGTGTGCTTGCCAGCGTAGTTAATCTTACTATTGTAAGTCTCAATAACCTGGTTTGCAAACTGTAAGTTTGGACGAGCTACGTTCATCACTTGTTTTGTAAGTTCAGTAGTAGGAGTAGAAACACCAAAATTCTCAAACATCATTCTAAAACGATATTTGAGCTTAGGCATTAGCATACCCTGAGCGCTAGCGCTCTGGTCGCTAGCTAGGGGTACTGTAAATCTTGTTAATGTTGCGATTGCCATTTTTAATGCTCCTCTATATTATAGTCCAGCAATTTCGCCAGTGTTCTTCAAGCGTAGTGGAATATAGATAAATTCAACTGCCTTAACTGGTTCAATCGCGATGTCAATCCATAACTCGTTACGATCAATTCTGTTAGGTGTATTGTTACTTTCGTCACATACAACTAGATAATCGTATAGAGCACGTTGTCCTACTAGTTCTAATAGTAAAGCTTCAACAGCGGCTTTAATTTCGTCTCTAGTAATCTTATCGTTTGGTTCAAAGATATATGGTTTAGCTAGAACAGCTAGTTGTCTACGTAAGTAAACAATTAGTCGAGCTACGTTAATACGATCTAAAGCACTGGCTGCGCGAGCACGTGTCTTTTGACCATAATTAACTAATCCTGTACCTGTAAAGAATGTAATAGGATTAACTTTTGTTTCATAAAGTGTGTCGCGTTGTCCAGTATTGAGTGCTACGCTCTTAAACTCACCCTCACCGTCAACATAACCAACTGCTGTTGCATTTGTAATGCCGCCTCTACGCACGCCAGCTGGTGCAAACCATGGATAAGCAACTTGATCATTAAGAGCAATAACTCTCAACATCATATGGCTTGGAGGAACAATTACGTTATTACCAAAATTGTCACTTGTGAATCCCCATGGATAGAACATAGCCATATATTCATCAAAGCTTGCTGCACCAATATCATTATCTTCAACTGCACCTAATTGGTTGTTACCCCAACGCAACAGACTGGTTGCATCTGGTGTTAAACGAGCTGGAGTGTCGCCAACTACAAATGCTGTTAGCCCTCGGTCATAGTTTAAGTTAACTAATTCGCCAATAAGCTCAGGGTAACCTGGGCAAGCAATTAGGTTAAAGATTCGACCGTCTTCATCACGGATTTGTTGGTTACTATTTGTAACGGCTTGTAGAGCTTTAACAACGACTTTACGTTGTGCTTTACGTCCAAAACTTCCAGAACCGTCGTCCTGGTTGGTAGATACTGTGACCCAACGATGTGGATAGTAATCTGCCATTGACTCTCCGCCTGTACTTGCTGGATCAAAACGCACGTTATCGTCGGCTGTATTAATATAATCTCTACGGAATTCTTTAACGTTATATCCGCTACGACGTAAATTCCATAGCAACATACCTTTTGGATATAGTGCTGGATCTGGACAGTCTGGATCTACATAGTTGCTTGCTAACAAACTAACAATGTCTCCTTGTTCGTCACTATTTGCGCCAGCTGTATTATAACGAGCATCTGCAAATAGAACACCGTCTTCTGTGCTTTGATCTGATTTATCTAGTAAAACCCAACGTTTAGCAATTGGAAGGTTTTCTAACTCAAAGTTAAATCGATAAATTTGAGGGAAATTTTCCATGTCGTCTGTGCTAATCCATAGATCACCAGTGACTAAAGATCCACCTTCGCTTTGTAATTCTGGAGGTGTAGCACTAACAATAGGTCCATTAGGATCTGTTGCTCCGTAGTCAGCATAGTTATTGTAACCAACCCATTTGCTTCCATCATGGATCATGATGTCAATTTCATCAATAACTGAGCTGTACCATAAACGGCCGTCAACTGGAATTCTTGTAGGTGCATCTGGATTAGCAGCATAAACTAGTGGCTCCCATGAGCTAGCTACTAAATCATGTAGTGTATCGCCATCTGGTGCTGCTAGTACAAATTCTGTACCAGTTCTATAAGTTCCGGAACTTGGTTCATAGTCAAAAGCTGTTATGCCAAAATCAGTTAGAGGTGTGCCTGTTCCTTCTTTCAAACGGAAGTCACCGCCTAACTTGTGCTTGATTAAAACACGGTTTTGACTATCAACTTCAGCTTCAATGTTGGTAAAACCAGCGGCATTAATTGCTTCTGCCATTGCATCTGAATCAGCAACTGTGCCTGTAGCAGTAAAACTAACAGTTTTATAACTATAGGTACCATTTCCATCATAGTCGCCAAGAACACTAGTTCCTTGTAGACTTTCTGCAATTCTAAATGTTTTAGCTCCTGCTGTTACATTACCAGTAATAACTTTTTGTGTTTTAATAACTGTGGCAGTTTCGTATCCACCTTTTCTCCATAGCTTCCAAGAAGCTAAACGAGGACTGTCATCAGTACCTTTATCTTCAGTATAATTTGTTTGAACATAAAGTGTACCAACTGGAAGATTTACACCCCCGCCTGCTTTATCTAAATTATTAACGGCTTCATGTCCGTTAGCATATAAAGGAGCTTCTACACGTTCCCAAGCCTTTGTAGCATCGTCCCAACGGAAGACTCTCCAACGAGATCCTAGATTAGGTTCAGTTGTTTTGATCCAAACAGAACCAGTTGGTCTTGGAGCAGCATTTGAAGATTTCCATTGAGGCACTTGAGTATGCTTACTAATTGTTAATCTTGGTGCATAGTATGTGGCAGGTTTAATACCTAACACACCTCCGTTGGCTGCAACCAATGTACCTGTGCCGTTAGCAATAACTACACTGTTAGCAGATGTACTGTCTTCAGGGTTGCTACCTTGAGCACCGTCTGAATAAATTTCTAATTTACCGTTTACAATAGCAGAACTAATGCCTTGAGCTGCCATTTTTGTATTAATATCTGTTACAATACTAGCTAGTGTAGTACCTGATGTAATTGTTACACCGTTAAGTAAGAATGTTTGACCGTTATTTGAATTTAGGTTAGGATTTATTGCTGTGCCGGTGACTGCTGGCCAGCTCTTGAACCAATCATTAGATCCAACTTTTACCCATTCGCCTGGCGACTGTCCTGGTGCTACTCCTCTGCTTCTATACCAAAGAGTTCCAGGAACACTAGTTGTTAGTGTTGGGGTATCTGGATCGTCATCTACCATTACCATTGCATAATCGCCAATTGCTCCAACACTAGCAGCAGGTCCGCCAGTTAGTGCGTCAATTTTAGTTGAATCTGTAATTACACGTGGTATTTTGTTAGTAAATTTTTGTCCGCCTTTAGTTGTAACTGGCTGACCGTTCCATTCAAAAATACCAAATGCTGTAATACTAGTATCTAGCCAGTGTGTTCCATTGGCCGGATTTGAATCTGGTTCTGTAGCACGAGCATCAAGTTGATTTAAATCTAAATCAGCACGTACAACAAATGCACGATTGCTAACACCTAATAAACTGTATGCGGCTTGTAAACCGTATTCATTTTGTTCGCCAGCATTTATAGGATTATTATTTGAATCAGTTTTAAATACTGGATCTCCAAATACATCACCTAAATCACGTTGACTTGTTAGAAGATATACTTCTCCAGCGTTGGCTTTAAGTGTGCCCGGGGCGGTTCCGGTACCTCCGCTGTTTGGTTTGTTTTCAGCAGACGCAACAATAACTAAAGGTACTGTGCCAGGAGCTGCTGGTGTGTAAAACGATTCGTCAATTACCTTGACTTCTACGCCTGGTGAACTTAATGCCATCTTGGAATCTCCTAAGGTTTTTGTTCTACTAGTATTTATTGGAAAGTACCAAAAAATACCTAGTAATAACAGACCAAAAAGGGGCTGAAAAGGGCAATTATAAATAGCTTTATGACAAGACCTTTATGTATTTGTGGCCTTAGACCGGCTGCTATTAATTATAAGAAAGCAGGTAAAATTTACTATAGAAGCAAGTGTGAGATTTGCTTAAGGTATGGGGGCACTGGCAGGGGTTTACCAAAATGGTATCAAGATGGATATCGTTTAAAACTAGTCTGTGATAAGTGTGGATTTAAATCAAAATTCAAAGAACAATTTAATGTTTTCCATGTTGACGGAAATCTAAACAATAGTCGTAGTACAAATTTAAAAAGTGTTTGTGCTAATTGCCAACGGCTGTTGCATAAAGAAGGGTTTCAGTGGCGTCGTGGGGATCTTCTACCAGATTTTTAATTTGAGAAAACAAATCATCAATAGTACCGTCATTAGATATTATATGATCAATTTGGCCGCCGACCCAAGCTGTTTCTGAAGCATGAATTTTACGTTGCTCCATACGCATTTTGCTAATAGCCCAGCTCATATTCTGAGGACCAGCATTCATGTTAAATGCATCGTCATACCATTCAGGTTCAGGACCTCTTTTAATACGTACAACTAACCCGCCAGCATTATGAATAGCTTTAATTTCATTAGGAAATCGAACATCAGAGATAACAATATTATCTTTAGTCTTACGCATTTTATTTTCTAAACTAGCAATCCATATGTCATCATGGAATCCAGTACGGCAAACTTCAGTGCCCCAATATTGTAGTACCCATCGAGGAGTAAGATTAGGTTTACCAAGACGCTCTGCCCACCAAGTATCAACTTGTTCTCGCCATTCTCTAGCTTCTTTAGTTCGACCCTCGAGCAATGTTCTATCCCAGCCAAATACTGCACTTACAGCATCTTTGAGAGTGTTTGCAAAGCTATCACGTCGAAATCCGTGAAAGTTAACTAGATAGTCTGCGGCAGTGTCTTTGCCTGAGCCAATAAATCCAACGAAGCCAATGATCATAGTATCCCCCAGTGATACTATATATTACAGGATTTTAACAGAGTTGTCAATAGTGATTATACGCCATATTTGTTGCGTTTGGGCTTCGCAACTGGACTAATTGAGTTAGTAGACTTTAGTTCTTGGCTTTGGCCTTTAGGTATAATGGTTTTTCCTTTGATGCCTTGTCTTTTTTCGGCTGCATTTACTATATCTTCATCTGCTTGGCTATACATCCATACAGCAGGAATATCTTTAGCAGGACCTTCTTTATTAATCGGAGTGTCCGGGGCTCCAGCCATTTGAATACCTAATCTGTACATACCGTAGTACTGATCGATACTGTCATACTGTTTAGCATGTACGCCAGAACGCTTGATATTTTTACTTAATTTCTTTTCAGCTTTTTCAGTAAGTATTTCGTAAATTTTCATATTAACCTATGACGAAAGTATAACCAGTACCGCCAGATACAAGTGTTTCTAATTCTTTATCAAGCTTTTCTAATTCTTCTTTACCGGCTGCTTTTAAATCGCTTCCATTAAGACTTCCGCCGCCTTGAGGTCCTGCAATACTTTGGAACTTGCTACGAGCTTCGCCTAAAATCATTTTACAATTAGCTAGAGTATAATCTTTGATCCATTGTTTAGCATACAAATCCTCAATAATTACATAATCAGGTCTGTAATTTTGACAACGGAGCATGATAGTTTCGCCTTCAGTAAAGGGTCGTTGTAAAATTCGTAAAGTTCTACTTGACGGAATCCATTGAAATTCAATATAGCTACCAAATATTTTACCTATAGTTTCTTGATAACTTGCAAACAAATAATAAGTTGCAATACCGCCTAACATAGTTGAATTTAATAGATATGTGTTTGTATACGCTAAATTAAACGGTTCAAAATTCGTACCAGTGCCGCCGCCTGTTCTTGAGCCTAGTGTACGTCTAAATACGCTTTGAACATTTATTACTTCTTGAGGAAGAATGTAATCGTTACGATCTTTTTCTAGCTCTAAAAACATGTAGCTTTCTTCAACACTATTTGAACTACGTTGCCTAAAACGAGTAATTGCTTTTTCTAACGATACTTCGTAGTGTACAGGGTCAAGCTCAACGTCAATCATGCCGTCACCTAGCATTGTGCGACAATAGTCAAAAACTTTCTGTTTTACTGCTTGTGGATTATCTGACATTCCGTTCTCCCTTATATATTTATCGCTAAATATTATACTATGCCGCGTTTATCAATTTATAAGCCTGAAAAAGGCAATGATTACAAGTTTATTGACCGAAATATTTCTGAAATGTTTCAGGTTGGAGGAACTGACGTCTATTTGCACAAGTATTTGGGCCCAAGAAATCCTTCAGAAGAAGAAGCAACTGCGGATCAACCTCGATACAATGCTGTAAAAGAAACTAATATACAAGATTTACTATTATTAGAAAATAGAGATCGAAAATATGATACTAGCATCTATACTCTAAGAGGTATTTATAACGTAGCAGATATAGATTTTAATCTAAGTCAGTTTGGACTTATGATAGATAATGATACAGTTTTTATGACTGTACACATTAATGATTTTGTTAATATGATAGGACGTAAACCTTTAGCAGGCGACGTCATTGAACTACCTCATTTACGTGACGAATTTGCACTTAATGATTTTGATGTAGCACTACCTAGATATTTTGTAATAGAAGAAGTAGGCAGGGCAGCTGAAGGTTTTAGTCGTACTTGGTATCCGCATTTATACAGATTAAAATTAAAGAAAATTGTTGACAGTCAACAATACAAAGAAATATTTGATAAAGCAATTATTAATCCGGTTACAGGCCAAGCTACAAATCAAACTTTACGAGATGTTCTTAGTAATTATAATAAGCAATTAGAAATTAATGATGCAATTATTGCACAAGCAGAGGCAGATGTACCTAAGAGTGGATTTGAAACGCAACATTATTATACACTTGCTTTAGATGAGAATGGTAACCCTGCCCTTAGAACAGCAGACGAAACTGACATTGATGCTAGTGCAGTAACATTAGATGCTAGCTTGATGAATGAACGTGCAAAACGTGCTGGATATACTGGATATTTGCTAGGCGACGGAATACCTCCAAATGGTGCAGATTTTGGATTTGGTATACAGTTTCCTTCATCGGCACTAAAAGACGATTTCTTTTTACGTACAGACTTAATGCCTAATAGATTATTTAGATATGATGGTAAGCGATGGATTAAAATAGAAGATGCTGTTCGTCATACAATTACTAATACTAATAATAGAAGTACACAGAAAACTGGCTTTATCAATAATACAAATTCTGCAATTATTGCTGGTGATACAATTCAAGAACGCCAAAGTCTTTCTAAAGCACTTAAACCTAGGGCAGATTTCTAATGCAATATTTTTACGATGGACAAATAAGAAGATACTTAACACAAGTTATTAGAATGCTCAGTAACTTTGTAGTTAAGTACGCTGACGGTACTTTGGTTAGAGTGCCAGTAATGTATGGTGATCAAGATAGACAGGCAGCATTTATAGTAAATCAAAATAGTGAAAATACTGTGCCAACAGCACCAAGAATCGCTGTATATGTTAATGAATTAGATCTTGCAAGAGATAGACTTAGTGATAGTAGTTTTATTAGTAAATTACATATTAGAGAACGTGAAATTGACGATGCCACTGGTGAATATGTTTATACAGAGGGTGCTAACTATACTGTAGAAAGATTAATGCCAACTCCTTTTGATCTGACTTTAAAGGTAGATATTTGGTCAACAAGTACAGAGCAAAAATTACAAATATTAGAACAAATTCTTGTATTATTCAATCCTAGCTTAGAACTACAAACTACAGATAATTATATTGATTGGACTTCTATTAGTGTTTTAGAATTACAAGATGTAACTTTTACATCTAGAACTGTTCCTACAGGAACAAATTCTGGAATTGATATTGCTACACTAACACTAAAAACTCCAATTTATATTAGTCCTCCGGTAAAAGTTAAAAAATTAGGAATTATAACAAACATTATTGCAAACATATATCAAAATAAAAGTGATCCACATTTAGACTATATTGATGGCTTAGGAACAGATTACGCAACAGGTCAAATTGATCCTATTAATAAGATGCTTGATCAACGAGTTACTGTAGGAAATTTTGATATACTAGTAGAAACAACCATTATTAGAGCACGGAATAATGCTATTGGATTTGAAAGTTGGCTTGCTTGGGATATGATAATTCAACAATTTCCAGGCAAACTGACTAGCGGTTTAAGTAAAATTTATTTAAGGCAACCTAATGATACAGAAGTAGTAGGAACAATAAGTTTCCATCCTTCAGATTTAACAATGTTAGTAGCATCATGGGATCCAGATACTTTTCCTTCAAATACTGCTATTGCCGGACCGTCAAGACCAAGTAACGAATACGGATTTTTTGATGCTATTGTGGACCCTACAACATTTAATCCTAAACGACCAAATAAAGAAAAAACTGATCAAGTTGTAGCTGCGGGTCGCAGATATCTTTTAGTTGATAGTATTGGTGGAGCTATCAGAGACAAATTTATTTCGTCAAACAAAACTAACCTAGTTCATACAAACGTATTGTCTAAAAAAATTAATGATCATAAGTTGTATGTAAACGGAAGTGAAGTCATTTCAAATCCGCAACCTGATCCAGTTTACTATGATAAACCTGCTAAAAATTTTACCGGTGCAGCACAAAATGCCACATTTGATGTAACTATTAATTTGGCTAATGCATCATATAGTGCTGTAGTAAACAATATTGGAACAGGATATTCTCCTGGTGATAAATTGAGGGTTAGAGGTAGATTTTTAGGCGGTGTTAATATTACAAATGATTGCCTAATTACTGTATTAACTGTAAATGGTGCTGGCGGAATTTTAACAATCAATGTCAAGGGAATTCCGCCTGATAGAGAATTTATAATTGTTGCAGCTTCTATGATTGATGCAGACGACGAAGTAGTTTATGAACTAAACTTAAATGAAGACGGTCCTGATGCATGGAAAAATACAGACGGTAGTGACGGACTTGCAGAAGCCAATGATATAATTGAGTGGAATGGATCAAAATGGGTTGTTATATTCAGTGCTGAAGAAGTTACTGATACTATTGTTTATCAAACAAATTTTTATACAAACACACAATACAAATGGGATGGAGTGCAGTGGACGAAATCATTTGAGGGCGAATATAAGAGGGGACAATGGAGAGTAGCTCTATAAAAAATATCGAATGTTCCGGCGCATTAATTTGCTCTAAAACAACTAAAAGATTTTTACTGTTACAGAAAGGTCAAGGTAAGCATAAAGGTTATTGGGGACTAGTTGGCGGTACACATCTAAACGGCGAGTCAGCTTGGCAGGGGTTATCTAGAGAAATTAAAGAAGAAATAGGCAATCAACAAATTATTAAAACTATTCCTTTAGAAAGATTTGTCAGTAATGACCAACATTTTAAATTCCAAACTTATTTTTGTTTAGTTTCTGAAGAATTTATTCCTCAGCTAAGTGAAGAGCACTGTGCGTGGGGCTGGTTTGATCTTAAGCATTTTCCTAAACCTTTACACAAAGGTTTAGATCTCAGTTTAAGAAATAGACATTTAGAAAACAAAATTTCAACAATTATTGATATAATTGATGTGCTTTAGTATTCTGTATGTAGTCATGATATAATCCCTGAAAGTCTTTACCTCTCCAAGCTACATATTTCAAATTTGGCATGTTAATGTGCTCTCTATAATCAGCAAACTTGTAATGTGTAAGTTCCATCCTATGTGCAGTTACACTCATCAAATTTAATTTTTCTATAGCTTTTTTTATCATTGGTTCAGATAAATTTTTCTTAGCTACTTCAGGTGTAATTTGATTAGTACCTGCTAGTATCCAACACCAAATGGTCCAGCCAGCTGCGCCAGGATAGCCTGGAAAATCATAAATTGTTGGTATTCGTGATTTACATGTTTCTTGTAAATTTTTATTAAAATCAGTTAAAGTATTCCCTGCAGAAATATACTTCCAAAATTCACTGTCGTTCCTACCGCCAAGATAGTGACTTACTAAAAACTCTTTATAATCGTCAAACATTCCATTGACTCTTTTATTGTATAAATTGATAGAAGCAGGATTCAGTGTATCTTCTTTAGTTTCTCTTAAAAATTCAAAACAGAAATGTTTAATTTGTTGTATAGTGGAATGAATACTTGTAGCCTCAAGCGGTTCTGCAAAAGAACTTGCAAGTCCAATAGCTAAACAATTTTTAACCCATGTATTTTCTAACCTACCTGTATCAAATCTAAACTGTTTAATAGGTGTAATTTTATGGCCTAATGTTTGTTCAATCTCTGCCTGTGCTTGGTCGAAAGAAATAAAATCTTCAGAAAAAGTATAACCGCACCCCTTGCGCGAATGTACACTAGCTTCCCAATACCAACCAGCTTTTTGTGCCCATGCAACACTATAGCATTTAGGTTTTTCATTTTCTTTATAATCTATAAAGAAAGGTAATCCTGCATTTATTGGTAACCACTTTTTATAACTAATCCATTTTGTTTCTAATTTGTTCATTAACACACGAGTAAATCCAGACGCATCAATAAAAAAATCACTTTCGTGAACAGTTTGATCTTCAAAGAGCAAAGATTTAATATTACCGCTCTCATCTAATTTTACATCAATTACTTTTTTATCAATTAACTTACAATTTATATTTTGAACTGCAATATTTTCTAAATAGATTGCCGCTGCTTGAGCATCAAAATGAAAAGCATGACTTGTTTCTTCAAATTCGTGTGTAATTTTACTTATAGGAGAAATATCATATTCAACAAGATTGCCCATGAATGCGCCTAGATGTTTTTTATCATGATCCTGTGCAACAAGATATGTAAAAACATCGTCGGGTATGTTACAAGTAGTTAAAGTTCCGTCAATTGGCCCTAAGTATCCTTTATTGATGTCTTTG
>SXGQ01008194.1_pt1 | contig 33149 bp, 41 predicted proteins | sample 3178371 | NCBI WGS metagenome assembly SXGQ01 (sample SAMN11356859, study PRJNA531348) | freshwater metagenome | isolation source: freshwater sample F1-20 | place: China: Fuxian Lake, Yuxi | collected 2017-12-25 | reverse complement strand
TACCGGAATCCTGCGTACCTGACCGATCAGGGCGTGCGCGTTTCTGGCGGGACCGAGTTCAAGCTCGCCTCTGTACTGGCCAAGTTCGCCTCTGACTACGCCGAGCGGCTGCCCGCGCAGTGCCACAGCGGAAACATGGCCGCTGAGATGCGGCGTCGCACACGCATCTCAGATCTTGCCGATGACTACTTCGAACGTTGGGAGAAGCAGGCCGAGGACTCGACCGAACCGCCTACCCTATCGCTCGACGACTTCAGCGGCGCGCTTGGTGCGCTACTCCTGTCCTGACCGCCAAGAGGAACAATGCAGATCAAGAGCCTGATCGGGAACCTGAACCAGACCACCAAGACCGCTGAGGCGAAGACGGCCGGTCAGAACGCCCCCGCCGTGCCCGCCGCTCCGGCAGCCTCGTCGCTCGACCAGTCGATGCGCGAAGTCGTCTCCGGGCTCGGGTCCGTCAAGGAGGCGAGCGCGGCCACCGTCAGCGACGTGCTGACCAAGGAGGCGCAGGCGATCGAAGCGGCCAACGATGAGCGAGCCGTGCGGCGCAGCAAGATCGCTGGTGCCGCGTTCGCGGAGACGGCGCTGGCGACCTTCACTGCGGCTGGTGAGGCCGCCGAGAAGATGGCGAAGGAGGCCGCCGCCGGCATCGACCCGCAGACCATCGAGCTCGCCAAGCTCGCCCAGGCCGACCCGGCTGGCTTCCTGCGCGAGGTCGAGCGTGGCTTCAACGAGCAGCGCGCCGCGAACGGCCAGGACAAGACGGCCTCCGACCGCGAGCTGCGCCAGTACCAGGAGCTCGGCGCTGGTCACTACCTCAACGGCTACGAGGCGCTCAAGCAGGCGATCGGTCGCTGATGCGCCACACGGACGCCGAACTGGTCCGGCTTCATGCCGGACTGAAGGGAGAAGCCTTCGACGGGCTGCGCAAAACGGCAGCGTTCTCCCCGGAGGCGTTCGGCGAGCAGCTCCGGCTCCATGGGCCTGCGCTGGCAGGCGCCGGCATCGGTTCCGTCATCGCCCCTCAAGGCAAGGACATGGAGTCGATCCTGGCAGGAGCGATGGGTGGCATCGTCGGCAACTCCATGACGACGCCTGAGGGCGGGACACGTGGGTACACTGGCGCTGTGATGGGCCCCGTGGCGTACGCGCTCTACCACCACCTCACGAAGGACGATCAGCCACAGCAGATGGGGGTGCCTCATGGGTACATTGGCTGATACGCTGCGTGACATCGAGAGCGCGGAGAAGGTCGCCAGCGAAGACCCGCACGCACGGGCCCTTAGCGCGCTCTCTCAGGCTGTCCGCATCGCTGGTGAGCTCCCCTTCACGCTTGCCGAGGTTCACGCGGTGAAAACGGCAGACTACGACGCACTCGCCGCGCGCCGCGCAGAGCTCGTCGAGAAGATCGGCTCCTGCGACGGCTCCGACATCGGCAAGCTGCGCACTCTCGCCGATTCTGTACGTGTCGCCGGCATCGATCGAGCCTTCGACCTACGGGAAAAGCGCGCCGCCGCTGTTCGCGCCCTCGGGGCGCTTAGCCTTTTGAAGCGAGTGTCCCGATGAACCTACACGAGAAGATTGCGAACGCCATGGAAGCCCTGACTGACGTCATGTCAGCCAAGGCGATGAACGACGCGGCAAAGAAGACCAAGGCGCCTCAACCGGCCAAGCCGCTCGTGACTGCGGTGCCTCAGAAGCCGGTCGAAAAGAAGGCCGAAGACGGGACCTTCGGCAGCGCCTACCGTCGCGCCACAGGCGAGGACCTCCCTGACGAAGTGGCCGAGAACCCGGCTGTGCGCGCAGCCGTCGAAAAGCTCGCTGCTGCCTCTCTCCGGGTGAACGACCTCGGTTCACCGAGTGAACGCCCTGATCCCTCGGCGCGGCGCGAGGCCCCACAGGGAACCCGCGCGGAGCGCTACAAGCAGGCGTTCGACAACTTCGGTGAAGACCTCATCAACGCTCGGCGTTGAACCACGTCCTAATATTTCTCACAAGGGAAGATCCAAATGAAGTTCTCGTCCAAGTTCAACCTCAAGACCAACGAGCCGCAGACCGGCGCGGCGTGCGCCATCTGGCTGAACGTTCAGCCCCAGGACGTCGCCACGGCGATCGCGGCCGGCGACGGCGTCGGCGTCCCTGGTGACAACGGGACCCCGGTCCAGGGCGACTGGGAGGGCGGCCTCATCATCGAGATGAACGCCGAGGGCAACTGGGTCAAGGCGACCGAGTGCGTCCTGGGCACGGACATGCCGAAGCTCTACTTCTGCGTGTTCTCTGGCAACAACGACTTCTCCTTCGACGGCTCTGTCTTCGCCTTCCTCGGTGGGCGGTTCGAGACGCTGAAGATCGACGCGGCCTCGTACTCGGCGGGCCAGCCCCTCGTGCCGTCGCCCTCGGTCGACGGCAACCTCTCGCCGAAGCTGTCGGCCAGCGACAACATCAAGCACGTCGCGTTCGTGGGTCCCCGCGCGCTCCGCCCGAACGGCGCGCTCGACGTGATCATGCCGCAGTCGACCTGACACGAACGACAACGAGCAACAAAGAGCCACCACGCTTTCTTGGAGTGACAGGACGATGAAGACGGAAACGACTCAGGTGCAGACGCGCGTCTACAACTCGCGCTTCCTCTCGATGCTGGACAGCGGACAGACGAAGGAGGCCGAAGACGCCTCGAACTCCTTCATCCGCAACCTGATCCTCCAGGAGGCGGCGGTCCGCGAGGTCATGGAGCCGATCGGGCTGGCCGACGACGAGATCGACCGCGTGTCGACGACCGACCGGCCGATGAAGATCGTCGAGAAGGAGCCCGGCGACGAAGAGACCTACGCGACGTGGGTCGAGCTCACCGGCACCCCGGAAGCCCACTGGATCAAGGGCGACCGCTACGAGATCTACTTCGGCAAGATCACCACGCCGACGTACAAGAAGACCAAGTGGGAGCTGATGACCTATCGGATGGATATCCGCAAGGTCATCGCCGACAACTCGGTCAAGAAGATGGGCGACCAGGAGGACCACTACTTCCGGCGGACCATGCTCTCGATCGTGAACCGGAACTCGACCGTGCAGCGCACCGGCGCGTCGTCGTTCACCTCGAACGCCTTCAAGCGCTCGTTCCAGGCGATGGACGACCGTCGCCGCCCGATCGGCAAGCTCCTGCTGACCAAGCGCCTCTTCCGTGAGGCGATGGACCTGCCCGCGACCGCGCTCGGCAACGACATCGCGTCGAAGCACTACCGCGAGGGCATCGACGGCGAGGACCACCTCTACGGCGTGCCGGCCGTGGTGACCACCAAGGTCCACGTCTACGACAAGAAGGAGTGCTGGGTGCTCACGCCGAACGAGTTCCTCGGGCGCTTCTACCTGCTCCAGGACGCGACCATGTTCATCGAGCAGAAGCGCGACGTCATCTCCTTCGACTCGTACTCGGCGCCGGGCATCGGCATCGGGAACTTCGAGTCGGTCCAGCACCTCGTCTTCGCCTGATCTCCGGCGTCGCCGCGCGCGCCTACACTCTTCACGGAGTGAAACAGGCGTGCGCGTCAAGATCATCCTCAGCCGAACCTACCCCCCGCGCGGCCACCTCATCCAGTGGACCCTCCGTGACGTCGCGAACAACGACCAGACGGACATCACCTTCCGCGTGGAGCGCAGTGGCGGACCCGACGGCCCGTGGGACCTCGTCGCCACAGGGCTGAAGAACCGCTACGCACTCTTCGATGAGCCGCCGCGCGACAGCGCCCACGACGGCGAAGCAGACCCCCTGCCAAACACGTCACGCTTCTTCCAAGCGCTCTATTACCGTGTCTCGGTCGAAGGCACAGCGCTCGCTGACATCTTCGAAATCGGCCCCGAAGCGAAGGGCCGTCGAAGCGGGATCAGGCGCAAGCTGGCACGGGACACCCGAATCGGCCTGGAGAGGGTCGTCGGGCACGAGGCGATCCTGCTCAAGACGCGTACATGGGGGCTGCGCTGCCCGCAGTGCTTTGACAAAAAGACCGGGGCCTCAACCCGTTCGGGTTGCAAGGTTTGCTGGGGGACGACGTTCGAGGGTGGCTTCTTGAACCCTGTGAAGGTCTTCGTGAAGTTTTCCGGCAACGGCATCGAACGCACCATGGGGAAGCCAAAGTCAGACGGCTCGACCGTAAGACTCACAACGACAGACGTCCCGCAGATCGACAAGGACGACATGCTCGTGCTCCTCCAGACCAACCAGCGGTACCGTGTGCTTGAACGTGATGAAGTGCGCCTCGGACTCGAACCAGCGCACCAAACAGTCACAGCCGCAGAGCTGGATCGAGGCCATGCGTTGTACCACCTCCGCGTGGACCCCACCTCCGTTCTACCGTTGTTCTGATGGACCTCGAAGGCGACAAGGGGGCAAAGATCAAGGGTGGGGCAGACGATGTACTGCCGAGCAGCCTCTTGGGTCTCGTCGGGGTATTCGTCGCGGTCGTTCAAGCGCGCTTCGATGAACCCGGCTTGCCGTGGCGTTGGTCGCCGTCTTTCACGCGCGAAGAAGAGCAAGACGCGACAGTCAACAACCCGGACCCGATCTATGTGACGAGCGTTTATGCGAAGGAACCACAAGCACGCAACGTGTTCCCGCGCGTCGTCATCAGCGTACCGAACGCGCAGCTTCAACAAGTCGTCGTCGGCAACAGAGCCGCCGCACGTTTGCCGGATCGACGGCAAGACTTCTACGCGCACGATTACATCACGGTCGCACTGCGATGCTACGCGCGCGAGCCCGGAGAATCCGCAACGATCGCGGACCTTGTCCGCTCGCACATCGCTGTCTGCGCCAATCAGATCCGAGAGGTCATGAAGATCCACGAGATCGGATTGCCTGCGCTCACGGAGCCTCAGGAGGACCGCGACAATGAAGCTGAGGCCCCCGGCTTCGTCTCAGTTGTTAGCTTTCGCGTCATCAACGAGTTCAAGTGGACAACGAAGCCGATCGCGCCGCTCCTGCAAGAGATCTCGCTCGCGCTGAGCACAGGGCGCATGTCGGCGCTCGACCTCGCGATGCGCGGCTTCACGCGGTGAAATCAATCCACGCCTAACCTTCCTGCGAGACCTAAGGAGATCAAACCGTGGCCCGACCGCTCGTCACTGTCTATCAGGAAATCCAGCAGCCCTCGGGGACGCCGACGACCCCGGACCTCAACTCGATCATCGTAGGGCCCTGCTACGACATCAAGGACTACCCCGAGGACGCGGCAGAGATCCTCCTTGACTCGACCTACGGGTCGGTCGACCGGCCCGCTGGTGGGACCGACGTCTACACCCCGCCGGCTACGGGTGAAGCCGCCATCACGGTCAACGCCTACCCGGCTCAGAGCCCCGGGTCGGTGGTTGACCACGACTCCGTGCGCGTGTACTTGGGGGCGCCCAGGGTGATCCTGGGCTCTACCCAGGCGGGCCTCAGCTCTTCTCTCGGGTCGGCGATCACCACCTCCGAGGACGACCGCACGCTTCTGACCTTCCCGGGCGGTGACCTCATCGCCGCTGGCGTGCGCCCCGGCGACCGTGTCATCGCGACCTCATCGCGCGGTACGCAGTCCGTCGCTCGTACCGTGATGACCGTGGGTGAGCCCAACGCTGACGGCCTCGCGACTGACGCGACCAAGCTCCGCATCACGTCGGCGCTTCCTACGGTTGACACGAAGGCCACCGGCCGCATCGTGACGACCACGGGCGCGAACATCATCGACGGTGAGACGTTCGTCATCAACGACGGCGCAAACCCGGCTGTGACCTTCGAGTTCGACGATGATGCCTCAGTGACCGCGACGGCAACGCTCCGGCGGATCATTTTCACGGGCTCGGAAACCGCGACCCAGATGCGTGCGCTCATCCGAGCCGCGATTGACGCTGCCCCGGCGCTCAATATCGACACCTCGAACTACGGCACCGACGGCATTGACTTGATCAACACCGTCGGCGGCGCCGAAGGCAACCAGACGATCACCGAGACGGTCGCTCACGTGGGCTTCGTCGTGACCGGCATGACCGGCGGCGCGACGAGCGCCTCGCTGTGGGCCTACAACGCGACCGGTGAAGCCCGCATCGAGCGCACGCTCGCGAACATGGAGTTCATCGACGAGGACCGCGAGTACATCACCTTCCCTCTGCCCGGCAGTGACCAGATGGTGCTCAAGGGCGGAGTCTCGATCAACGTGACGATCACGCCCGTCCCGTCGGTGGCGACGCCCTCGCCGTCAGCCTCCACCGTCAGCCGCCGCCTCTCCTACGCGCAGGTCTACCTCGCGTACCGGGCGCTGCGACAGGACCTCCAGGAGATCGGCAGCGTGAGCGCCGCCGACGTGGTGGCCCGCAGCGGGGTGACGAACATCACGGGGGTCGGGCGCGTCGACGCGCGCAATCCGCTGGCGGTCGGCCTGAAGAAGGCGCTCGAAAACTCGGGCACCGCTCCAATGATGTACTTCGGCGTGCCCTCCGACGACGCAGGCGGCCACGCGGTGGCGCAGGCGGCGATGGAGGCCCGGCGGGACATGTGGGCGGTCGTGCCGCTGACGAACGACACCTCGATCCTGGCCTCGTACAAGTTCGGGGTCGACACCCTCGCCGACCCGGCCGCCGCGATCCGTGATGGCGTGCAGCAGAAGTTTCGCGGCGTGCTCGGCAGCGGCGTACTGCCGGTGGCGGAGACCATCTACGACGGCACGATCAACGGCGTCGCGCAGCAGCCGGGCGCTTCTTCCGGCAAGTACCGCACGGTGTCGATTGATGTCGCTGCGACGTTCAGCCTCGCGGCTGTGCTGCCCGGTGACCTGATCACCTTCGGTCTCCCCTCCACAGGCGCACCGGCCGGCTGGCAGAACCGCCGTGGCACACACCGAGTCGCACACGTCAACAACAACTACACCGACTCGAATCCCGCGTACCCCGGGAACGCGTCTGTGCTGGAGATCGAGCCCGGTACGAGCCGGTGGGACGACACCGCCGGCACCGGAGCGGGTGACATCGAGATCCAGATCAAGGGTCCTGACGGCACGACGCGCGTCTCCAAGCTCGCCGCTGTCACGATCACGCAGAACACCGGCCAGATCCGTTGGTCGATGCGCGCCCCAACGGTCTTCGGTGGGCCCTACACCGTGGCGTACGCCGCCGGCAGCGCGCCTGCGATCGCGATCTCCGGCTTCGCCATCACCGTCACGTACGTGAGCGGCGTGACCACGCACAACGCCGTCAAGGCGCTGGCCGACGCGCACTCCGTGATCTCTGGGCTCGTCTCGACGGAGGTGCTCGCGAACGGTACGTCCACCGTCACCGGGGCTGTCGCGGCCACGGCTGTCGAGCTCTCGGCGAGCAGCAACGCGGCCGAGGTGATCATCAACGACGCGCTCTTCGACCGGCTGGAGGACGCGCAGGCGACGTTCTTGACCTCCAACATCCGGCCGGGTGACACGATCGAGATCCCGGTCGACGTGAACGACTACACGTCGGGGGCTTTCGACGGTCGGGTGCACACCTACCTCGTGGCCCAGGTGATCAACGAGCAGCGCCTCCTGATCCAGAACGGGCGGGATGACTCTTCGTCTGCCGCGAACGAGCTCCCTCACTACTACATGCGCGACTACGCAGGCCGGGTGGTCGACAACACATCGCCCAATGCCATGCGCTACCGTGTTCGCCGGGCGCTCTCGAAAGATGAACAGGTCACCACCCTGACGAGCCTCGCGCAGAGCTTCCGCACCAAGCGCGTCACCCTTGTCTGGCCCTCGGACGTCGAGCTCGCAGACATCCCTGATGGATCGCTGCCCCGCACGGTCGCCACTGTGGCAGAGCCCTCGGGCTGGCTCCCTGGCTACTACGCGGCAGCAATCGTCGGTGGCGCCCTCGCTGGTCTCCCTCCTCAGGCCGGCCTCACGAACCTCGGGTTCGCAGGCATCCGCCGACTGCGCTACTCGACCGGCTACTTCAACGAGCGCCAGCTCTCGCGGCTCTCTGACGGCGGCTGGTTCGTCCTGCACCAGCGCCGCCCGACCGACCTGCCGGTGTGCCTGCACCAGCTCACCACGGACACCACGGCTGTCGAGACCGGCGAGCTCTCGGTCGTGCGCAACCTCGACTTCGTGTCGATCTTCCTTCAGGACATCCTCGAAGACTTCCTCGGACAGTACAACGTGCTCCCTGAGACGAGCAACGAGATGTTCCGCGCCGTCTCCGACGGCATGGAAAACCTCAAGGGGCGTCGCGTCGCGCGCATCGGCGCACCGCTGACCGACGGCAAGGTCACCCTGATCAAGGTCGCGGACTTCGCCAAGGATCGCTACCAGATGTACGTGAACGTCGAGATCCCCAAGCCCGTCAACAACATCGACCTCTACGTGGTGGTCTGATGCCCCTCGGCGGTCTCTGTGAGAAGACCGCCCTGGTTGGCGGTCTCGCTCTGGAGGGGGCCAAGACCTTCGGGTCAAAGGCCCTCTCCAGCGGCGTCGGGCAGTTCGCCTACAACGCCGCGCGCAGCAAGGTCCCGTTCCTCGGCCAAGCGGGCAAGGGGCTCGGGTCGACGCTTGGGTTCAACGCCGGCCACGTCGCAGACAGCTTCAAGGACCCGGCCGGCTCCTTCAAGATGACGACCTCGCAGCCCGCGTTCAAGCCGCAGTCCACGGTCAAGCTGAGCGCTTCACTGAGTGAAACACCGTCCCTCGGAGGACTCACGAAGCGCGCGAGCAACGACCCCGCGTGGCACCGCGCCGCCAACGCCGCTGGCTACGGCGCCTTCCTGCTGCCGTATCTGTCCAAACGGGTCCACGACAACCAGGACCTGACGACAGCGCTCAACGCATTCGGGCTAGCAACCCTCGGGCTCACGTCAGCCGACAAGGTGCGCCACGGCGACACGATGAGTCTCTACGACGTCGGGGGCCTCGGCGTCATGGGTGCAGGGATGCTCCATTCAGCGCTGCGCCCGCAACAAGCCCACTGACCTACGCTTTCACCCGGAGATAGAGGAGAATGGCATACCCGATCGGAGTGACCAAGTCGCTGGGTTCCTGGAACTTCCAGCGGCACCACGTCGAGCGCATGCTCGACAACTCGGCCTACGAGGCCGCGCACCCGGACGACACGCTCATCCTCGCAGGCCCCGCCCGCAAGGGCGTGGTTCGGCCACAACGTAGCTCTACCCGCACGCTGATGGCGCTCGGGATGTTCCTCAACTTCTCCGTGCAAACGAGCGTGCCGCTCACCCCGGTGATGGCCATCGGCTCGGGGCGCTCCTTCTTTCTGCGGGGCAAGTCACAGTCCCGTTGGCAGGTCAACCGGTGCTTGATCAACGGGCGCAACCTGCTGCGCGCGCTCTATCACAACGCCGTCGAGGCCGGCATCCAGGTGGATCGCTTCGACGACCCGGCGGCGTTCGAGGGGCAGCCTGACTCGCAGGCGTTCCTGAACCTCGACAGCGAGCTCTTTTACATCCCCTTCGGGATGGCGGTGATCGTCAAGTCGAAGTCGCACACCTCGATCATGTCGTTCTACCTCGAACTCTGCATGATCGACTCCTGGGGCGCGCAGATCACCTCGGGCGGCAACATGATCGCCGAGGCCGTGTCGGGCATGTGCGACCGCGTGCTGCCCTATCAAGCGACCGACTCCATGGAGAACCCGGAGGTCGGTCGCAACCTGATGGACGCCGTACTGGGGCTCGCGAACGACGTGTTCCCCACGCCGCTCTCGAACCGAGTCGGGAACTTCCCTGACGCCGCCCTGGGTGACCCCACGGTGGCCTCCCTCCCGTAAGCGGTGTAGGCTCGCGATCCTCATGGTTCGCCGACGCTCACCCGCCGCTTCGCCTGCTCCAAACCCTGCTCCCTCCCCGACAGCCGCACCACACAACCGCCGCGAACGCGGTACTGTGGTGAGCTGCGACGCTGACGGACACATCTACCGCGTGGCCATCGCGAACGGGGTTGCGGTCATGCCCCGCATGCGGGCGTTTCCGGGGGACCTTGGGCTCATCCCAAACGGCACACCCGTAGTGGTCGACCACTCCCTCGGAGAGCCCTACATCGTGGGCATCCTTCCACCCGAGGGCCGGCGTACCGAAGGTCGGCGCGAAGAATCCGTCATGGGCGTCAGCGGCTACGGCGGCCAAGATCCCAACCTCTCGCGAGACTACGGCGCGACAGCACGTGCCGGTGACGAACCGAACGATCTGCTCCCCGGTGACACCGTCCTGCGAGGGCCAGGAGGCGCGGCGTTGGCCCTCGGACAAGGTCCCGTAGCGCTGCTGAGCGGTGGGCCCTTGGCACAGCTTCGCCTCTTCGGCGACAACGACCACGTTCAACTCGTCGCTGGAGTACTGAGTGTCCTCACCTGGATGGGCGAGTCAAAGATCATCAACGAAGACGGCAAAACGTCTTTCACGTGGCGCGGGGGCGCAGACCAACTCACTCAGACGGGGCCTGACGAATCCCGCTACACGATCCACCTGGACGTAGGGCACCTCGGGGACCTCGTGAACTTCGAGATCACAACCCCGCGTGGGCAGACTCTCTTTCGGTTTCACGTCAGCGCCGAAGGTCGCCTGGAGCTCTTCGCAGCGGGCGGGATCGATCAGACCGACGGCGGCAGTGTCGCCCCAGTACGAATCGCAGGGGATCGTGATACGCAAGTCGCCGGTACCGACACAACGCGCATCGCCGGCGCCTCCTCCATGCTCTACGAAGCCGGTCGTAGGGCAGAGGTCTCTGGCAACGATGCACTTTCAGTCGGGCAGGACCGATCCAGCACGGTGCTGCGGGATGATCGGGCCACGGTCGCAGGCAGAGGCAGCTTCACCTACGGCGGCGGCCTTGACGTGACTGTTACGTCGGGTGACCAAACGTACCGTACTCGCACTGGCGACTACACAATCGACACCACTGTCGGATCAATCAAGCTCAAAACGTCAGTTCCCGACGGGGTAAAGCTCGGTCGCAACCCCCGATTTCACGCCGTGAACTACGAGACGCTGCGCGCGGAGCTTGAGAAGCTACAAGCCGACTACAACAGCTTCAAGGGGTTGGTGGGTCCCCACGTTCACGTCGGGGCAGCGCCGTCAGTTACCCTCGCGTCGCTCAACGGCGCCCCGCTGAGCATGGACTTGAACTCAATCAAGAACGAAGACGTGGTCCTATGATTACGTCGCGAACGACCACCCTTCAGGAGAGATAGATGATCCGCATTGCCATCACCGCCTTTGGCGACTTTTCGGTCGGCGACTACGTCGGGCTGACCCCCTACAAGCTCGACCAGCAGTTCGTCTCCGTGTCGCTCTCGGCCGGGCAGAGCGCCGAGATCTACGTGACCCGCTCGGAGTACGAGACCGGGATCCGCCAGACGCTGGAGAAGCTCTCGCAGATGCGAGTCCAGATCCCCGGGACCACCCGGACGTCGCCGCTCATGAGCTACGACATCCTGTCTGACGAGCGCCCCCGGTTCCTCCAGGCCGAGGGCGGCGCCCTCTCCCTCTCGGGCGGCACGCAGACCGTCACCTTCCGTGGGCTGAACCTGATCTCGGGGCGCAAGGCGACGGCCGTGCACGGCACCGGGACGAGCAGCCTCACGTTCACCGCCGCGCGCAAGGGCCCGGCCGGGCAGAAGGTCACGATCAACCTCAAGGCGCCGGGCTCTGCGGGCGTGGAGATCCTCTACGGCCAGGACGGCGCCGTCACGGTCAATGTGACCCCGTCCTCGGGCGGCGGCGGAACCCAGGCGAACACGATCGCAGCGCAGTTCACGGGCGCGGTGACCAAGCACGTGACCTGCGTGGGTGGCGGCACCGGCGTGGTGCGTTGCCCTGTGAACGGGATCACGCTCACCCACAACGAGCGGCACGCGGGCGCCGGACAGGCGTACGTGGACCTCCCTACCACGGTCGCTCGGACGCGCCTTCGCGTCTCGCGGCTTCTCCCTGGGAGCCGTGGCAACGAGTGGTCCGTGACCGTGCTGGCGCCCTCGGGCGGCGGCTCGGTGGCCGTGAACACGAGCACCAAGCTCCTGACCGTCACGCCGGCGACCGGTAGCGGGAACGCTGATGCGAGCGTTGTCGCTGCACAGATCAACGCCAACACCACGGCGATGAAGCACTTCTTCGCGGAGGTCGTCGGCACCAACGGCGACGACGTCGTGACGAGCACCGCGATCCCCCGCACCTACCTCTGCGGCGGCTGCGGAGAGACCCCGGCGGCGTCGATCGGCGGCGCCAGCGTGGACGTGATCGCGTACACCGACACGTCCGTGTCGCTCCAGGTCACTGACACGGCGCTCGGCACCGCTGGCTGCGTGGCCGGTGAGGACGCCCTCGTCGCGCTCAGCCTCGACGAGGTCGTCCTCTCGGGTACCGTCGGCATCGCCTCCTGATCAGCGGCCTCTCTGCCCCTTCTGCCCCTTCTGCCCCTTGCGCTCCTCCCGGGGAGCGCTCTCCTCCTGCTTCTTGATCTCCTCCGGCGTGATGATCGAGGCGAGCTTCGCCGTCTCCGGCTCGGGTTCCTCAGACACGGCAGGCTCGGGGGCCGGAGGGGGCGGTCCCGGGTCGAACCTTCCCACGGGTTCGTACGTCGCAGGCTCGGTCTTCTTCTCTGCGATCGGCACCATCCCCTGTGGGGGCGGCGGCAGCTCGTAAGTCGGCTCAGGAACCGAAACGGGTGCGGTGCTGCCCCCGACAGCCTTGGGGTCCGGTTGGTAGTCCTGCGCGGGGCGCGGACCGGCCATGAGACACAGCGCCACGTCGAACTCCGCGTTCGGGTCCTTGGTCGGCACGTTCGTGATCTCCAGGTAGCCCTCGACGACGTGACCGCCGAGGTTGAGCTCGACCCCGGTGCGCGTCTTGCCCTTCTCGAACGTGAAGTGGATCTCCGTGTTCGTTCCGATCGCGCGGAGGACCCCGTCGAGGCCGTGAGCGTTGTGATATTCTGAGATCTTCATGTACCCTTCTTCCCATGTGGACGAGACGGCCACGTGTCCTTCATGCGATTGAACACGTGACGCAGACCCTGATCACCCTAATGCAGCGGGAGCTAGAGGACAAGCTCGCGCGCATTCAACAACTGGAGGCGGCGCGTGGCCGGACTTTGGAAAAGCCTGAGCGTCAAACCCCCGGCTGAGCTCACCGCAGCAGGCGGCGCCGTGAGCGAGGGGCTTCACGCAGTGAAAGCTGCGATCCAAGGGGCGCGAGTGGCGCTCGAAGCTGCGCGGTTGCTCGCAACAAGTTTGGACCAGCCGAACGTCATGGCGTTCAACGCGGCGGTCCAAGGGCTGATCGCGACCGCCAACGCCGCGCTCGATGCCGCGCTCGATGACGCGGCTGTCTACGCCCTGGTGGTGCCCCTGCCAAAGAAGGGACTGCTAGGGCTAATCCCTGCCCCAGAAGGGGGGCCGAGCACGTTCATCGACGCGCCCGTGGCGAACATCCTCAAGGGTGTGAACTCAGCAGCGGAACTCAGGAACCTGCCGACATGGCGACAAGCCTTCGACCCGGAGGCCGCCTTCGTTGGCGGCAACGCGTGGTTCCTCCGGTGTGTCGCCGACAGTCTGCACGACGCCGGCGACGAGAACCGCCCGCAGTTCACGCGGGACAGTTACTGGGCCTACACGATCGTTGTCGGCGGGGCGCAAGACATCACCTCCGCCGCGTCAGTGGCCGCATTCTTCTCCCGCCTGCTCGGGCTTGGCTCAGACGCCAACGCAGTCCCCCCTGACCGCAACGCCGTGTCCTTCGTGCCGAGGAACGTGCGAGCGCGCCCATCGGGCAGGCAGAACCGAGTCGTGATCACCTGGGACCGACTCGCACCGACGCTACAAGTGGACGGTGACACCACGCTCTCGGCGACGCACTACGCGGTGATTCGTTCGCGCGACTTCAGAGTTCGTACCGTGCAGGTCATTCAGGATCTGTTTGGTGATCGTGACATCTCGCAGGGGATGCAAGGCGAATACGGCTCAGAAGTCATCGCGCTGCACCGCTACGATGGGATCACGACGCGGTGGGTTGAGTCCGCGAACCTCGACGAAGGTGTCGACTACTTCTACAATGTCGCCTTTCGTGTTCGTTCCGACAGCGGCAGTGGAGAGACCGACCTCGGCTTCACGGCGCTTTCGTCCTGCGCTGCGGTACGCCTCGATCGACGACGCACCTTGCGCGCGGCGTCAAACGGGACACCTCCTGATTGGATGCGAACGCCCAGCGTCGCGCGGGTTTTCCCTGTGGTGTCTGGCTTCATCGATCGGGTGAAGGAGGAGGTCCAGGTCTTCGGCGACATGGTCAAGACCGTGAACGATGACACGAACACCGTGATCACGTTCCTCTCACGGGAGGCCGACCGGTACACGAAGAAGGCTGACGAGCTCACGCGTTACCTCGAACGGATCAACGCACTCCTGGTCAACACCCAGGCTGGCGCGCATTGCTACGTCGGGCAAGGGCAGGGAAGTGTCGGTACCTTCCTCGGCGACATAACGCGCGCGTTCGACCTCGACGAGAGCCCTGATCGACCCGACTTCACGTTCGGTTCGGAGTACGTCACGGGGTTTGTGCTCGTCGCGGTGGGGCCTGACCCTGAGCCGGTTCTTCGCGCCTTGCGCGCGTTCGAGGTCTTCTTCGGCGACAGCGAAGAAGACCCTGTGCTCGCTGGCATCACGTCGGTTGATGGTACCCGGCCCACCGACCCTGTAACGTCTACGGACACCCCCGAGCCGCTGGTGGCGTTCGATGCCGCCATGCAACCGACGACCGGCCCTGATGCTGGCTGCCTCCCGGAGTAAAATGCCGACCTACGAGTTCCGCTGCCCTGAGGGGCACACCTTCGAGATCTTCTGCTCGATCAGCAGCAAACCGAACGCCCCCCCGTGTCCGGCTGAGGTCGCGGACCCGGCGCACGGCCAGGAAGACGCCAGCCCTGTGGCCAATCCCTGCGGCCTCGCCGCCAAGCAGGTCTTCCTGACGCCGCCAGACCTCTGGATCACGGGGGACTCCGGCAACCGCAAGACGGTCCTGGACACCCCGGGCGCCAAGGCGAACAAGGCCGGCTACGTGCATTCGCACGGTGACATCGGCGTGCAGAAGGTCAGCGTGGGGGCAGGCGGCGCACTGAACCCGCGCACCCATCGAGAGCATCCCCTCGCGGCGCGGGTCCAGCCCGACTACAAGACGTCGACGAAGCGCCGACTCAGAGCTGAGGGGAAGGCTTGAGGACCTCCTGAAGCCTGAGCTGCGAGAGCACTGCGGAGAGAAACCGCACCAGCCGCAGGTCAGCAGCCTGCGACAGATCCGCCTTGCTCACGATGTGACGCCCCAACATCTCCCAGTGCAGGAACAGCTCGTGAACGGTCAGCGGCTCGCCGTCTGACCCAACAGAGGCGACCGAGACGCCGTCGTCGCGGTTGTGGATGCGCGTGAAGGCATCACACGCCTCCGCGCCCAGCGCCTGCGCCTCGGTGTCGCTTGCCCCTTCTGGGCGGTGATCGACGACGAGGACCGTGAACGGCCGGCGGGTCTCTTGGGTGGGAGCGGGGGAAGATGTAGGGGTGGAGGTGTCCATACCCAGAACGTACCAGGAAGTCTGTGAGCGCGTGTAGCAACCGCAACCAGAACCGCCCGCGCCGGACGTACAGACGCTCGCACGCGTCCGCCTGATAGGCTTGCTCGACGGCTTCGTGCCATGCGCCCCGGCGCACGGCGTCCAACGCCGCCCTACCGCGCACCGATGCGCGCCGCGCGTCTTCCCGCACCCCGAGGGCGTAGCTCACCGCTTCGTCCCAGAGGCCGCAGTACTCATCGAAGTCACAAGGCCCCTTACTCGTGAGGACGCTGCGCCGCGCGAGGTCCCGAGAAACGCGGTCAATGGTCGTCGTTCCTCGCTCAATTCCGTCAAGGAGGTAAGGAGGCACTGCCGCCACCGTGACCTCCTTTCCGTTGAAAGCGAAGCCCGTACGCCAGTAGCATCCACGCCACTTCATCCCGTGGTAAACCGCCCACTCTATCTCGCGGCGATCGTTAGACTTGAGCCGAGGTGTCTGCATGTTGATCCTCAATGGTGTCGCCAAGGAAGTCCCTGGGATCGTGACGTCGAACTGGCGGGACAACAACGCTATTCGACTGAAGATGGGGAACGATGGCCGCTCCCGGCCCAAGCCACGAATCCGTCGAATCATCATTCACTCGACAGGGGGCATTCCTGGCGGGAGAGACCAGCGCCCTCAGGTGATCCTACCTGGGTTTGGTCCTCCTGGTAACGCAGCAGAGGACAATGTCGGCTACTGGACCGGCAACGCTGGGCAGGCTGGCGCGCACCTCCTCGTCGACCGTGATGGCTCGGTGATCCAGACGTGCGATCTCGTCACCGAGATGGCGTACCACATGCCGGGCACGAGCTTCGACTCGATCGGCATCGAGATCGTGCAGTTCAGCCGCGACGCCTCGATCTACCAGGGGCAGCTCGACGTGACCGCACGCCTCGTACGGTGGCTCTGCGGACAGACCGGCGTGCAGTTCCAGACCCACTGGCCCTACCGCGTGGGACGCAGGCGCCTGAACCTCGACGCCTACCAAGGGCCTGTCGGGGTGTTCGCCCACTACCAGGGCGACCAGGGGCGCGGGATCGGCGATCCCGGAGACGCGATGTGGCTCGCCCTGGAGTCTGCCGGCATCGAGAAGTTCGACTTCTTCGCACACGACGCTGACGTCATCTGGAAGGAACGGCAACGTGAGCTCGGGGTGAAGGACGACGGCGACCCCGGTCCCACTACGGTCGCGGCGCTCAAAGCAGCCGGCTACGTAGACGGCATCCGGGCGTTCGGCTTCACCGCGTGAAACCGCGCCTACCCTACGTGGTATGGCGGCGAAGCAGCTCAAGGCAGCAGGCACCCTCTCCCTCACCCTGACAGACCGCGCGGTCCCTGGGCCGATGGCGCTCGACTTCGTGCTCAACTACAGCCAGAAGGCTGTGCTGGAGTACGACTTCGCGACGGCGCAGACGAACCTCGCGGTGTCGGACGGGTCGATCACTGCGCCGAAGGCCATCTTCGTCGAGCTGCGCGCGGGTACGCTCGACCTGAAGTGGGACACGAACAACGACAGCGTGCCGACGCGCTTGTCGATGGACGCAGACCCGGTGCCGACCGAGCGCGCCAAGATCCTTCTCTTCACGCCCGTGGGCACCGCGCGGACTCTCTACCTGTCGAGCGTCGCGGGCTTCAAGGCCGACATCTGGCTCCTCCAGTAGCCAAAAGAAAAGACGCGCGGTGGCCCCGGAGCGTTGCCGCCCCGGGGCCTGAGACTCACTCGCCCTCACCGCCGTACTCGGCGCGAATACGCGCCCGACACAGCCCCTGAAAGCGCTTCCCCAGGAGGTGGCTCCGCTGGAGGAACACGATCTTCGACCGAAGCGGGCGGAGATCACCGGTCGTGGCGATGAGCGTGTCGAGCTCCTGCCCGTACCAGCGCACGAGTTCTTCCGTGAGCGCCACCGCCCGGGGCTCCTGCCGAGCCGCCGCCCGGTAGTAGCTGATGGTAGTGGCGACGTTGCGGACGATGTTGTGGACGCGCTGGAACATGTGGGTACCCTGTGTCCAACCGAAGTGACGCGCGACCATCGCGCGTCCATTGGTTCTTGGACATGTTCTTATACCCGATCTCGACGCCTGTTTTTGAGAGCAAAAGAAAGCCACGCCCGAGGCCCCGGCGTGAACCGGGGCCTCGGCGGCTGATCGTGGAGTTGCTCAGCGTTCCATCGGACACCTCTTCGTCGACTCGTGATTGAGTAGTCCGCGCAGCCCCCCTGTTGGGCGCGCGTCTTGGCTCTCTTGCACGTTCGGGGTTAGGGGTTGTGGTTGTGCTCAGGCGGGGGACGCAAGCCGCGCACCCCCTGCCTGAGCGCCCGCGCCAGCGCCTCAGTCGGCGCGGGCGCGAAGCTCGGCCTGGGCGAACGCCCGTGCGACGGTGCGCCCGCGCGTGGCGGTCACGCGCGCCACCGCGTCGTCGAGGTGCGCGGCGCGGCCCGAGAGCCACGCGTTGACGAGCTCCGGGAGCGCCGACGAGATCTTGTTGTTCCCGAGGCCCCTGCGGGCCATCGCGATCGCGGACCCGAGTCGGTCGAGCTCCGCCCACACGGGACGGAGCGCCGGGAACGACCTGTCGGTCGCGCCCAGGAGCGCGATCATGTGCTCGGCGACGAGCTGCCTCGCCGGGCCGACGCACCCGGTCTCACGCATGCGCCGTGCGAGGATCACGAGGCTGCGCGGGTCGTGGCCCGCGAGGTACTCGGTGATGGCCGCGTCGACGAACCCGCCGCCGCCGCCCTCGTCCACGATCGCCGCCGCCGCGTCGGTGATCGGCATGAAGCGCGACGCCGCCCGGGTGGGCGACCCGGTGTCCAGGACACCGAGGCCGTAGAGCTCGGCCAGATCGCCGACGAGCGCAGGAGCCGCGCCGGCCGCGAGCAGGTGCCGCGCGACGCGGCTGCGGAACGTGTCGTCGATGAGCTTGCGGTTGAGGGTGTCGGCGTCGTCGACGCCCGTGCTGTTGGAGAGCTCGACACGCTTGGTACCACTGGGCTGCGTCATGATGGAGACTCCGTCCGTCCTCGTGTGCCGCGCCGAATTGACGCAAGCCAGAGGGTTCTGGACACAGTCTTATACCGGCACGCAGGGCCGATTTTAGAATCGATGGCAGAGCTTGCAGCGAGGCTCGTAGAGGTCTTCTGCGCCCACGAGGGTAACAGGCCCGTTCGGCTCTTTGCGCTGCGTGCGGGTAGCATCACGGCAACAGACAGCGCAGACTGCATGGAGCTTGTCGACGTGGTCGGCCATGAAGATGAGGTCCTTCATGGACCCAAAGACCTCACCACGGTAGTCACGATCGAGACCGGCGATGATCACGCGCAAGCCTCGTTCGGAGGCGCCTTTCACCCACGGTACGATGCTTGGCGGGAAGAACTGCGCCTCGTCAATGGCCACCAACGACGTTCCGTACTTGGCGTCTAGGAGATCGTCGATGTACGCCTCTTTGAGATACGGAGAAGGCTGTAGCTTGTGACCAGAGTGCGAGATGATCTCTTTCGTGCGCGAGTCCACCGTAGGTCGAAAGACCCGAACGAGCTGACGCTGCCTCGTCGCCCTGTTCACTCGGTGAACAAACGCCTCAGTCTTACCGGAGAACATCGGCCCTGTGATGACCTCGACCCAACCGTTTAGCTTCACGCTACCTCCAGCGACTCACCGAGGCGCCACACGATCGCCGAAAGCTGCGCGAGTGCTTCGCGCACAGCCTTCCGGTCCCCGACGAGCAACGAGCCCTGCGCCTTGCCGAGGAGCGCGCAGAGGACCATCAGGACCTCGCGTGTGTCGTCTTTGCCGAGGTCGACCTGCGCGTGGAGCTGCTCGACGTAGGCGCCGAACGCGCCTTGCTTCTTGCGGCACGTGCACGTGTCGAGCGGAGCAAAATCCCCGAGCTGATTTCGCGGCTTCTTCCTCATCTTTTGGCACACAGGGCAGTGGCCCACAGGGTGGAGCGAGAGCATGTCGCAGACACTATCACGCTAGCCGTAATGGCGTCGATGATGAGCGACGCCCTGCGTCGGGGAACCGGTGCCGTAGGGGTCCTGGGCGACCTGAAGGAGCCTGAGGTTCTCCTGCGTCGCTGCGAGCGCAGGCGTCGATCGCGCGGCGTAGACGATCTCCTGTGGCGACTGCACCCGTCCCTGGAAAGGCGCCGGGACCCAATTGAGGGCATCGAAGGCGCTGGCAGCCTTCTCCTGCTCCTTTTCACGGCGTGAACGGAGCCAACGGTGGCCCCCGTAGAGAGCAGCGGCGGTGGCGAGCGTGCCTCCGGCAATGGCGGCGTTGCGGCGGTTGAGGATGGGGGAGACGGATGGCGCAGTAGCGGCCACAGGTGCGCTCACCGGCGATGCAGCCGAAACAACACCTGACGGAACATACGCGCCGTCACGCCCTCTAAGAATGTGGTCCGCCTCGCCCGTCGACATGGTGCCCTGCACCGTATCCAGCGCCTTCTGTAGGGGGTCGGCGTCGATGCGGCGCAGCTTGAACTTGCGCTGTGCGGCTTCGACCCACCCCAGAGACTTCGGGTCTGTTGCAAGCACAGACGCTCCGCGCTCAAGAGGGACACGCTGCGCCGCCACATACGGAATCGGATGTGACTGCGTCTTGCGAATCACCTTGCCACCGGCCGCGTCCATCTGCGCACGCGGGATAGCAAAACCGCCCTCGCGCCCGTCAGAGGCATCAAAGTACTCCATGGCCGGGAAGCCACGCGCGAAGTACGCCTTGCCTCCTGTGCCGTACATGTCCCGGCGACCTCCGCGAATCTCCCCTGTCATGACAGGCCCGAGCATCGCATCGGTGCCGTGGAAGTCGTGCTGCCCCTCCGCCAACATCTGAAGCGCGCGGCGATACTGCTTCACGTGTGTTGGGACGCGGGCCTCCTTGATGAATGAGTCGAAGGCGCTGGCTTGTTTCACGCCGTGAAGGTCTGGCTCTTGCTCCGACTGCTGCCGGTTGGCGAGATACCGCGCCCCGGCCGCTGCTGTGAGACCTCCGGCAACCGCTCCAGCTCCAGCTCCAAGCCCTGCGACCGTCTGGCTGTGCTGCCCGGTGAACTGCTTGTGAAGAAGCGGTCCAATCACAGGGTGGTTACCTGGACTCAAGAAGCCGCTCCGGTAACCAGGGTTTGACTCAATGAGCTTGTACCCCCCGCCGACAAGGGGTGCGACATCCATCGCGTACGTACCGCGCTGAAGCTCTTCAGGCAGCTTTGTGAGCAAGTCCCTTGCGTACTGATCTGCGCCGCGCATCGCCTTGCGCCCGGTAAGCCACATCGTCGGAGAAAATCGCGGCACAGTGAGGTCTGGGGCAACGGCCCCGTTCATCACATGAACGCGTACTTCCTGCGTTGACGGGAGGCCACGGAGCTTTGCGAACTGCCGGTCGAGCCACGACCCTTGTGCGAGAGGCAGCTTCGACTGAGCGATCACACTGCGCGGATCCTTGATCGCGTTGATCAAGGTCTTTGCCGCAGGCGAGTCCTCGTTTACGAGCTCAGTGAAATCATGCAGGTCCGAAGGAAACTTCCCTCCGGTAGCAGCGGCGTCCACGTCCTTGAGGAGAAAGCCGTCTCCGAACCGCTGACGTAGATTACCTTGGAGCTCCGCGAGCATGTCACGCCTGCGCGCGCCGTTGTTGGCCATCGCCTTACGGAAGGCTTCGACCTGTTGACCGCGTTCACGTGGATTGCGCGCCCCGAGGTTATGCCCCATGTCAGCGAGAACGTCCGCGACGTTCTCGGTCTTGCCCATAGAGCCCGGAGCAAAGTGCTCGAAGATGTTGTACTCCTGCCACTTGTTGCCATTGTCGAAAACGCTCGACACGGCATCTGAGTCGCGGTTCGCGATAAGGTTCGAAGCGCCTTGCGCAAGTTGCTTCCCCGGTGCGTTGTGCAAGAGCACGCCGCCCACCTGTGGTGTCTTGCCACTCTTGCGCGCCGCTTCGATGAGGTTGTCCTGATAGTGGACGTCCCCTCCGCCCGAGTAGATCAGCCGATCGATCCAACGGCGCGGGGCCGACAGGGCCTCCTGGCGCCCCTCAAGGACGCGGCCAAACCTGCCTCCTGATGCCTCTTGAATCGCGCGCAGCGCAGGGTCATTGCTCAACCGCTGCTTCCGCAAGTAGCGATAAATAAGCGGCGCCGCGACCGCCGCCGTCGTCAACCCCGCGATCGGTGCTGCGTTACGACGCAGCCATGACTTCTGCGGGGGCGCTTGTGTGGGAGGCTCTTGCTCAGCCGCGTCAGCGACCTTCTCTTGCTCTTTTTCACGGCGTGAACGGAGCCACCGATGACCACCATAGAGCGCAGCAGCCATGGCGAGCGTACCTCCCGCGATTTCAGCGTTGCTGCGGTTGAACATTGAGGAACCGGAAGCCATGTCGGCGCCAGGGGTCACAGGAGCTGAAGGAGGTGACAGTGACGGCTGCGGGAGAGAGTAGACGAGCTCGTTAGCTCGAACGAGCGCATCAAGCGTGGGCGCTTCCGCACGGGCTTTGGCGAGGTGGCGGGCGCTAGCCGACGCAGAGGTAGGAAGGTGGTCAAGAGTCGCCTTCTCGCGCAGCGCGGATACCGCATCGCTCAACCGCTGCGCGTGCTCAGGCAGCGGCATACCTACCGGGTACTTGGCCTCTACCCGGTCAGCCAGGGCGTCCATGGCCCCTTGCAGCTTGTACGCCCGAAGGGGTGTTAGATTACCCTGCTCAGCGGTGTTGTGAAAAGCCTTGAGCGCGTAGTCGACGGACACAGCCGTCTTCGTGATACGCTCGGCAGCCGCTTTGTTGAACGGGTTCAAAACCTGCCCCGCGAGTCGCAACCCGTCACGGTTCACGACGTCCTTCAGGTCTGGGGTGCGCGCCACGCGCAGGAGGTCCCGCAACGGAAGACCCCGGATCCCAGAGTTCAAGTACACCGGCCCGTGCGTGTCGTACGCGAAGCGATGGAAGGCTTTGGGGTCGCGCTCAAGCGCATCGAACGCCGCCGGGTCTTCGATGCGCTTCTGCTCGATGGCGTACTGGAGGCCGTGCTTGGTCTTGTCGAACCACGCCTGACCCTTCGGCGAAAGGCGCGGGCGTGTCTGGTTCTCGAAGCGGTGGGCGTAGCGATCACCGTACTCGTTGTAGTAGTCAGGCGCGCGCAGATCAGGGTGCCTACGGCGGAAGTCAGCCGCCCGTGTGAGGTAGTACTGCGGCGTGCCCACAAGCCCGAGAAGGTTCGAAGGAGCGTCGGCGCTCGCTGCCCCCTTCTCAAACCGCTCAAGAGAGCGCTCCACGTCCTCCCACGAGTCGTACACCCTGCGTGCGTTGATCTCCCGTCCGTAGAGCTTGTAGATGGTCTCGCGCTGGCGATCGTTCACACCGAGCAGGTACTTCGTCTCGTCGGCGACGAGCTTACCGTCCTCATTCGGCTTGAGCTTCTGAAAGGACTCCAGGTGCCCAGCAGGATCGTCCCCGACGAACGCGTCCAACCCCTCGCCATCCTCGCCGGTGAGCTTGGGGAAGAAGCCATAGTCAACGGGGTACGTGAACGACTTGCCGCCGGGCCACTTCTTGGTGGTGCCTTCAGGGCGATCGATCTCGAAGGTGAAAGGTCCGAGCGTCTTCTTGATGGCTTCAGCGCTCTTCTCTAGGCGCTCGATGTGACGACGGACGGACCCGAGCTCGTTAGCCGGCACCGACCCGTGCTCACCATCCGGCGACACCGTCTCGATCGCGCCACACCCGCAATAGCGGTAGGCGTCGCCGGGGACGTAGAAGTAGGACCAGCGGTGGGAGTGGCTCATCGGCGGAAGTACCTGTATGAGTAGCCCGAGTTCACGCTGCCCCAGCACGCCGACATGTTCTTCTGCACCTTGTAGGCAGTGACCCGCGTGTCGTACTCGTCGAGCAGGAACTTCCTGAGCTGCACGTAGGCCGCGTGCTTGTCGTCGATCCCGAGGGGAACCTCGCCGTCTGACGCCGACACCTGATTGCGGAGCTGACGGAAGCTCTCGGCATTCATCAGGAACCCAGAGACGCCGAGCAGCAGGATGTCGATGGGGATCGCTTCGGCGGCGTGCGCGCGGATTGGGGGATTGGCCGAGTTGAAACGCGAGACCGCTAGCTCCTTGGCGAAGTCGAGCTCCGGGTCAGAGAACTCAACGTCGTCGAGCAGGATGTTCTCGCTGCCCGATCCAGGGATCTTTCCCGGCACGTCACGCAGGAACATACGGACCTGCTCCCGCAGAGGCAGACGCGTCTTGGTCGTGGGGACTGTGACAGGCATCGTTTCACTCCGTGAAGATCAGGCGTAGGGGTGCCGCATGAGGCGCTGCGCGGTGATGTGACACCGACCGAGCGCCGCACACTTCACGAGCAGGGCCTGATACGGGGGCAAGATGATGCCGTCGATGCCGTTGACCGCACACGTGGGGTTGGCGGAGCTCACCTCTCCGATGAGGACCGGCATAGCGCTCGCGGAGACGGGTTCGAGCCCGTCGTCCAGGTTCACCCGCTCGATCGAGAAGGGGATGGCCGTGCTGCTGAGGCCCGTGAAGGCGAGCTCGATCCCCGTGATGACCAGAGAGTGATCGAGGTTGCCGAAGTAGAAGAAGCCACCCAGTTGGGTCGTCGTCCGCTCCCACTCGAAGCGCGTGCCAGTAGGGTCCTTGCGCGTAGGCTCTGCGCCTCCAGTGAACGACTGGAGCAGCGCCTGCGTCATCGCCGTCGTGCCACTCCAGGCGCACCGGATCGGGAGGTTGGCGGCGTTGATCGCTGTCGCAACCTCTTGCGGCGTGGCCAACACCACCGTCGAACTGCGGCGAAGGCGAACCTCAAAGTCCGCGCCGACTTGCGTCACCGTCGTCGACGTGGTCGTGACGCCGGGGTTGATGAGCGAGAGCCGGTAGCCGTTGGGGCCGGTCCCAAGCACCTTGGCACTCGCACGAATCTGCGAACCCCCTGGCCCAATCGTGCACTTGGCCCTGGCATACTCAACGGCGCCCGTGAAGTTGGCGTCGAGCGTCTTCTCCTGAACCACGAAGGGAACACCGAGGGCTACAGGGTACATCCTACCGTTAGTGTATGCCCTTGCCCCGTCCCCCTGGCGGGCCTGCGACGCAGGCTCTACTCGGCTTCGTACTCTGTACGATCATCGCGCCCCTGCTCGTGAGGGCCTGCGCGCAAGCGGTCCCTGAGGTGAACACCCACAGCGAGGTCCACCCTGCGATTCGTGCGTGGGACGCGGGAGCTGCCCGAGAGGCGAGACGAGATAGGTGAGTCAGTCGTGATCTGACTTCACCCCGTTGAGCTTCAACAGCACGTCGATCCCGCCGCTCACCTTGTCGATCTCGTGTCCCCACGAGTCTTGCTTGTTCGAGATGCCTTCGATCGCACGGACATTGTCCGAAATGCTGCGGTTGATGTCGACGAGCGCGCGTTCAAGGCGATTGTTGTGATCGGTTGCGACCTGTGTGATGCGCTTCTCGATCTCCGCCCCGATCACTCCGTCTGATCGTCGCGTCTCTTCCTCAATGCACTTCTTGACAGCGATCTTCTCGGCGTCGAGGAAGTCTGTGCTCTTGAGGAAGTTCTGGATCTCGATCTTGACTCGTGGCGCCACGTATTCGACGAAGAAACCCTTCCCGAAGGTTGCAAGGAAAATGGTCGGGCCTCCGAACGCGCCCGCGACAAGCGCGATGCTCTCCCAGGTGACTTGCATGTGACGAAGCCTAGTTTCACCCAGTGAAGCGTCAGAAAACGCCGATAGACGTGTCGCGCGGTACACGATGAAAAAACACGCGGACGACGCCGGGCGCGCTGACCGTGACTCGCAGGGCCTCGTCACGGTGAATCACGAACTCCTCGTCGTAGCGGAAGTTCGCGACCGCTTGGACGATCGTCCCCGAATGAAGCGTCGTCGCCTCCTCCTCGATCGCCGCGAGGCCCGCCGTGAGGGGGACAGACTCCACCTTGACAGCCGTGTCCCCTCCGAGGGTGAACCGCCCTGCCACTGCGATGATCCTGACTGGCTCCTCCTGGTCGAAGTAGAACAGGCCGCCGTTCCCGTTCGTCGCAGCGATGAAGCGGTACTGTGAGGAGTGACGGGTGTCGGGGTCCAAGCCACCAGCAAGATTCTGCACCGACGCAGCCGCCACGGGCCCAGAACCGGCGTTCGCCGCGTAGAACGGCAGATCAGCGCTGTTGATGAACGCTGCGACCTCGTCCGCCGTCGCGGTGACAGCGGAGCCGTCATGCTCCAAGTAGATCTTGTGGGTGTCACCTTCCAACCGGACACGCGTCGAGGGGTTCGAACGCGCCGGGTCGATCAGCGCGATCTTGAGGTCGTTGCCGTCGAGCCCGAGCCCTCGTGCCTTGAAGGTGATCGCAGACCCGCCGGACCCAAAAGAACGCACAGCGCGCCCGACCTCGGCGCCGTTGAAGACGCCGGTGCCGGACAGCTTCTGCTGGAGGACGTTGATCGAGGCAAGGTCGTGCTTGAGCATGACCTAAGCGTAAGGAAGGGAATCGTAGAGGTGTTAGAGCGTCACGCTGTTGGTGACAGGCCCTCGACCGTTCTTCTGTACGTGTATCACGTACGTAAATCCTGGCTCAACGAACACGGGCCATAGCCACCTCCCGTCAGGTCCTGTCTGACTCAGCGCGATGGGGAATTCTCGTCGACCTTGCAGCCAGTCCACCTCCGTATACACGCGGATTTCAAGTGCTGCGATCCCCTGGCCTCCTGTCTCGACGTAGCGGAGAGCGTCTACAGCGCCGGTGTCGTGATCGAGACGGGTGCGCGTACGCAGCACCGCCGCGAGGTTGACCGGCATCTGAAACGGCCCGGTGTCGTTGAGAAGCGCCCCCCCTTGATCGAAGCCCTTGACCCTGTAAACGCTTGTGTCCTCCCCGCCCGCGTCGTCGTAGACGCGCTCGTCAGCGGAGAGGTAGGCAAGGACGTCGTCCCCTCGGTAGAGGACCTGGGAGAAGAGACCAGCGGGGGGCACCCATTCGACGCGTACGCCGAGCATCGACAGAAGGATAGCCCTTGAGGTAGCGTCCTAAGCCATGGACATCCAAGCTGTCATCAAGCAGAAGAACGTGCGGCGCATCGGCCGCATCGACCAGGATCTTGTCGTCTTCGCAGACGGCCCGGTGCAAGGAGTCGACACGGTGCTGCCCGTGAGCACGATGGCGTGCCAGCACACGATCGTCTGGGACCGCGTCGACGCCTTCATTGACCACCGCCTGAGCGCCTTGCGCCCTCACTTCATCGGCGTCTTTCACGCGCCCTCCGACGAGACGCGCGAGGTCGAAGTGGGCTTCAAGACGCACGGCCACTTCGAAGACGACCCGGCCAAGGCGTTGGCCGGGTCTCGGATCTACGAAGAGGTGCTCGCTCTGCCCGAAGGCATCTACGTGATCGGCATCGCGCGGGAAGACGCGGAGCTGCTTCAGGAGTGTGAGCGCCGGCTGGGCGACCTCCCGGGTGGCCTGTCCTGGGGGATCCAGTACATGGCCATCCGGGAGGTCCAGACCTCGTGGGGCCCGGCATTCCAGCAGAAGGACGCCGAAGGGGAGTGGCATCCGATCCCCTCCGACCTCGTTCCGCTGCCCAGTTCACGGGGTGAAAATCACCCTGTGGGCGCCGTGGCGTCGGACACGAATCCCGCGTCGGCCGGGTGACGGACGCGGAACACGCGCTCGAACTCCAACAGGTCAAGCTCCGTCGGTCGATCCGTGAACGGGACCGGCGAAAGGGGGTCATCCCCTTCGGTGAGCGTCGGGTTCATCATCGCGGGACCGAAACCGACAGGCGAACAGTCTCCGGTCTCCTGCGGGTACGTACAGACGTGACGCATGCCGAGCACATGTCCGATCTCGTGCCCGATGGCCGTGCGGAAAGCGGTGTCACCCTGCGTGCAGGCAGGGTCCACTTCGATGCTCCGGGTGCTGACCCACCAGCGCCCGGCGCCGGTCCGCTTGCAGTCATTCGAGTGGAATGGGTAGATCAGGACGTCTGCGTAGTAGGGCGTGTCGTCAACGACGAACGACGGCCCGAGGCGGTTGAGGTTCGCGAGCTGCTCGATGATCCGGGGGCGATCGATCGGGAGCCACGAGGCTGAGATCCAGACGTGCACGGTGCCGTAGGTGCTCGGCGAATACTGGTCCGGGGGGTCGCACCCAAGGAGCGCGAGGATGAACACGAACAGGATGTGGATGGGGCGCATGGTGGAAGTCTGGTTCATGGTGACCTTTCGTTGTGAGAAACTGACGGGCGTGTTGATGTAAACCCATGTGGACGCGAGAACAAACGCTGTGCGATGACGCGCGCAAGGAAGTGGAGATGGCGCGAATGCGCGTAGCGCGTGTGCGGATCCATCTCAAGGATGTCTACCGCACCGCCAAGATCGACGAGCTCTTGCAACCGTGTGACGCTGCGCTGAAGGCGCTCGACGAACAGCTCAAGGCTGTGACCGAAGGAGGGGAAGAGCCGTGACAGAGTTCTCTACCAGTGACCTCGTCACCGCGTTCGAATCACACCCGGCGGTGCTCGCCATCTACCGAGACGCGGAGACGGAGAGCAGCTTCGGGCGTTTCGTGTTCGCCGTGAACGACCAGAGCGCCCAAGCCAAGGTGCGCAAGCGCCTCGCCGAGCGGTTCTCTTTCCCGGTCGACGTCCGCTTCATCGGCCCTGACGACGAGCACCCTGAAGAGTGTCTCTTTGAGCGCCATCAGGCTGCCGTGCGCAGCGCGGCGCCGAAGCCGCGCAAGATCACGCTCCAGGTCATGCCGAACCGGGCGGAGCTCGTCGAGCAGCACAAGAAGATGGTGCTCACGAGCAGGAACGAATTGATCGTCGACGAAGGCTTGGCGCCGCTCGCGATCGCCGGGTTCATCGTCGATGTAACCGACCCACTGTGCCCTCCCAAGTTTCAACAGCTTGTCGGAGACGACTTCGTCCGACGCTGCCGCGCATCCAACCAGCTACCAATCGCGGCCGGGGTCCTGCCCCGCGAGATCCTGATCCGCCACATGGACCCGATCTGCCGCAGGATCGAGAAGATGCCAGAGCCGCTGATCATCCTGGCGGACCCTCCGGTGCCGAAGGTCGTGTCGATCCTTCGCAGTTGGAACAACGTGAACGAGGTGCCCGTAGTGGTCGTCTACCAGGGCAACGTGAGCATCGTCGCCCTGGTGGTTCCGAGCATCATCGTGCCGCCATCTTCGGTGCAGTAGTTCACTGGGTGAAACTCCTAGACTTCGAGCTCAAGGAGTAACCACCGAAGATGCCGCTCTACAAGCTCTACTCGACGAACACCCGGCCCAACAACGTCCGTGCGCGCGTCGCCCCTCAGGGCGGCGTCACCATCGCCACCCCCGGCGCCACGATCGACGGCGTGACGATGTCCGTCGGTGACGAGTTCCTCGCCGTGAACCAGAGCCCCTCCACCCAGGACGGACTCTACGTCTACAACGGCGCCTCGACGCCGGCGACCCGTTCGAGCGCGCTCCCGTTGGGGGCGGCGGCGCGTGGCGTTCAGGTGATCGTCGAAGAGGGCACCTCGGCTGACAAGGTCTTCCTCTGCACGAACAACGCCGGCTCCGACGTCGTGGGCACCAACGACCTCGTCTTCCGTGAGCAGATCGCGGGCTCTCGCAAGGTGCTTCAGTTCGGCCTGCCGAACGTGGCGGCTGGCGACAATGCGTCCCCGCCCCTGGCGACGCCCGTGCAGCTCGGGTGGGGTGGGGTCGCCACTCTCGCCCAGGGGTGGGTGGCGCTGCGCCCCGGGTTCATCTCGGGCCTCTCTGCCGGGCTGACCACCGCCGCCGCCGGATCGGGCCTGATGGTTGGGGTGTACAAGAACGGCACCCTGGTCGCGGGCGCGGAAGTCACGCTGACCGACGTCGCGGCCAACCAGAGCGCCTTCACGGACTACTCCTTCACCTTCATGGCTGGTGACGTCCTCGACGTCCGCATCCGCGCCGGCTCGGGGTGGAGCGCGACCACCGCAGACCTCGCGGTCGGCCTCGAAGTCACCTACTGACCCACGCTACGCTTCTCTGCGTGGCCCGCGAGAAGACTGCCCGTATCGACCTACGCCCTGACTGGATGCGGAAGACGGAGCCGTTCGAGTATGCCTCGGACGGCTCACCGCTCGGTGACGAGACCAAGCGAATCGTCGACGAGCTCGTCCGCACCGGTCGCGTACTGACACGCCAAGCTCACATCCCGGACAACAGAATCGGCGGCTTCTACGACAGAGGCGACGACCATGTCGTCGTCTCGTCGAACAACAAGAGCTGGGCGCGTCACCCTGCCATCACCGCGCACGTCGTAGCCCATGAGCACGGACACGCGAATCTGCAAAAGCACCGCGTGCTACGGCACACCCAGGGGCTTCCCAGCCAGCTCGGGAACCCCACGCAGTCGCCGCTTCCGACGCTCATCTCGCTGCTCGGTGGAACCCTGGCTCCATCACGCGCTGCGCGTGCTGCGAGCGTTGTGGGTGGCACGCTCTGGAACGGACTCCCGCTCATTGCCGAGCGTCACGCGGACGACTACGCCAAAGCGCGAGTCTTGGACGAAGCGAAGAAAGAGTTCCACGGCCCGTACACAGTCATGGCCGACACGATCGCCGACGGTAACCAAGGCGAGTACCACAAGGGCATGGCGCGCACCGGGCTACTGGGCCTGCTCGGCATGGGGGCGCGTGAGATCTACGACCACCGCAAGCAGATCATGGACGCGTTCTAACGACTGATGTAGGGTCGTTGACATGAACATCCGACCCACTGGCAATCGCGTCCTCGTTCGTCGAGCCCCCAAGCAGACCCAGACCCCTGGCGGGCTCTACATTCCCGAGACCGTCGAAGAGAACGGGAGCGTGGAGGCGCACGTGCTCAACATCGGCCGCGACGTGAAGGACGTGAACACGGGAGACACCGTGCTGGTCCCCCGCTACGGCGGGCTGGAGATCAAGGTCGACGAGGAGACCCTGGTGATCTTCCAGGCCGATGAGATCCTCGGCGTCGTCGGCGAGTAGTGACGTTCCGGTCAGAGATCCAAGGGGTTTTCCCTGCGTACGACAGCCGGGCGGCTCGCTTGGCTGCGTACCACTTCCTGGCTTGCGAGGAGTACGCCGCCGGCGTCTACACCGGCGTTAGGCAAGGCGAGCGCGTACCGCTCACCGGCACAGAACGGGCTCTCGTCAACGCGTTTGCCGTGCGCCAGTGGCGGGCGGTGGAAATGTACTGCGAGGCGAACAGCATCCCTGTGCTCGATGTACGTATGCACCACACACGTTTCAGGAGCTCAAAACACGCCCTGGACATGTTTACGCCGCCGTACGGGCAGAAGCTACCAGATCGGCTGACGTACGAGGTGGAGTGCTTCGCAGAGTGGGTCAGGCTAGAGCGCGACTACGCGCGACGGTAGTCGGCATTCACGGCGTGAAACAAAAGCGAGACGCTGCGCCACCTTGCGCACCCCTTTGGTAAGGAGTCGCGCAGGCCGAGCGATCAACGCCGACACCTAAGTCCTCCGGCTCGGAGCTCATCGTCGCGCTCCCCCCCTTATACCCGAGGTGCCACCGTGTTTCAGGCGAGCCCGTTCCCGTCGTAGGTGTAACCACCCCATGAGAACACACCGTTCGTCGAGAGCACCGGGTACGCCGTCGCACGCTCGAAGTCCGGCGCATGCAGCTCCAGCGCTGTGAAGCCCCGTTGCCAGTTCGAGTGCCCTGCGTAGTCGTGGTAGCCGGTCATGCAGGGGTTGGCGATGCAGGTCGTGTCTCGGCCGAAGGCCGTGTAGACCATGAGCTGCCCCCGGTGGAAGTGGCCGAAGAGCTCGGACTGACCATTGTTCTTCTTGATGCGGTTGGCAGCGAGGTGCTCACCACCGCCGAAGCGGCCGGATTGCATGTGGCCGTGCCGAATCATGAAGGGGCCAACGCGAATACCCATCGTCCCCTTGCCCTCCTCCACCCACTCGACATCCGGCCGCAGGCCCTGTGCCAAGAGTTGGTCGTGGAGGCGAAGGCCCTTGGCGCCTTCGAGGACGAACGGGGTGGGCCCGTGGATGTACTTGTCCCACCGCTCCTCGTGGTTACCTGCAAGGAAACGCAGGCGCTTGGTGTACTCGCGCAGGCTGTTGATCTCGCGCACGGCACACGTGATCTGCTCGATCGCGTTGATCGGATCCCGCATCCCAGGCTTGAAGTGGTGATGCAGCATGCCGAAGTCGATCACGTCGCCGGCGAGGATGATCTCGTCGGGCTGCACGCGCTTCGCGCAGGCGGAAAATGCCCTCCAGGTGGACGGGTCGTGAAGGTCGAAGTGGATGTCGCTCGCGACAAAGACGAGCTTCGAACGGGTCGGGCGTCGCAGGGGCATCGAACAAACGATAAGCAAGCAAAGCTCGCTGATACCTAAAGAAAAGGGCTTGACGCCCCCTTCCGCCCGCCGAAGCGGACTCGATCCGCCGCAGACTCGATCAGCCGCGCGCGATGTACTCGGCGAGGTTGAGCGGCTTGACGCTGATCTCGGAGGACCGACCGAAGCGGGACAGCACCTCGTCCATGAGGCCCGACATCTTCACTCTGGCCCACCAGTCCTCGGGGTATGCGCCGTTGCGCGCCGCCTTGACGGCGTCGCACGCGGCGTTCCAGTCCTTGTCGGACTGGCATGCCCGGAGCATCGCGAGCTCCTCGTCGGTGATGTTGCGGTTCACTGGGCCACCGCCCGCGTCGCCAGGGGGATGACGCGCTGCCGCCCGAGGTCGAAAACCTCGCCGGAGGGTCGCACCTGGAGCTTGTGGTGCTCCTCACCACAGGAGGCGTCATAGACGCCGGGGCCCGCCTTCAGGCACGCGCCAGCCAGCTCCCGCTGGCGCTCGTCGCGGTTCGTTGGGCCGAGACTGCCGGTGACGTAGTCGAAGCTGCCCTTGTCGTTGGTCACGTTGAATCGCATCATGCCGAATGCTCCTTTGAACCGTTGGTTGATCGGCTCATCTACTTATACCGAAAGTCGCCGGTGTTTTTGAACTCACCGAGCCTTGACCCCTATCTTCACCGCGTGAAACACTCCCGCCCTATGAACGACACCGACATCGAAGTCCTCGCCGAAGCCGCCTGGATGGACGCGGTCTTCACCTACTGGGCCCGTTGCAACGGGATGGGCCCGAACTGGTACAACCTCTCGAACGGGGACAAGCGCAAGAACCTCGACATCGCGAGGGTCGTCATCTACGGCTTGCCCTTCGGCACCCTCGTCGCTGTCCACGGTGAATCGCCCACCCACGAGATCTACGTCCAGCGGCTCGTCGAGCTCGCTCACGAACCTGACCGCGCGAAGGTAGTGGCCGACGCTCGGCGCACGTGGCGCCCTGAGGAGATGAACCTCCCTCAGCTACGCGTCGCGTTCAACATGCTGCTCCACTACGTCGACCTGCGTGACATGAAGGACATCGGCAGGGAGCCGATCTTCGACGCGCTCCTCGATCGCCTGATGAAGTTCCAAAACCGTGGGGCGTATCCCGTATGCTCGCCTCGGCCGAAGACCTTCGACGACCTCCTGTTCCCCTACAGCGTGATCGT
>SXGQ01107124.1_pt1 | contig 33204 bp, 22 predicted proteins | sample 3178371 | NCBI WGS metagenome assembly SXGQ01 (sample SAMN11356859, study PRJNA531348) | freshwater metagenome | isolation source: freshwater sample F1-20 | place: China: Fuxian Lake, Yuxi | collected 2017-12-25 | reverse complement strand
GATGGTTGTGGTCAGGGTGGTTCCCGCAGGTGTCTCGAGGATGACCTCCGTGGTCGTCGAGATCAGCGGGTTGCCGAACTCGTCCCGAACCACACCGTATACCGTGTGGGGCGGAAGGGGTGGGAACGACAGGGCCTGGTGGGTGACCCATCCGGTCACGACGGCCAACAAGAACGGTTGAAGCAGGCGCATGGGTGGGGAATCAGATCAGTTGCCCGAATAGGAGTACGACACGAAGTGGAGCTTCACGTCCTTCACGCTCTGGATGAAGCGATCGAGACCGTCTGCTGGGTTGTTGAGCAGGGTCTGGCCTGGGATGACCAGCTTCCATTTGCTGTTCCAGACGGAACGTCCGATCAGCCGCGAGTTGGTGAACTGCGAGCGCGATAGGCCTCCGTTGCCGTTGTAGATGTTCGGCGTGAAGACCGAGGCCGTGGGGACCGGTCGGAACGCCTGGTGCTTCCGGATCGAGAAGAGCGGCTCCGTCAGGGAATCAGCGCTCTGCCAGAGCTTCTTTGTCGAGAAGTCGGACGCACCAATGTTGAACGGCATCGGTACCGTGACGTCCTGGACCGACCAGGTCCGGACGGAGGTCTGATCCCCGAGGGGCGGACTCCTCATGGAGTCGAGGCCAACGGGAATCAGGTACACATACGGCGTCGCCGCCATGGCGTTGGGATCCGTGAACGCCAGGTTGGGATCCGCCGGGGTGACGCCACCGGATCCACTGACGGCACCCGAGTTCGGCGACGGGACTTGCATGCCCTTGTAGCCTTCGAGAGCCACACCGAGACCGAAGATCTTGGTGGCGAAGGCACTGCTATGGAACGCGTGATCCCCGGCTGCCAAGGGCTGACCAAAGAAGTTCATGCCGTCGGCGATGGTGGTGGTGAACTCCAGGACCAGACCGGGAACCGCGAGCCCATCCCCCTTGTCCAACTGAAGACACAGCCGCTTGACGTCGACGTCCTGGAGCACGTCGTCCTTCCGGGCACGGTTGAGGACGTCCTTCCAATTCGTGTCGCCATCCGTCCCCGGGAGGATCCGGAAGTTCTCGGTTCGGAGGGAGACGGTGGTGCCGTACCCATCCGGATTGTTGAAGCCAAGCCGTCCCTTGAGGACCTGCCAGTCAGCGTCCATCTCGGCAAGGGCACCAGAGAGGCCGGGATCCCCAACCCCACCGCCGGTGAACTGAGGACGCCCATTGCGGACCACGCCCAGAGCTCTGGCTTGGATGATCCGGTCCACGAAGGCCTTGCCACTCGCGCTTCCCAGGAGGCCGGTCTCGTAGTCGAAGGCGTTGGCCGTGAGGAGGGAGTAGCTCGAGGCGAGATCCATCAGGGTCCGATAGCGCTCGAGCTTCTCGTTGCGGAACAGGCGGAACACCACGTCGCGGGTCCGATAGCCCTGGATAAGGGCGGCGGCCCGGGTCCGGAACGCCTGCCGATCAGCCTGGATGCGCTCTCCCTCGGCGATGAGCGCCCGCAGCTTCAGCTGGGCGTCATCCAGCTCGCGACGCCGCTGGTTGACGGTCCAGAGCAGCCCATGGACCTCCTGAAGCTGGAGGGCGAGATCGTTGAGGGACTGGCGCAGCTCCATCCTTCGTTCGCGAGGCAGGATGTAGTTGAACTCGGACCACGTCTCGGTGGTCGCCGTGGCGAACTCAAGCGACCGCACCACGGCGTTGCGCGCGATCATGAGCTTGTCGAGGACCTGCTGGATCGCGGCTCCGACCGCCTTTATAGCAGAACGGCCGCCGGAGGTGAGGTCACCACCGGCAGCAAGGCCCGCCACCATGGACTGGGGCAGGGCTTCCTGGACCTGTTCCGTCACCTCACCGACGGCCTCCTCGGTTGCCGCGGTGATTTCGTCAAAGAGATCGTTGGCGAAGAGGACCGATTCGAGCGCCTGGTTTGCGATCAGCAGTTCGTTCTGCTTGGCATTGATCTCCTGGGAGGTCTGCCAATTCGCCCGGAACAGCGCGACTGCCTTTTGGAAGTCGTCCCGGGCACCCGCTACGTCATCCCAGGCCAGAGCGAATCGACGCTGAGCGGCGATCAGCTCCGAAATCGCCTGCTGTGCCCGTCCTGGTGACGCTCGTCGCCCTGTCCATCCCGCGGGACGCGGCGTGAAGCCGTTCGCATCTACCTCCACTTTCAAGGTCGTCAGCTCAGGGAACTGGATCGCCTTGGCGAAGGAGTCCAGGGATGCCTTGTCCATCTCCCAGGCGGCATAGAAATCCTTGGTGGTATTCTCGCCCCACATCTTGGGAAGGCCCGGGAGCGAAATCTCGAAGCTGCGGCCCCCCTCACCGGTATCCTCCGGGAAGGTGTATTCCGGCATGTCCACGTACATGTAGTGCAGCAGATCCGGTCCGGCGTAGTCCTGGATGTAGGTCTTTCCGGGACCGATGTCGTCGGTGTACGGCGTGCCGTAGATCTCGATGAGCCGGGTGGTGAGCTCCCGCTCATTGTCTTGGATATTGGCTTTGATCCCTTCGAGGGAATTGCCTTCCGAACGGATGGCCGTCGACATATTCCCGGCCTCCCCGAATGCGAGAGCCGCATTCTCGAGGGTCTGAACGGTCCGATCGTACAGCTGCTCATAGTGCCCCTTGGGAGCGGCTCCGGTCACCACGTTGGGATTGATGTCGAGGGCCAGACTGTCGCGCGGCAAGCCCAGCGGGGTCAGACCCGCCTCGGCATTGTCCTGCACCTGCTGGATCTCCCGGTAGTTAAGCGGGAGCTGGGTCAGCTCGGGCACGGTGGTGCGGTCGATCTTCTGGATGCCTTCGTGGGTCGGGTCGGAATCGACATAGGGCAACATCGAGTTGCCGACGACCCAGTTGATGTAGGCCCCCTGCCCAACACGGGACGCCCAGTGATCCAATCCCCAGTGTCGCGTCGTCGTGACCGCGCGAGTGGAGTTTTGGCGGGTCTCCCCAAAGCGATCCCATCCGGTGACGTCACCCGAACGATAGGACTGCCGGAAGACGAGTTTGAGGATGTCGAGACCGGTCTGGCTCACGGCACCGGCGGCGGCGGCAAACTTCCGCTCGTCGACGTAGTCCACCTGGATGGTCTTGCCGAGGATCGTGACAGCCTCGGACCGAGGAACCCAACTGAAGCTCGTGTTGACCAGGAGCCCGTAGTAGCCCTTCAGGCCGGTGAGGTAGTGGCCATAGGCGTCACCATGGCCCTGGGGATAGGCCTTGGCGGCATCGGCGGCATCGATGATGCCGTCGCTGTTGAAGTCCTTGATGTTATAGTTCTCGGTGTAGATGACCTCGCCCGAGTTGATGCCCCGGGTGAAGTTCCAGTAGAGGCGGTTGTAGGCGGGTGCCGTCTGGACCCCCGGTTGCATGAAGTCATCGCGGCCCCGCAGCAGGGCCAACTCTTCCTCGAGCAACGAGGGGAGCTGTCCAGCGAAGCTGAACTTGGCCGTGGCAACGCTGCCGTCGGTGGCCCCACCCGACCCCGTGGCGATCGTGGGATTCGCGGCATCCGCCTTCGCCTCATCGCCCAGGAGGGAATAGAGGTCATTGAGGTAGCCGGCGACCAGCAGCAGGGCGTCGTTGGCCGGACCGTAGTTGATGCCCGCGTTGATGCTGAGGTCGCGACCCCGGCGGAGCACCGTCTCGTAGATCTCGACCAGGCCGCTTTCGTTGATGTTCTTGAGGTTCAGCGCAACGGCCCCCTCCCAACGCCGACCGGCCTGGCTAATCACACTGACCTCGGTGTTGACGGCGTTGTTGTAGAGATCCTTGACCCGCTGCTGGAACGGGTTGATGCCGGCAAGCACCCGCTTGATCCAGCCCTCGGCGAGCTGCGGTGGGGTCCAGCTCGACCATTGGCCGATGACGGTATCGGTCGTGTTTGTCGACCGGTAGCGCATGGTGAGGTAGTTGTCGGAGAGCACCCGAATACCCGCACCTCCGAGGGTGTATCGGGGCAGCCCGTTGCCGCTCTGGAGATCCGTCCACCCGGACATGGTGGTATCTATTGCGGGAGGCGCACCATCAGCGGGCGCGGCGATCTTCCACTGGTATTCGAACTGGTCGAACCGACCGGCCAGATCGGGGCTGTGCTGGAGGGTCAGCTGCTCGTTCAGCGGGTTCGATGAAGGGACGACCTTCAACTCACCGGGCCAGAGGCCTCCGGCGACCCGGAAGACATGGACCGACACCGGTTCCGCCGGGGGGGTGAAGGCGCGGCCGTTGCCGACAATGACCGAGACCATGCCGTATCCCGGGCCCGAGGCACTCAAAGCATAGGAGTCGACTGCAGTTTCATCATCGGAGACCTCAACCATCGAACCGACAGCGACCGAGGCCCGTCGTGTGGGTTCTGCGAGGAAGTTACCCGGGATGTTGGGGTTTTCCCGGAAGGTATCCACCGAGGCGGTGAGTCCATTCACCAGGTTCTCCCACTTGGTCCGCTCATCGGCGGGCGATGACGGACAGAGGTCGAGAACCGCCTTCAGATCTCCTCCTGTTCCCGTGCCGCGGAGGACGTTCAGGAGGAGGAATTTCTCCCCCACCGCCTCATCCTTGAATTCGCCCTTCAACACCAGCGAGCCACCGGTGCCGATGTTCGGGTCGTAATAGACCCGGGTCGCCAGGTGGGGCGGGAGATTGGGGAAGTAGGTCAAACCCTGGTTATCCTCCGTCAGGATTCCGGAGGGCAGGCGCGTCAGCGACGCCGAGGACAACGAGGCCATCTTCTTCCGGGTCGGATCGATCAGCACCACGCTCGGGTTGCTGAGATTCATGTTCGTCGCAATCGACTGCTGGTAGAGGACCTTGGCGCTCGTTTGCCCGCGAATGGCAGGAAGTCCGTTCACGGCACGGGTCAGGGTCTGGCCGGGCTGGAGCACAGCCGGAATCGCAGGCCAGACCGGGCGATAGGTGATCGCGAGCGAGTCGGTGGTCTTGCTGGCGGCATCCCCGGTGTAGGTACCGGAAACCGACCCAGCGGGCCGCAGATAGGGAACGATGGAGCCGACGGGCACCGCGTTCAGGTTCGGCCACGCAAACCCCTCCTGGGTCTTGTAGTAGAACCGCATGGTGAAGCTGTTGGTGTCGCCCGCCCGCGCAGCGAGGAAGGGTGGACGTCCCACGAAGTCCACCGTGGATCCATCGACCATCGCCATCGATACGGTCAGCGGATTCTGGGTGGACTCGCTGCCGTTGGTCTTCACCTCGATGGACAGCGTGAGCTGATTGGTCTGGCTGAGTCCGAGATCAATGAGGCTGAACGTGTAGCTGGTTGCCGCCACGGCCCCGCTCGGGGGGGTACCTCCGAGGAAGAGGCCGCTGGCATCGGTGTCCACCCGCATCCAGTTCGGCAACGTGGTGCTGCCCTGCCGGACGATTAGACCCTCCGGTCGACGGGAGGTGTGGATGTAGTATTTGAATGCCCGACCCGAGATGGCGACGGCAGCGGGGAGGTTCGTGAACGTTCGGCTGCTGGAGACGTAGCGGCCAGAATCCAAATTGGGCTCCTGGTGCAGACCCCGGTAGACCCAGAATGAGTTATTGCGGTCGAGGTAGCTGAAGGACTTGTAGTGCCGATAGGCACCATTGCCATCCCGGGAATCCGACCAATTCACAGGAAGGTTCCCCTGACCGGAGGCCGGGACGATCTCGCGATTGTAGTTCGTGAATGAAACACCCACCCCCTCGGTCGGCGGCTGCAACAAGGGCAGGGGCATCGGCGCCTGCAGGATCCGGCCCGCCTGGACGACGTAGTCGAAGATCAGTCCGGCACTCGGCTTTTCCCGGAGGACCTTGAACGCGGACATGCGGGGCCGGCCGTCGGCACCTGTGTAGTCGATGAGAACGAAGGGCTGCGACGAGAAGTTGGCTCCCGAGGTGATGTTCAGGTCATCGCGCAAGGCGTATCCCTGGCCGCCGATCATGAGGGCGTGCTCTTCATTCGGGTTGTACCCAATGGCGCTGGAATCGTTCTGATAGTAGATCGAACCCCTGGCTTCCATGCTATCGAGCGGACCGGTTCCGGCATTGCTGGCCAGGACGATCTCCCGGGGACTGGTCGGGAACTGGAGCGTGTAGCGACTGATCACCGCCGGCCACGCGATCGGGGAAAGCCCCTCTTGGGCGAGGACACTGCTGCGGCGGAACCACCACACCTCGAGCGAATTGTTATTAGGGATGGCATTGACCGGGATGATGGCGGACTTGTTCGCGAGCTCGAACCCATCGGAGAACGGGTTTCGGTAGGCACCGGGATGGTACGAGGTTCCGCTGCGGATGTAGCCCGCCAGATAGTTCGTGGTGCCATCCGACCCAAATTCGCCCGAGGGCGGGACGAGCCGTCGGCCAACATCCACCGTCTCACTGACGACCCTAGGAGACTCCATGGTCGCCGGGAACGTCATGGTGGAGTTGGTCTTGTTCCAGGAGCTCAACGAGGCGGCCACGGTTCCCGCCCAGTTGGTGGCGGTGAGGTTGGCATCCAACCACGAGAAGACCCTCTCGAAGATGAGCTTGTTCCCGCTGTTGTACCGGAGCAACGAACGGTGCGCCGGCATGGAGGGGGTCAGGTATGTGTAGAAATAGAGATCGGGATCCAGAAAGGCTCGGGGGTTGTCCAATGAATCCTGGAAGAGCAGCAGCGGCACGTTGTTGGCGTTCATCAACACCGCCGTCTTCTTGGCTTCCTCCTTAGAGGACACCGAGGGACGCAGATAGTGGGTGTAGCGGGACGGATCCAACGGCCAGTACATCTCGTATCGGGAGAACACCCGGGGCCAACGCAGTCCCTCCACACCGTCCTCCATCCAATACACGAGGACATCGTTCATATTCCGGGTCTCACGCACCGCGTACAATTCGTTCGGGGCGCTGGTGTTGGGGGCGTTGATCTCGAGAAACCGGTCGCCCATCTGGGCCACGGGCTCCGGATACAGCATGGAATCATCGCGGTTGGGATCCGCGAAGGCCTTGAGACGGTCTCCCAGCGCGACGGAGACGGTCTGAGGAGTTGCCTGCTTCAGGACGTCGACGATCTCGAAGCCAAGATGCCTTCGGCTTAGGCCGTTGGGATTGGCGTCCCCCAGCAACTCCACGAAGACACGTCCCTCGGCGTTGTAGGCCAGGATCTGGGAGGTCGGCCGGTCGAACCACAACGTCCGGGTTTCCTCCAATCGATTGGTCGCAACGACCTGGGATCCTCCATCGTATTCACTCGTGACCCGCTCCGGAATCTGATCGTTGAAGACGACCTTGATGTCAGAGACCCGATTGCCCGGCACCTGCACCGGTTTGCCAACCTTGGAGAAATCTCCCTGGGTCCAGTAGATCACCCGGGAAGGTTTTGACAGGGAGCCCGAGACAAGGACCCGCTGGGTATAGAGCGTGTACCACAGGCCCGACTCCTGGACGGCATTGTTGGTGGGCTGGGACGAAAGACCGTTGAGCCGTTTCCAGGTGATGTCGACCGGACCGGGTTTTGTGGCAAAGACCAAGCGGGCATTCGGGCTCCAATAATAGGACGCCCCATCATGAGCATTGGTCGAATAGGGTTCAGGACTCCAATACGACTCCCGGGTGAAGCTGCGTTCCGAAAGCAGCTTGCCCGTCTCATCGACGTCGGGCGGAGGGATGATGGACCCGAAGAGGAAGCTGGAGGCCCGGCTGAGCATGGGACTTCCGACGCGCGCACGGAGCAGGATATGGGTCGGGGTGTTGCCCCCCAGACGAGGCAGGTTCAACGCCACCGCATTGGCTGCCAGACTCAGGTTGGTGTTGGCCTGGGCCGAATAGACCGGTCGGACGCCACCGCCGAAGCTCATGGCCGAGGAGAACTGTCGGGGCGTGGCCGCTGTGGTCGGCAGAGGTGGCAGCTGGGTCCCCTCCGCTGGTGCACGGCCGTCCGATCCGGCAGGAGTATCCCGAGTGTTCGAGAGCGGTGCCCCTCCTTTGAGGGACATGTTGAGCTTCTCGAGGTCCGGCCGGAGCTCGAGCGGCAGCTTGGGAACCTGGGCCAGAAGGCCCACGGAGAGCCATGGCGCCAGCCAGAGCACCCGCAGTTTCATCAAGGAGTTCATGGCATCAGCACAAGGACCGAGGAAGGGATCCGATCGAGATCACTGGACTCGCATGATGAAGGCCAGCGCGTAGAACGGAGGCAGGTTGGCGACCGAAGCGCCCGTGCCGGTAGAGTCGGTAGTCCCGGAGACGGTATGGGTGTGAGCCCCATCCGAGTCCGTGGTTCTGCTGAACTCATACCCTTCGTTGTCGTCGTCTGTATCACCGCTGCCCTTGAAGTTCTGGCTGCCGCCGGGCTTCACAGATCCGCCGTTCTCACTGTGGTAGATGTCCTTGTAGCCGTGCGTATGAGCCCCTGCACTCTGGGCTGTCGCCGTAAAGGTGTGGTTGTGAGCTGGAAGCTGACTGACCGTGAGGTTATACGACTCAAACCCGCCGGTGGTTCCGATCGTTCTGCTGCTCAGGCCGGTAGCTGTGGGCGTCCCGGATCCAACGATGAATCGACCACGGAGATCCGGAGTCACCTGGCCATTTGAAGTGGTGCCGTCACACAAGGCCCAGCCCGTCGGAACGGTCGAGCCGGACCACATGATTATGCCGCCCACAGGAATCGTGCCGTAACCAGTGATGGTGGAGCTCGCGGATAAGGTGGTGACGTTGACGGAACCGAGGTCAGCACTGGTAGACTTGATCTTGCCGCTCACCGTCAGTGCGGTGTTGGACTCCGGCGAGGTATTGATGGACATGCCGCCACTGGCAAAGACCACAAACTGGTTGTTCCCAGTGCTGGACTTGTCGCTGTCCGCGTTGTCGCCGTAGACGAAGGATCCTTCGTGCTTGGCCTTGGCTCTGCGGCCCATGGCAAACGTGTAGGTGTTCGACGCTTCACAGCTATGCCCCCCCAGGATACCGCTGTTGTTGCCCGAGGCGGTATGCCATTCACCGCCACCGATGAAACTCCAGTAACCGGACGCGACGTTGTTGTTGCCACCCACAACGATGGCGCCCTGCTGGGAAGCGGTGTTTCTCCGACCGCCCACGATGACGCTGTTGTCGCCACTCGCCACCTGCGCTGGAGAAGTGGAAGTCCTTTCGACCTGCAAATCCACCGCACTGACCCCGCGAGTGTTGCCACCCGTTGTCTGGAGCGGCTGACTGATCCTGAGACGGCTGCTGTCACTGTTGATCAGTGACGTCCCATCGCTGCCGACCAACGAGTTGGCGGTGCGGGCCAGAAACGAGTAGGGCGAGGTCAGGAGGCGAAGCCGAGGGAGGATCTCGTTGTTGTTGCCGCCAAGCCCTTTGACGGTGATGCCGAGATACCGATCGGAGGCCGTGGACGAGTTGAAGATGGTGTCGAGACCAGGCCGCGCCTCGCTGCCCTCCGCCGCACCTTCACCCAGCACGACCGAGAAGTTGCCCTTGTCGACCGTCACGGTCTGGTTTTCCGCCCAGAGCGCCGTGCCACCGGATGACGTGGAATAGATGCGGAAGACGATGGAGTAGTTGACCGGCACCGTCGGGGCGAGGGCGGCTCCATTGCCGTCGACCAGGTAGCCCTGATACGACATCAGGCTGGGCGGGAGTGCGTTCTGCGCCACCACAACGGCATCGGCGGCGGCGAGCATCAGGGCCAACAGGGCGGCTCGTCGGACATGGGCGCTCAGAAACGAGGCAATCCCGGTGGAGGGCTGGTTCTTGGGGGGCAGCATCATGACTGGTGTTGGATTCAAGAGTGAGAACTGCGGTGTTTTGAAAGTTATCGGGTCAGGACCGGGACATCGCTGATGCGATTGAGGTTGAAGGTGCCGTACACCCGGAAGGTCCGGGAATTCGATCCCGTCCCCTCGAGCGTGATCGTCTCGTCATAGATGCCGTTCCGGTCGAGAGCGCCAAGGGTCTGGCTCCGGTAGTCGCTACCGGCCGACTGCATGCTCAACCAGATCGTCCGCGTGATGCCGCAGGACTCGTTGCCCTTGGGGAGGGTCGACGTGAACGTGGCATTCAGATTGTCGTGGTCCGGATGGTACTGGTGGATGAAGGGGTTGACGCCGGACTGGTCGAACGCAGTGGTAATGTCGACGCGGTAGACGTTGCTGGTCAGCGTCATCGACCACGGCACGTTGGATGACGACCACGGCAGGTGAGCTGCCGAGATGCGTCGGGCCGAGGCAAGACGTTCCTGCCAGAGCAGGCTCTGCTGGGTGGCGACGATCGGATTGGTCGAGGAGTTCAAACCGAGGAACACTCGCTGCAGCAGGACGGCGTTCGTGCCGTTGTCATGGACGATCAGCCGGAGCGGGAACGGGCGAGGGACAGCACTGGCCACGGCATTGGTGTACAACACCGAATAGGCTCCATCGGTCCCGGTAAGGCGGATCACGGGACTGCCGACGGGATCCCGCTCGAAGGTGGTGAGGTACTGCACCACCTGGGTCACCTGCGCTTCCCCCACCCACAATCCGGCCATGGACGCCTTGGTGGCCGAAACGCCCACATCGATCCGCAGCAAACCGCCGGAATCCGTCAATCGGAGCACACCCGCACTGAGATCCCCCGCGGAGCCCGTCATTCGGTTTCGGGCGAGTCCCAGGACAACCTGGATATCCGATCCCGGAGTGCCACGGGGAGGTAGATTCCACGTCACCGTCTCGTTCGTCGCGAGGGTCTGGTAGCCGTAGTTCAGGGTGGATGGGTCCAGGGAACCCCGGACCAGCAACGGCGGAACATCCGCGATGGCCGTCTGCCCGGTCGGAGGAGTCTCCGACGGGACCAGGGTCATCGTGATGGTGTTGGTCACGGACATCTGGTTGCGGAGACGGAAGCTGACCTGGGTGCCGTTGGTGCCAAAACCAACCGTCCTCGTACCCGTCAGGTCGATCTCGAAGGGACCGAAATAGCGGTTGAACCCGGTCGACACCCGCATCCAGATCGCCTCACCGCGATTCAGGTTGGTTCTGGCGAGGTTGGAGACCCGAATCGGATTGTTGGTCCCGAAATCAACGCCCACGGTCCGGTAGATTTCGGAGGTATCGAGCAACGACGGGACAGGCAGAAAGAAATTCTCGTAGGTCACACCGGCCTGCGGGACGGGAAAGCCAATGAAGTTGAGACCCGAGCTGGTCCACTGGTACTGGGGCGATACCGGCTTGCCCTTGATCGTCCACTGGTTGGTGGTGGCGGTATTCGTCCCGCTCACCTTGAAATAGTAGGCCGTGTTCGGGGCGAACCGTTGGAGAGGGGAGGTGGTTCCAAGGGTCCGGGTCCACTTGGTCCATTGGGAGGCGGTTCCCGTCGGGTACTGAGGACTGTCGATGAACTGTTGTGTGGAGGTTGGGGACCACATCCAGACCTCGGTGATGTTGGTCGACGCCGCCATCAACTCATTGACGGTGGTATGGCTAGGATCGACGTATAGGTAGACAGCATTCCAACCACTCCGAAGGGTGTTGGTCTGGGTGACCCACTGCCCCAGGGTCGGCAGCATCCAGAGCGCCTGGAGGAGGGCGACGAGGCAAAGGCGGATGTGGAGGAGACGAATCATGGGGAGGGGGTCGGCTGGGAATCCGCAGGGATGCCCGCGCGGCGGTACAGATACCAGGGAGGGCGTACCTCGATGCGTTGAGGATCAGAGAGCGGTGTGGTGTTGGCGGAGAGACCGCCGAACAAAAGCCAGGTGGATCCGGTCCAGGCCGAGAAGGCACTCGTCCGGGCCGAGGACACCGGGAGGCTGGGCAGGGCGCGCCAGGTACCGGTATCGCGACGCCAAGCCGCACCCGTGGCCATAGGACCCTGATAATTGGATCCTCCGAAGATAGCGAATTCCTCTCCGGTCCAGACCGCCTGAACATCAAACCTGGGCGTTGGAGCTCCGGAGCTGCTGATCGCTGTCCACTGGCCCGTGGTGGAATCCCAAACAGCACCATCGGCAAGTGGCGTTCCCGAGCGGGTACGTCCACCCCAGACCATCAAGCGACGTCCATCCCAGACCCCGGCATGACCCGATCGGACCGCAAAACCCTCCAGCACGGGTAGGGCTTTCCAGGAGCCCGGTTGACCATTGGCCGAGAACGACAGCCTCGCCCCCGTGGCGAATTCCACGTCCTCCTCATCACCACCCCAGACCAGCAGGTCGCTGCCGGTCCAGATCACCGTGGCACCCGTCCGGGGCGCTGGAGCCCCCTGGGTCGGCAACGCCGTCCAGGTGTCGGTCGCCGGGTCATACAGCCCACCATCCCCGAGAAACCCGGAGGTGTTCTTCCCTCCAAAAACCACCATGAACTTCCCCGTCCAAACCGCCCCATGACCACTCCGGGCCGAGGGCGCTCCCTCGGTGGACACCGGCATCCAACCCTGCGGTGCGGGCGTGAACCGGGCCCCGGTGTTCAGTGACCGATCACCAAAACCGCCCCAGACGATCATCTCCGATCCTGTCCAGACCGCGGTGTGACCACTCCGGGCCGTCGGGGCATCGATCAGGGTGATTTCCGACCACGAATCGAGGTCGGGCCGATACCGGGCCCCAGTACCCGACACCGTTTGTCCGCCGATTTTCCCGCCCCAGATGATCCATTCCTGACCGGTCCAGACCGAGGCCCCAGAAAACCGGGCGGACGGGGCACCCACTGACGAGGCGGTGGCCCACGAAGGTGCCGGAATGCTCGAGACGACGGTGAAACCGCCCTGAACGAGGTCCAGATCTGCCGGAAGGAAGGAGGCGGCCATCCACCCGGAACGAGCCGGACCCGAAAGGGTCTGAACCGACTGCTTCAGGTTGGTGTTTTCCTGTTCCAAGGCCGTCATGCGCGCCGTTGCCGCGGTCAGCAGCGTGTTCAGCTGGTCCAGATCCGTCTTCAAGGCCGTCACGGCAGCGGTTTGCTGTGTTGCGGATTCGGTCAGTCGGTTGCCCAACTCCGTCACAGCCGCCACCCGGGCGATCTCGTCCGGAATCTGGGAACCCTGCAGTTTTCCTTCACCGGTCAACCGCGGCACAACCGCCGGAAGACTCTCCACGGGCACACTCTCAACAGTGGTGGCCGAGGCCGCCACCAAGGCCCGGTAGGCATAGGGTACCGACTGAATCTTCTGACGCTCCAGAATGGCAAAGGGTGCATCGACCTCGGAGACATCAGCCCCGGCCGAAGGGGTCGGACGTACCTTGACCTCGACCCAGCACTCAGTCCCCGAGAAGGAGGTGGGCGGAAAGGCGAGGGTCGTGGAGAAAACACCACCCGTAACCGTCAGGGTCCGCCGCAGCGAATCGCCCACCACGGCACCGCCGGTCGCGGCATCCCGGAGCGAAAACACGAAGTCGAAGGAGCCACTGGCCGGGGCTCCACCATCCACCAGACGTCCTTGATAGGAGATCGTGGAAGCGCCGATTCCTGAAGGGTCGGCTGCCCCAGACTTGAACAGACATGCCAGGGACAGAGCCAAAAAACCCGTCCTCAGGAGCCGTTGTGAGTTTGCGAACATCGGGACTCGGGGTCGGACATACCATACCCGGCGTCGACCCTGCCGGCACTCCACAGAGGATGGAAAGGTGCGCAACGAGACCGACCCCGGACACTATGGGGCCTGACACGATCGCGTAAGATCACCAAGGATCTCGCCCCGGGAAGTTCCTTGGCACGAATCGGGCCTATCTTTTCCCGAAACGGTCAGAACGGGGCTCTTTGATCTTCCAGAGTGGGTGTTACGCCAAGTCTGGGTGTTGCGGAACGCTGTGGCCTGGCTAAGGCAGCGCCCACCCCACCCACGACCACATCAGCCACCTCCATCAACCCACTACTACAGCTGAATGGCCTTGGGGAATCGCACCGTCACCGCGGTCCCCTGCCCCAATGCGCTCTCGACCTCAATCGATCCCTGATGGGAGTCCACGATCGCCCTGACGATGGCCAAGCCCAGACCCACGTGACCCGCCGAGCCCGTGCGAGCCCGGTCCGCCCGATAGAACCGCTCGAAGACATGCGGGAGATCCTCGGCGGCGATGCCCGCTCCGGTGTCGGCAACCACCAACACCACCGTCTCGACCTCAGACCGTGTCTCCACCCGGATCTCGCCTCCAGGAGGGGTGTGCTGGATCGCGTTCGAGACCAGGTTGGTCACCACCTGGATGAGCGGCTCCGGATGAGCCTCAAGCGGAGTCGGTGGACAGTCGCGGACGAAACGGAGGTCCTTCCCCGAACCCAAGGATGACTCGAGATGCTCGAGAGTCCCTGCGGCAAGTGCGCCGAGATCCACGGTCTCAGGAGGATCGGCCGGCCGGCCCGAGTCGATCTTTGCCAATTCAAGCAGCGCCGAGGCCAGCCGACGCATCCGTTGGGCCTCGTCGAGACAGGTCTCGACCGTCTCCCGGTATTCCTCGGCAGTCCGGGGTCGTGACAGCGTCGTCTGTGCCTCGGAAATCATCACGGTCAATGGGGTTCTCAGCTCATGGGAAGCGTCGGCGGTGAACTGGCGTTGTCGCTCGAAGGCCGACTCGAGGCGATCGAACGTCGTGTTGAGGACCGCGGCCAGTCGACCGAGCTCGTTGCCGTCATCCGTCACGGCGATCCGCTCCGAAAGGTGGCCCTCCGAAATCCGGCGCGCCGCAGCGCTGATCCTCTCGATGGGACGGATCTCACGCGTCATGAGACACCAGCCTCCGGCAAGGCCCAGCGCCAGGACGAGGAACCCTGCTGTGTACAGTCGCCGATCAAACCGGTCGATCTTGACCTGATCCGCAGCCAGGGACTGCCCCACCAGCAGACAATTCCCGGGCTTGTTGAAGTAGTAGAACTCCCGGAATTCCCCACGGGTCCGGGTCCGATACCGTCCCGGTCCCGGAGACCAGAACGGAGCGGGCAGCAGGGCGGGAGCCAGGGAGGATCGATAGACCAGCACATCGTCCCGGGACCAGATCGCCGCGTAGAAACGGTCCGACCGCGAATCGGAGAACATCCTGACCACCTCCTCGGGAACCGTGGAGTCCATCCGGGCCTCGTCATTGCCCTGGCCACGTCCCCGGGGATTCTCACGATCCCGTGGCGGAGAGCTCCGACCCCGCCCAAGCGGATCGTGGTTCCACTCCTCTTCCCGCGGAGTCCGACCCGGTTTGGACCCAGGACCCGGTGCCTCACGCATCGCGATTCCCAACTGCGCCAAGCGCTCCTCCAGACCGGTGTCGATCCTCTGGAATTCCGACATCCGGTGTACCTGCGACACCGCCATGCAGAACCCCGCCAACACGATCGTGAGGAGAGCCGCCAACCACAGCAGCAGCCGCCATCGGATCGATCGGGGAAAGAACCTCAGCCTCATGACGCCACCAGATAGCCCTGCCCTCGACGGGTCAGGATGACATCCGCACCCAGCTTCCTCCGGATGCTGAACACGTGGACATCCAGGAGATTCGAGAGCGTGTCCTCCGACTCGTCGAACAAGTGCTCATAAAGTGTGGAGCGGGAGACCACCTCACCCCGATGCAGGGCGAGGTACTCGAGGATCGCATACTCCCTGGGCGTTAGTGCCGCGGGTTCCCCGTCCAGCTCCACCGACTTCAACCGCATGTCGATCCCGACCGGACCCAGGTGGATCCGGGAGGTTGCCTGGCCGGTGGCCCGTCGGATCAGGGCCCGGACCCGGGCGAGGAGTTCGGGGAGATCAAACGGCTTCAGAAGATAGTCGTCCGCACCGGAATCCAGCCCGCGAACCCGGTCTTCCATCGCACCCCGGGCGGTGAGCATCAAGACCGGGGTCGACTTCTTCTTCCTCAGCCTTTCGAGAACAGTCCAGCCGTCCACGCCCGGAAGCATCAGATCGAGGACGATGGCGTCGTAGTCGCATTCCTCGGCCTTGAAGAGCCCTTCCACGCCATCAGCCGCCACATCGACCGCATAGCCGGCCTCCCGCAAGGCCCGGGAGAGGCTCTTGAGCAACCGCTGTTCATCATCGACCACGAGCAGGCGCATGGGGGGAACGGTGGGTTCGGAGGACTGGGACATGCCGAACAGTCCGGGAGACTCCCAAAACCCCGAGCCTGAAGGACCCGGGATTAATGGAGGATTAAGGAGACAGGGCATTCCAACGTGCAGAGCCTTAACAGGGGCTGAATGGGTGTCGGGTATACAAGGCGCATGATTCGTGACATCCAGGTGCGCGATGGGGTGGGCCCGGTGGGTCCGAAATGTTCGGAGCGGGAATGGAACGGACCGCCCAATGGGTCTCGGGTCTCTGCCCTGCCCGAGGGTCCGGTCCGCGACGCCGCCATCACCTCGATCATCACCGGCTCCTCCTTCCTGCAGTCTCCCAAGACCTCCGCGGACTGGATCCGGCAGATCGCCGACGACGACCTGCGCACCTCCGCCGAACAGTCGCTGGACCTGGAATGGAGAACCCTGGAGCCGGAGACCTCCACGGCCACCGGATCCCGGAAGCCCTAGAACTCAGCTGACGGGAACCCGGTTTTCCAGGAACCTCCGAGCATGTTCTCACTCCGCGCCAAGAAGGCGCTCGTGACGGGTGCCGGATCCGGCATCGGAGCCGCCATCGCCAAGACCTTCAGCCGGGCCGGGGCCCATGTGATCGTGGCCGACCTGAACGAGGCCGGTGGACGCCACACGGTCTCCGAGATCGTGGCCGCCGGGGGCACGGCCGAGTTCGTGACACTCGACGTCACCTCCGAACCCGCCTGCCTGACGCTCGGACGCGAGATCCTTGCGAAGCACGGCCCGCTCGACGTTCTCGTGAACAACGCCGGCATTGGGGCCGTTGGAACCCTGCTGACCACGTCGGGATCGGACTTCGACCGGATGCTCCTGGTGAACGTCCGTGGGATCTTCAACGTCACCCGGGCCTTCCTGCCGGCGATGATCGAGCGGGGTGCCGGCTCGGTGATCAACATGGCCTCGGCTGCAGGTCTCGAGGGCTTGAGGGACCGGCTTGCCTACGCGACGAGCAAGCACGCGGTGGTGGGGCTGACCCGGAGCGCAGCGCTGGACCATGCGAAGTCTGGGGTCCGCATCAACTGCCTGTGCCCGGGACGGATCGAGACACCGTTCGTCACCTCCCGTCTGGCGGAGTATCCAGACCGGGAGTCGGCCTATCTGGAGATGTGCTCGACCCAGGCCAATGGACGTATGGGGCGCCCCGACGAGGTGGCTGCCCTGGCGCTCTACCTCGCCTCGGACGAGAGCAGTTTTGTGACCGGGGCCGCCCTCGCCATCGATGGTGGGATGACCGCCGGGTCGGGTCGGTTCTGAGGGCCCCGGGGCCGTCAACGCCTGGGGTGAGTGGGTGCAAACGCACCCCGTGCCGCAGGGCACTGCGGCACCCACCCACCCGCCTCCGAGGCGCAGGCCCGATGGCGTCAGGCGGCCTTGGGTGCGGGCGCCGCTTCGGCTGCCTTCTTGGCGAGAATGGCGTCCTTGATCTTCTGGGCGAGTTCCGGCTTCTCCGACAATGCCTTGCGGGCGCTGTCCTTGCCCTGGCCGATCAGCTCGCCCTGGAATTGGAGCCAGGCTCCCTTCTTCTCGACGACCCCCACATCGATGCCCACATCGAGGATTGAGCCTTCCTTGTCGATGCCGTGGTTGAAGTAGATGTCGAACTCGGCCTCGGTGAACGGAGGAGCCACCTTGTTCTTCACCACCTTGACCTTCACGTGGTTGCCGATGGCGCTGCCGGCGCTGTCCTTCAGGGCGTCCTTGCGGCGGATGTCGATGCGGACGCTCGCGTAGAACTTGAGGGCTTTGCCGCCAGGGGTTGTCTCGGGATTCCCAAACATCACGCCGACCTTCTCACGGAGCTGGTTGGTGAAGAGGCAGGTCGTCTTGGCCTTGTTGAGGATGGCGGTGAGCTTCCGGAGTGCCTGTGACATCAGGCGGGCCTGCATGCCCATCGTCGCCATGCCCATCTCACCCTCGAGCTCCGCCTTCGGAACCAGGGCGGCCACGGAGTCGACCACGATGATGTCGAGCGCATTGGACCGGGCGAGGGTCTCGCAGATGCTCAGCGCCTCCTCGCCGGAGTCCGGCTGGGACACCAGCAGTTCGTCAAGGTTCACCCCCAGCTTCCGGGCGTAGGCCGGATCCAGGGCATGCTCGGCATCGATGAAGGCCGCGGTGCCGCCCATCTTCTGGGCGTTGGCAATCAGGTGGAGCATCAGGGTGGTCTTGCCGGAGGACTCGGGTCCGTAGATCTCGACGATCCGGCCGCGCGGCACGCCACCCACACCGAGGGCGATGTCGATGGCAAGGGCTCCGGTGGGGATCACCTCGATCGGACGGATGACCTGCTCGCCCAGGCGCATGATGGCGCCGTCGCCGAAGGACTTGGTGATCGTCGAGATCGCACTCTCGAGATCCTTCTGCTTCTGGGTGTTGGGTCGTACCTCGGCGGAGGCGGAGGCCTTGGATTCCGAGGTCTTGGAGTCGGTCTTGGAGGGAGCGGGCATGGTCGGTCAGTGCGTTGGTATTAAAATACGGTGTCGAGGCTAGGAGGGGTCTCCCCCAAGTCAATCGCGTGAAATAGGGATACCTGCAGCCCTCAGACATCCGCAGACCCACCCTGGAAATTCCCAGGTCGCCAACGGCGTCAGTAGTAGTAGACCGTGTCGGACGAGGGGCCGCCCCTGGCCCGGGCCCGGATCTGGGCCTTCGGCCGATTGATGACGGAGCCATCAGCCTGGCCCACGGGTTGGTCCGGTGTGGTCGACCACGCCCAGAGCGGCTTGCTCTGGTTGCCCCGACCAAACTTGCCGAGGTGTCCAACATCCCAGAGCGCGGTGCCTGGGGAATCGCTCACCCTGTGGGTGATGAAGGCCCGACGGCTCTCGCATTCCTCCTCGTTCAGCGGCCACGGCGGCTCTGTGCTGGGATCGTTGGGGTCGACTTTCCCGTCCTTGTTCAGGAACTTCATGGCCGGATTGGCCGTGAAGTTGGCGAACCACATGTAGGGGGTGTAGACGTTCGCCGCCGTCGTGTCCCAGCCACCGTAGTCCCGGGTACTCTTGTCGGCGAAGTTCGCCATGCTCTCGTAGTTGAGCCAGAGCCGTCCGAAGGACTTCCGGGTGACGGGACAGATCAAGATGGCGGAGTTCGGGAGGTACTTGCCCTTGAGCAGGTTCACGATGCTGTCCTTGCGCCCACCGGTCCGGTGGTAGTCGGGGCTCCCATCGTCATGGACCGGAAATTTGCCGCGGTGATCCGACGAATAGAGGATCTGGGAGAGATACTGTTGGCGGATGTTGCTCAGGCAGGCGCTGCGCATCCCGGAATACTTGGCCCGGGCGAGGGCCGGCAGGAGCATGCCGGCCAGGATGGCGATGATGGCAATCACCACCAGCAGTTCGATCAGCGTGAACGCCGCACCGGCCCTCCGGAGGGGATATCGGAGGGCGATGAAAGAGCGGGTCATTGGGATGGGTTCCGAATGCGCTGAACCCAACACCAAGTCAATGTCCAAGACGGGTGCGGTCTCCCTGGAAAACCTCGGCCGAACGAGCCCAGCAGTGGGGATATCAATCAAAATGCCCCGTCTCAACCCAGACATTCTCCTCCGACCTGATCATGCCTGGAAAACAGAACAGCCGGGCAGATGCCCGGCTGTCTTGGGAGTGGAAACGGAGCAGCCCCGTTCCGCTCAGTCGACCTGGTTCGCGGGACGCTTGCTGGGCTTGCCACCCTCGGGGCCACCCTCACCGCCACGACCACCACCGGGCCGCTGCTTGCCGCCCCCGGGACCTCCGGGACCCCCAGGGCCACCAGGACCACGACCGCGACGCTCTTCCTGCATCTTCTCATACTTCGCGAACTGATCCGGGGTCAGGATTCCCTTGATCTTGGCCGTGGTGGCTGCGCGGATCTCGGACATCTTCGCCCGACGCTGTTCCGGGGCCAGGTCTGCGTTCTGGCGCAGGGCACGCTGCTGGTCCATCTGGTCCTTGAGGACCTCGCGGATCTGGGTCGCCTGCTCCTCGGAAGCGCCGATCTCCTTCAGCCAGGAATCGCGCTGAGGCCGCCCGGCCTCCCCACGATCCGGACGCCGGCCACCACCAGGACCTCCACCAGGAGGAGGAGTGGGCGGAGGAGGAGTGGGCTTGTCGCCATCCGCCCCCAAGGCGGCGGGCAGGGCCAAGGTCGCCACGAGGGCGAACACGGAAAACAGACGGAATGTGATGTGTTTCATAACGTTCACGGGAGCAGACGCCTCACCCACTGCAATGGTTACAAGGGCGGAGGTTTTGCGGGGAGCGGGTGGTTGGGGATCTGATGCCGCCGGCAAGAATTCCATCGGCCCATGCCGTCTCGGGACGCTATGCTGCTCCCGTGCACCGCAGCACCCAGCGATTGGTCCGCCCGTGGGCGGTTCGGGGGTTCACCCTCCTCGAACTGCTGGTGGTGATTGCCATCATCGCCGTCCTGGTCGCGGTGCTGCTGCCCGCCCTCGGCAAGGCGAAGAGCCAGGCAAAGAAGGTGAACGAGATCTCGTCGGCCCGTCAGCTGATGCTGGGCTGGACCCTCTACGCGCAGGACCACCAGGAACGCGTCCTCAAGGGGTACAAGCATTTCCAGCCCGGTGAACCGTTGCCGATCGACAAATCCGGGAACCCGGTCCCACACCCGATCAACAGCCGCTACCCATGGCGTCTCGCGCCGTGGCTCGGGAAGAACTTCGGGGTCATGTATGCCAACGAGAACGCACCCCTCCTGCGCCAGTTCGAGTCGATGCCCGACCCCTTCATCGCCACCTACGCCGCCAGCGTCTTCCCGTCCCTGGGCATCAACGCGACGTTCGTGGGTGGGGACGACCTCGAGCTGCCTCCTGTGCCCCGTGCATTCGACCAGTTCGGGGAATTCTGCGTCCTGCGCACCTCAGACGCCAAGAGGCCCGACAACCTCCTCGTCTTCGCCTCGGCCCGAGGCCCATTCGAGGGGAAGATCGTGAACGGCTTCTACCAGGTGAAATCGCCCTGTTTCATGGCCCGCCGATGGTCGCAGGATTTCAATCCCGCCGACGGCCCCGAGGCCTGGGGGCATGTCCATCCCCGGTTCTCAGGCCGCGCCGTCACCGGCATGCTGGATGGTCATGTCGAAGCCATGAACCACCGGGAACTCCAGGACATGCAGCACTGGTCCAATCAGGCCGACCGGCCGGACTGGTCGCTGCAACGGGTCCGCTGATTTCTAGACTGCGCCGATGTGGTCCGGGCCCGTCCCGGATTCCACGCGCCCTTCAGCACCGGATGCCAATCCTCAGTCCGGCTTGTGGACCGAGTGGCACTTCTTGCAGTCGGACGCCGCCTTCCAGCTCACGAGCGCTCCGGGGGCATTGTTGGCCAACGCCACGGCCGCCTCGTGGAGCGCGGTCGTCTTCTGGGTCCAGCTCGCAAGGTCACCCTTGACCGGCTTGTTCAGCGACAGCTGCTCGGTCAGGTACGCCATGCGCATCTTGTCCGCCTGCGTTCCCTTGTCCTGACTCAGCCGGGCAGCGATCGACCCCTTGCCCTCGAACCCCTCTTCCATCACCTGCTCGGAGCTGAGCTTCGGCTTGGAAGACGTGGTGGAACATCCAGCAAGGAGACCGAGACCAACGATGGCAAGAATTAGGACCGAATTAGGAGTGGCGTATGATTTCATGGAAGCGTATGACCTCAAAAAGTTCCCCTCAATCAGGTCGCAGATCCAGCCCGGAAACAGGAAAACCATGCCCAAATGGGCTCCTGTCACGTCCATTTCACGCGGTCGCCCTTCCCGGAATCCGTTCCGGTGGAACACCCTTCCCCGGAATGACCGCGCCATCGACCAGTCCCGGACACGACTCGTTGCGCGACGCGTACGCGAGGCTCAACGACTGCACACCCGGGACCTTCGAGCGCCGGATGTTCGTCCGGTGCGTGTCCCCGTGCTATCGCCCGCTGGCTTTCGTGCTGATCCGACTGGTGCCGGATTGGTTCAAGCTGGATCTCGAGGTGCTTGAAGACATCGGGAGATCCACCCGACTGGATGAGGTCCGGGAGCTATGCGGTGACTTCAAGGTGGGAGTCCGACACCGCCCCAGCTTCATCCGGGACACCTTGGGACTCCGGACCTCCGGGCGTCGGGTGTTCGCGATCGCCCAGCAAATCCTCGGGCCACGGCCACAGTCCTGACCCGGTAGACGCACCCGGGCTCGCCTCACACCCAGTGGATCCTGTCTCCCTGGGGCGCGGCCCCGACTCGAGCAACCAGCTTTTCCTGCGGGTTCCGGAACCGGATGCCGGCGAAGTCCATGTAGTGGTCGAAGACCTGGGTGTTCTCGATGAAGCCCCGGAAACGCTCCGACTGGGGTCCCAGGGCATGGATCGGCACATGATCCGAGGTGTGGGCGGTGCTCGTGAAGCTCACGCCCAGGTGATTCGCCATCACCTGTCCCAGGGATCCGAGATCGGAATTCAGTCCGTCAAACAGGCTGTACCCCTTCTTCTGGAGGAACGGGGTCAGGACATCCATCCGACGGGTCGACGGAGCATAGCCGGTCGATTCCTTGAGGATCGCGATGCGATCGGATGGCGTCTCGGCGAGCTTGAGACGGCTGAGGATCTCACCGAACGACTGGCGCATCGCGGAAACGTTCCGGAAGAGTTTCGGGCTCTGTACGTAATGATCCCCCACCCCGTTCAACCCGGGGTTCCCGGTGGCATGGTCGCTGGTCATCACCAGCAGCGTGTCGGGGTGTTCCTTCTGGAACTCGAGGCAGACATCCAGCGCCTCGTCGAACCCGATCATCTCGAGGATCGCCGCGGCGGCGTCGTTGTTGTGACACCCATGATCCACGCGACCACCCTCGATCTGCAGGATGAACCGTTCCGAGGCGGCCAACTGCCGCAACGCGGCTCGGGTCATCGCAGCCAGGGACGGCACAGGATCGGACCGGGTCAGCCCGCCTTTCTGGTCGACGACGTAGGGGATATGGCTGGAGGAAAAGACCCCCAGCCACCGCCCGTCCCTGGGAGCCGAGGCAAGGTCGGACGGGGACTCCAGCACCGCGAAGTCGGCCTTGCGGAAATCCGCCAACAGGTCGCGCTTGTCCTTGCGCTCCTTCGACAGGAAAAATTTCCGACCCCCACCGAGGGCCACATCGACCTTCCGGTCCAGATACTGGACGGCAATGTCGTCAGCATCATCGCGGTTTTTGACGGAGGCGATGAACCCCGACGGGGTCGCGTGGGTGATCTCGGTGGTGGTCACCAGTCCGCGTTTCCAGCCGGCCTCCCCGAGCAGTTCGTACAGCGTGAGGAGCGGACGCCCCCGGCTGTCCTGGTTCACCTTGCCATTGGGGATCCGCACCCCGGATCCCCAGGCGGAGGACGAAGCGGATGAATCGGTGACGAGGGAATTCTGGGACCGCACGTCCATGGTCCCGACCTGGAGGTCCGGACGACGCAACAGCTCGAACCAGGTCAGACGGCGTCCCCGATGGATCTGCGAGTGGTGGTCCGCACAGGCCAGGATCCCGGAACCCATTCCGTCGGCCACGAGGTGGATCACCCGGCGCGGAGCCCCAGGTGACGGCACGTAGGCCGGGAACACGGGGTCCTCTCCCCGGACCGTCCCGGTCTTCGAAGGGGAATGGGCGCACCCGGCACCGACCAACGGCGCCGCGAGGAGGGACTGGAGGAAATGACGACGACGATTGTCCATGACGGATGCCTGAAACAGCTAGCGAGCTGGACGACGCTGTCATTCGAAGACTTTCCGGGAAACGTGAAAAGCCGGTGACACCTCCTTCACCAGGCGGGGACTGCCGGATGAAAAGGCGTCGCGCGGATTCGTCCGGGCTGCTTCCATCCCCCGGTCTTTTCATGCTCCGCCAGCTCACCATCTCCGAACTCGTCGGCCGCTTCGCCCGCCGGGAATGTTCCGCACGCGAGGCGCTCCAATCCTGTCTCGACCAGATCCACCGGGTGGATTCCCAGGTGAAGGCGTTCCTGAGCGTCGATGCGGCAGATGCCCAGGCGCAGGCGGACGCGGCGGACCGGGAACTCGCCGCGGGGGTGACCCACTCTGAGAAGCCGCTGCTGGGAGTCCCAATCGCACTCAAGGATGTCCTGTGCCACCGGGGCCAACCCTGCGGCTGCAGCTCGAAGATCCTGGAGGGGTTCGTTTCCCCGTACGACGCCACCGTCGTCGAGCGCCTCAAGGCCGCCGGGGCGGTGGTGTTCGGACGGCTGAACATGGACGAGTTCGCCATGGGCAGCTCGACCGAGAACTCGGCCTTTGGCGCCACCCTGAATCCCTGGGACACCACAAGGATCCCAGGCGGTTCCTCCGGTGGCTGTGCGGCCTCCGTCGCCGCCAGTGAATGCTTCGCGAGCGTCGGATCCGACACCGGCGGCTCCATCCGGCAACCCGCTGCGCTCTGCGGACTCGTCGGCCTCAAGCCCACCTACGGACTCGTCTCACGCTACGGACTCGTCGCCTTCGCCAGTTCCCTCGACCAGATCGGTCCGTTCACCAAGGACGTGAGGGATTCCGCGACGCTGCTCCAGTCCATCGCAGGCCATGATCCGAAGGACTCCACCAGCGTGCCCCGACCGGTGCCGCGGTTCGACGGGGAGCTGTCGGGATCCCTCCGGGGTCTGCGGCTCGGCATCGTGAAGGAGTTCAACCAAGGGGGGCTGGACCCGGAGGTCGCCGACGCCGTCCAGAAGGCCTACCGACAGATGGAATCCCTGGGCGCCGAACTCGTCGAGGTCTCCCTGCCTCACAGCGAATATGCCGCGGCCACGTACTACATCATCGCCCCGGCCGAGGCCTCGGCGAACCTCGCACGTTTCGACGGCATCCGATACGGACGTCGGGTGGACGGGAAGGATCCTGCCGAGCTGAACTCGCGGACCCGCGGCGCAGGCTTTGGGCCAGAGGTGAAGCGGCGGATCATCCTAGGGACCTATGTCCTGAGCAGCGGCTACTACGACGCCTACTACCTGCGCGCCCAGAAGGTACGGACCCTGATCCGCAACGACTTCATGAAGGCCTTCGAGACGGTGGATGCCATCGTGTCCCCGACGACACCCACGGCGGCATTTCGTCTGGGCGAGAAGTCCGGGGATCCGCTGCAGATGTACCTGAGCGACATCTTCACGATCTCCTGCAATCTCGCCGGGAACTGCGGCATCAGCATTCCCTGCGGGTTCACCCGGGAGCCGAAGCTGCCGATCGGGCTCCAGATCCTCGGCAAGCCGTTCGGCGAGCCCACCTTGTTCCGGGTCGCCCACGCCTACGAGCAGAGCACCCGCTGGTCGCGCGAGCGGGCACCCCTCGCCTAGGCGCCACCCGGTTCCGAAGACTCCAGCAGAGACCGTGTGCGGGCGTGCCGGTGGCGAAACATCAGGTCCAGCATCGGCCGAGTTGTCCAACGGTCCATCCAGAATCCCAAGATCCCGCCCGGCGGGCGATACTCGACCCGGTCCAGCAGTTCGGCGCCTCCATTTTCCAACGGGGTCACCATGTGGGTGTGACGCCAGAAGGGAAACGGCCCGGAGATCGCCTGATCCACCAGTTCCCTTGGTGGGTCGAGACGCGTGATTTCCACGCGCCACCGCTGTGGGATCACCCCCAGGAGACGGACGCCAATCTCGAGGCGAGCCCCAACCTCGAACCGGGGCGGCAGGACCAGTCGTGTGACCGCGGCCCATCCAGGGGACAGAAGCCGCAGGTTTGCGGGATCGAGATGGAATTCATACACCCGGAGCGGAGAGACCTTCAGGTGGATGCGGCGCTGATAGAGCAACGTTCTCACGAAGCACCATACCTCAAGACAAAGAACTGACACGAGGCATGTGATCTGCTCACCTTCGCAGCAGTTCCTGCGCACGACTTGGAAATCCCGGGACGGGCGCGGAGTCATACGATTGTGACAATCCTGTGTCCATGCCCCACTGGTCGATCCCCGGTGGCTCTGAACCCGGTCCTCAGCCATGGCTGACGACCAGATGCAGCTCCAGCGCTGGGAGCTCAAGTACATCATCCCCGAGGACGTGGCCCTCGCGGTGCGGGATTTCGTGCAGCCCTACCTCGAGCTGGATGAGTACGGCGCCAAGCGGTCGGACCTGAGCTACACGATCCACAACCTGTATCTCGACTCCGAGGACCTCGGCATCTACTGGGGCACGATCAACGGGGACAAGAACCGCTACAAACTCCGGCTGCGCTTCTACGAGGACAAGCCGCAGGCCCCGATCTTCTTCGAGATCAAGCGCCGGATGAACGAGGCCATCCTGAAGCAGCGGGGTGGCGTGAAGCGCGCCTCGGTGGAGTCGGTCCTGGGCGGACAACTGCCTGCCGTCTCGGAACTGGTCTCCGGGGATCCCCGCCAGCTGTCGGCCATCCAGAAATTCGTCGAGCTGGCCACACACCACCGGGCGTGTCCCGTGGCCCACGTCCGGTACGAGCGCGAGGCCTGGATCAGCCCCCACGACAATTCGGTCCGGGTGACCCTGGACCGCGACGTCCTGATCTCGCCCGAGTTCATCACCCGCTTCACCGAGCGGATGGACGATCCGATCAGCGTGTTTGGCCGTCTCGTGATCCTGGAGCTGAAGTTCACGGGCCGGTTCCCTGACTGGTTCAAGGAGATGGTCCGTATCTTTCATCTCCGGCAGGGATCGGCCTCGAAGTATGCTGATGGCATCGCGCGGCAGGGGGAGTTCCACTTCCAACCGAGGGGTGACTCCACCCTGCGGACGGTCCCATTCCAGGCAGCGGCCCGCAGGGACGAGCGTCTCGCGAAAATTGACCGATTGTCACTGACCACGGCATCCTCCTGACGCTTTCCATGGGCAACTGGCTGACACGCGGTGATTTCGGGACGGGGCCTGACGACCTTCAGGGCACCTTCCTGAGTCTCATGCTCTCCTTCCTGTGCGGGCATGTCGTGGCCTGGACGTACATGCTGTGCCACAGCGGACTCAGCTACTCCCGCTCCTTCGTCAACGCCCTCATCGTGCTGGGAATGATCGTGAGCATCGTGATGATCGTGATGGCGAACAACATCATGATCGCGTTCGGACTGATGGCCGTGTTCGCCATCGTCCGCTTCCGCAACATCCTGCGGGACACGCTCGACACGGCCTACATCCTGGCCTCGATCACGATCGGCATGGCGACCGGCACAAAGAAATATTCCACCGCCATCATCGGGACCGCGGTCTTCGCGACCCTGATGCTCTACCTGCACTTCACCCAGTTCGGCGCCCGGCACCGCTATGACCTGGTCCTGAACCTCCATTGGGGACGCCCCCTGGCGGAGGTGAAGGACCTCGTGGGCCTGCTCGACCGGCACACCCGCCGGGCTCTGATCGCCAGCCAGCGTTCGGCCGTCGGTATCGATGGGGCGGACCTCAGCTATCGGATCCTGCTCCGGGACGCCCGCCGGGTCGACGAGCTCCTCTCCGAGTTGAAGGCCTTCCCGGGCGTCTCACGGGTCACCAGCCTCAAGGCCGAGGAGGAATCGGAGGTCTGACCGATGGAGAAGCTCACCAAGATCCCATCGCCGCCCGAGGTCCTGTTCCGCGAGATCCGGATCGCGGTTGTGCCGTATCTGGCCTTCGGGGCCGTGCTCGGCCTCACGGTGCTCACGTGGCGGGGCTATGTGGGCCCCTCCGGACTCGTCGGGGAGGTCGAACCCGTCCGCTCACTCGTCACCGCCCCGCAGTCCGGCCGGCTCGTGGCGCTCAAGGTCGGACTCCTCGACAAGGTCACGGTGGGTCAGTCGATCGGCGAGATCCTGCCAGCCGATCCACGCGCTCTGGCCGCCCAGCTCTCTCTCGGACGGGCCCGGATCGGGTATCTGAAGGATGCGCTCGACACCCGGCTGCGGCAGCAGAACAACGAGATCGCCTACCTGCAGCTGCGGCTCGACTGGCTCAACCAGCGGGCTGAACTGGCCACCCTCCGGGCCCAGCAGACCTACTACCGTCGGGAGCTGACCCGACAGGAGAACTTCCAGAAGGACCCCTCCCTGTTCCAGCGGCCTGCGGAACTCGATGCAGCCCGGCGGGATCATGATTCCCTCAACACGCAGATCGATGAGCGGTCGAGACTCGTGGCGGAGCTCGAGACCGCGATGACCCGGCTGGCACCCGAGGAGGCGCGGCTGAACGAGGAAGCTCCCGCTGCCCTCCGTTCCGCGCTCGAGATCGAGGAACGGGAGCTGGGAATCCTCGAGGCCCAGCTGGGGCCGATCGCGCTTGTCTCACCCCTGGGCGGAACGGTGTCCGCCGTCCACCGCCGCGCAGGCGAGCACGTCACCGAGGGCGAACTCATCGTGACCCTGAGCGGGGACCAGCCCACCCGGGTGATCGGGTACCTGCGCCAGCCGCTGAGCCTCGACCTCCAGCCCGACATGGCCATCGAAGTCCGCGCCCGGGGAGGCAACCGCGAGGCCGGCATCGGCCGCGTCCTCTCCGTGGGCACCCACCTCGAACCCATCCTGTCCGAACTCCTGCCCCGAGGCACCAGCCCCGGGCCCACGGAACTCGGCCTCCCCTTCCTCGTCAGCCTGCCCTCAAACCTGAAGGTTGTCGGGGGTGAGACCGTGGACCTGGCCATTCCTGGAAAATAACGGCTGCCGCCCTCCGCCGTACCGGGGTAGGCAACCTGTTCCCGTTGTCCCTACACTTCCGGCGCAAGCAGCCGTCCTGGTCCGGGTGAGGATTGGGACCCACTGGATTCCCTGGACCGCCCACAACGTTCTGAGGTCATCGCTGTCGATCGATTGGTGGCTTCCAATCCTCGAATCCCATCAACCGCATCGAGAACCCATCGAACCTGGAGAAACCCCGGGTTGATGAGATCCCCGCCCCACCCGAATCCCCACTTTTTGATTCAGTCGACCGGCCGGGTCGGTGAACGTCCTGTCCATGTCTTCCGAAGCCAACCCGACCCTGCCAAAACGCCTCGGCTCCATCGACGTCTACCGCGGCTTCGTGATGTTCCTCATGATGGGCGAGCTGTTCCGGTTCTGCGCCGTCGCCAGCAACCTCCGGTCGGGCGGGCAGCCCAGCGGTTTCTGGGACACCCTCTGCCACCACCAGGAACACGTCGAATGGGTCGGCTGCGTCCTTCATGACCTCATCCAACCGTCATTCTCGTTCCTCGTCGGGGTCGCCCTACCCTTCTCCATCGGCGCGCGGATCACACGGGGACAGTCCCGGATCGGGATGTGGTTCCACGCCCTCTGGCGGGCCGTGATCCTGGTCCTGCTCGGCGTCGTCCTGCGGTCGACAGGCGCTTCGCAGACCAACTGGACCCTCGAGGACACGCTTTCGCAGATCGGGCTTGGGTATCCATTCCTGTTCGCCCTCGGGATGATGTCACGCCGGGTGCAATGGAGCGCGCTCGTGTTCCTCCTCGTGGGTTACTGGGCGGCCTTCGCCGTCTACACCCCAGGCCAGGGATTCGACTTCAGCGCGGTCGGGGTCTCGGCCGACTGGCTCCAGAAACACGGACACTCCGGGTTCGCGGAGCACTGGCAGAAGAACGCCAACCTCGCGTGGGCCGCGGATCGCGAGATCCTGAACTGGTTCCCTCGCGCCAAGGAGTGGCTCTACAACGGTGGTGGATACGCCACCCTGAGCTTCATCCCGACCCTCGGCACCATGCTGCTCGGGGCCCTCGCGGGCGACGTGCTCCGGAACTCGCCCTCCCACCTCCGACGGATGACCTGGCTCCTGTTCGCGGGAGTCGCCGGCCTCGCCTCGGGCTGGCTCCTCAACAGGCTCGGCATCTGCCCGATCGTGAAGCGGATCTGGACCCCCAGCTGGGTCCTGTTCAGCGGCGGCTGGTGCTTCCTGCTGATGGCGGCGTTCTACGCGCTCATCGAGCTGCTCCCCCTGTCGCGTGCGCTGTTCCCCCTGCAGGTCATCGGCATGAACTCCATCGCAGCCTACTGCATCGCCCACCTCTTCGATGGGTTCATCGCCAAGAACCTGAAGACCCATCTCGGCCAACAGGCCTTCCAGATCCTCGGCACGGCCTACGAACCGTTCCTCCACGGCGCCGCAACCTTTACGGTGCTCTGGCTGATCCTCCTCTGGATGTACCGCCAGCGCCTGTTCCTCAGGATCTGATGCGGCGCATCGGCGGAGACACGACCGAGCCGACATCCCGCTCAAAAAGCAAAACGGCCAACGATCGTTCCCGATCGTCGGCCGTTTCGCTTTGGCCACTGGGTTATTCCGCTCCCGGCAGCTGGAGAGGCAGGACGGAACCAGCTCCTGGATCCTCCTCCCCACCAACCGGCGCTCCATCAGCCTTCTTGTCGGCAAACAGATCCGAGCGCTTCTTGAGCAGAGGATCGACTGTCCACTTGCCCACGGTGAAGGTCCACTTCCCGAGGGCCTGCTCCGTGTTCAGCTTCTCGTCCAGCTTGGCGAGCTTCTCCTTGAACTCCTTGTCGAGGCGCTCCTTGTCCTCCGGCTTCTCTTCCTTGCCCGGCGTGCGTTCCCGGGCCGGCGTGCCCGAGACCACAACCTGCACCGGATAGGATTCCCCGTCCGCCTTTCCAATCCTCAGTTCGTAGACGACGCCCGACGCTGTGGCGATCGTCGCCCGCATGGGCTGGTCCAAACCAAGCTTGGTCAGGTCGGGATTCAGGATGAGGTCGTTGAAGCTGGGCCCACTCATCAGGCTGTTGAAGGCGAGGAGTTTGTTCTTGTCGGGAGCCTCACCGTCCTTGGCATCCGACAGCACCCAGTCCGAGAACTCGTTCGTGCGGGAGAGCGTGAAGCTGTTGGTGGCCTCCGGGTGGACAATCTCGACCCGGACCGGCTGCTCGACCTTGATGAATTCCTTGGCGATCCAATTCTCCGGCTTCGGCTGGGCGTTGCCCATCGGGTCGTTGATCAGCGAGATCGCATCACCCACCTGGACGTAGCGTCCGTCGGGCATGCTGCCGCCCCCCATCATGTCGTCCTCACCCCCGCGGGTGCTCTGCTTGCCGAGTCGGAGCGATTTGACCGGCTTGCCGGAGGCATCGAGGAGTTCGATGAGTGTCGAGGCGTCACCCGACAGCTGGAGCATGGGCAATCGGGAGGCGCCCACCTTGACGGGCCGGGTGACCTTCAGCTCGGCCAGTTTCCGGACGAACGAGGCGAGATCGGTCACATTCGCGGGGTAGTTGCCGCGCTCCCGAACCACCCAGCCGGAGGCGTCGGACACCAGATTGACCGAGTTGGATCCCTGGGTGATGCGAACCCCGGCCACGGAGGCGCCATCGAAGGCACCCAGGAGGCTGCCGCCCATGTTGGTCTTGGAGCGCTCGAAGCCGGCACTCCGCTGGCGAAGGACCCAGAGTCCACCGCCGCCCAGGACGAGGGCGGCCACCACCAGAAGCATCAGTTGTCGTGATTTCATGCGTCGAGGAGCGGGATGTCGTTCGAATCGTTTCTTCGATCAATGACGGAATGCCGAGACGGGATCCTAGCGCGCCGCCATCCTGCGACGGCGGACGACGGCGAGGGTGATGCCGACGGCGGCGACGAGGATCGGCATGGCGGCGATGTTCAGCCACTTGAGCCGGTTCTCGAGCGCGTCGACGTCCTGGCGGAGGTTGCGGCGGGTGACACGCAGTTCCTTGCGGGTGTTCACCTGCTGCTCCGTGAAGTTCTTGAGCGCCTGCTGCTGCTCGGGCGAGAGGATCAGGCGGGCGGAGTTGCCCTCCTTCTTGACCTGCATCTCGCTGAGCTTGGTCTGCAGCTCCTGCAGCTTGGCATCGAGCGACTCGATCTTGGCCTGGTAGCTCTTGCGCGCCGCGGCCTCCATCTCCTGAACCACCGTGAAGGGCCGACGCACGGAGGCCCGGCTCCGGGCCCCCACCAGGCTGGGATCTCCCGAGGCCTGCTCGACGATGTTCTGGAGCAGGCTGAGGTTGCCGTTCATCGGCGTCGCGATCCGGAACATGGGGTTGATCTGGACCGTGAAGTTGTTGGCCAGCATGTCGACGTCGCCAAACACGTACACCGTGTTCTCGGCGGCGCCTTCCTTGAGCGCCGTCGAAACCGCCGGCGCGTTGGTGTCGCCCGACGACGGCTTGCCGTCCGGGAAGGCGGTCTTGAACTTGCCGGACAGCCGGACGCCCAGGTTGTAGGTCACGCCCGAGGACTTGAAGTCCTGGAGGATCTTCTCCGGGTTGAGCTGGGCCGTGATGCCGTCAACCATCTGGGAATCGGTGGAGCTGAACAGGAGCGGCTCCGACGTGAGCCCGCCCGCGGCCGCACCCTGGATCGCACCGGCGAACGGCATCCAGATGTCATCCATCTGCCCCACCGCGGCGTCCTTGGGGTTCACACCCTTGGCGTTGATGAACAGGAAGCCGGGCACGAACTGCGGACGCCCGTCACGACCGCCCAGTTCCCTCATGAACTGGGTGTCGGCCACCACCTGGGAGCTGAAGTCGAGGCCCCAGCTCTTGAAGAGCTTCGGGAGGGATGAGCTGGTGCCGAAGTTCATCCCCATGCCGCCCATCTGGGGGCGCTGTGCGTCCGAGAGACAGAGCGCGTCGGCGAACACCACGAGGCGCCCGCCCCGCAGCACGAACTGGTCGATCGCAAACTGGGCCTTGTCGGTGATGTCCTTGGGGTGGACGACGAGGAGCACCTTCACCTTCTCGTCGATCGAGTCGCTGTCCATCGGGACCGTCTGCACGTCGAAGTCGCGCTTCAGCTCGCTGACGAAGACCCAAGGCTCGCTCTGACCGCCACGCCCCATCTGCATCATCATCGGGTTCATCCCACCCATGACCTGGAGCGGCGTCATGACGCCGATGACGGGCTTGTTGGTGGCAAGGACCTGGGCGACGGCCCGGGCGAGGTCGTACTCGAGGAGCTTCTCGCGCTGCGGCATGAGCTGCAGGGCGACCTTCTCGGGCGGATTCTCGATGGCGACGCCCAGATAGAACTCTTCGCCGTTCGAAAGCGGCTGGCCCTGGATGCCGTCAGATTTCGCGGAGTCCTCGGCCTCGGAATCCGGCTCGGGGTCGAGCTTCTTGATCTCGATCTGATTTCCGGACTGCACCCGGAACTCGCCGAGGAGATCCTCGACCGACTGGACGAACGTCTTGAGCTGCTCGGGCATGCGCTCCTTGCCCTTGCTGACATAGAGGCGCATCTCGATCGGTCCGTCGACGCGCTTGAGGATCTGCTTCGTGCCGTCCGAGAGCGTGTGGAG